>Ga0335072_10002405_pt1 | contig 29040 bp, 21 predicted proteins | sample Lox_Sample_21_FD_206725 | JGI IMG/M metagenome (GOLD analysis project Ga0335072, IMG submission 206725) | Soil microbial communities from Loxahatchee National Wildlife Refuge, Florida, United States - Lox_Sample_2.1 | ecosystem: Environmental > Terrestrial > Soil > Wetlands | place: USA... | reverse complement strand
GCTGGGCCGAGTACTTTTCGCCGAACAGGTCCTGTTCGCGGCCCGTCAGTTCGCGGTTCGTCGCGACGTTCGCCGCCGTGGCGTTGCCGACGACCAGCTTGCCGGGTTCGTATTTCTCGTTGCCGGCTTCGCACAGTTTCGGCTGCCCCGGCCCGGCGACGTTCGGGTAAGGGTTGTAGTGCAGATGGTTGTTGTCCACGACTGCGTTTGAGTTGACGAACGCTTTTTCGACCGACGGGCCGTTCGTCGGCACGGCCGAGGGGAAGCCCTCGTTGTTCGGCCCCGTCGGCGAGAGCTTGCCACCGGCGCGGGCGACCGTGCCGACGCCGATGTTCTCCGACTGCAGGCTCGCGACGTTGCGGAACGCCAGCGTTATGTAGTTGCAGTAAGCCTGCACCGGCGCCAGGCCCGCCAGCAGCGGGTTGCCGTACTGGAGCGTCTGCGTGAAGTCTTCGAGGCCCGCCGTCACGATCGGGTTTTCGGCGAACTTCTGCAGCGCCTGCGCCGATTCGGCGAGCGTGTCGTTCAGCTTCGTGGCTTCGTTCAGGTTCACGGCTCCGACCGAGATCGCGTGCCCGAGCGGCGGCGCGACCGTCACGAGGTCTTTCGCGCTCGGACGCAGCAGGCGCATGAACTCGGTGCTCTTTTCCGTGAAGGCGGCCTCGTGCGGCAGCGAGTAGATCGCCTGTTCGAGCGACGCCGGCCCGCCCTCCGTGGCTTCTTCGAGCGATTTCGCCACGCCGGCGAACGCCTTGAAGAAGGTGTCCTGCTCGGACCAGTAGTCCGCCTGCTGCTGTGCGACCGGGGCCGCCTGTTCGGAGACACGCTCGAGCGCCGGGAAGAAGTTGGCGAGGTCGGTCTGCGGCGAGGCGAGGTTGCGCAGCACCGGGATCGCGTGGTTGACCAGCGGGCGCAGCGTGTGGATCGTTTCGTTCAGTTCAAGCCCGCGTCCTGCCAGGCCGTCGCCGAAGTTGTTCGTGTTCTGCTGGATCGCCGTGCGCGTCTTTTCGTCGAACATGTTGAACAGCTGGTCGATGTCGACGGGTTCGGTCGTGTTGCTCAGCGGGATCTCGCCGCCGGGCTTGATCGTCTGCGCGGCCTTGCCCTTCTCGAGTTCGAGGTACTTCAGCCCGATCGCCGACACCGACAGCACTTCCGCTTTCGTGTCCGCGGGCAGCCGTTCGAGTTTCTTTTCGAGCTTCAGGTCCGCAACCGCCGTGACCCGGCCGGTGTGCGGGTTCTCCACCGGTTTGATCGTGCCCACGAGCCCGACGCGCGTGCCCGCGATCCGCACCTGGTTCGCGGGCTGCAGGCCTGAGCCCTCGGGCAGCACGACTTTGATGTTGTACGTCGGCACGAACGGCAGGCCGTTGTTCGCGTTGTAGGACAGGAACACCGCCACGACGACGATCAGCGTCGTGATCGCCCCGATCAGCAGCGGGCTGCCCGCCAGCGATGTGTTGCGGCGCCGGTTCATGGGTGCTCCGAGGGGTCGCAGCTCAGCTGTCCCGCGTCCGTGAACGGCGAGGAGCCGTCGGTCGCCGGCTGTGTCCCCCCGCCCGGGCAGCGCCGCAGCTGGCCCGATTTCAACGGCGCGAGCGCCGTGCCCGCGCTGGACGGCACGAGGTTGTTTTCCCCACCGCCCGGCGCGAAGTCCGGGAACACCGGCGTGATGCGCGCGTAATGGCCGTCGGCGTCGTAGTAGCCACCCGACTGGCCGAACGTCCGCAGCGTGCCCTGCAACTCAGGCGCGTAGGGCCCGAAGAAGGCCGTGATCGGCACGGATTCCTGCAGCGACTGAACCGTCACCGGCGTGCTGGTTTCCAGTTGCGCCACGAGACCCGGGATCGCCGTCGCGAAATCCGTCAGGTCGTTGTTCGGACCAGGCCGGTTGAACGACAGCGCGAAGTTTTTGACGACCGGCGTCGCCGTCGTCAGCAGCGGCTTCAGGCTCTCGAACAGCGTCGTCAGCGGCTTCACCGTCGGCTTGGACGCGTCGACGAGCTTTTTCAGCGCGTCGAGCGCCGAGGGCAGTTCGGCGAACGTGCGCTTGCCCTGACGGAACGTCACCGGCAGCTCTTTCAGCCCCTGCGCGAGGTTCTGCTGCTGGGCGCCCACCGCCGTGAACGTCGTGTTCGAGTTTTCGATCAGGTCCGTGAGCTGACCCTGGCGGGCCCCGATCGTCGTCACCGCCTTCGCGGTTTCCACCAGGAACTTCGTGAACGTCGACTGGTCGCGGACGAGCTCCGCGAAGAAGTGGTCGGTGGCGTTGATCGAGGGCGCGAAGAATTCCGTCGAGAGCCCCAGCGCCTTGCCCTGGCCCACGTACTGTTCCGCCGTCCCCTGGATGAACTGCTGCAGGCCCTTGCGCGTCTTCGGGTTGAACGTGTTGAACAGCTGGTCCAGGTCCGTGACGTCCTTCGTCGCGCTCGCCGGCAGCTTCGTGCCCGAGGCGAGCGCCGGGTTGTTGTTCGGCCCCGGGCTCAGCGCCACGTAGCGGTTCGCGACGCTCGACAACGAGGGCACCCGCACCTGCGCGGTCGTGCCCGCGTGCAGCGGCGTCAGCGAGGAATCGACGTGGATCGTCACCAGCGCTTTGAAGTCATGCGTCAGCTCGATGTTCGTGACGCTGCCGACCGGCACGCCACCGACCTGCACCTGGTCGCCGCGCACCAGCTGGTCGCCTTCGGCGAATTCGAGCTTGTACGTCTGACCGCCACCGCCGCCCAGCACGATGAACAGCACGATCAGCACGACGATCGCCAGCGCGCCGAACGCCAGCGGCCGCGCGAAGCGCCCGCGCGAAGCGCGCGGCGGGCGCGGCGACTGCGGCTCGCGCGGCGGCGGGGCGGCCGGCGGCGGGCCGGAGGGCGGCGTCGTCGTCGCCATCAGCCTTCACCCCCCTGCGCGTCGTGGGGGTGCACCGGGATCGCCGCGGAGGACGGCCCGTTCGCCACGGTGGGATCGGGGATTTCGCCGAGCCGCGCGATCAGCTTGATCCACTGCCCCGGCGTGATCGAGGACGTCAGCGAGCCCGCGAGGCTCGCCTGCGCGTAGGGCCGGAAGCCGACGTGGATGTGGTTGTAGTGGTCGGCTTTCGCCAGCGTGTTGTCCGTCCCGGGATAGCTCATCAGGCTGATGATCTGGTGCGGCTTCATCGAGCCCTGCAGCGTCAGCAGCTTGCGGATCGTGGTGTCGGTGATCGTGCCCGGCCCCTGGTGGCCGACGATCGGCGTCCCGTTCACCGCCGAGATGTCCACCGCGTCGCCGGTCGAGTGCTCGGAGACGTTGCCTTCCGCCGTCAGCTCCGAGTGGCCGCACTTCAGCGCCGAGACCGTCGGCTTCAGGCCCGAGACCTCCAGGAACTCCAGCGTCGCCAGCACGCGCCGGTCGATCTGGCCCGTCTGGATGTCCTGGCGCCCGCAGGGGTAGATGTCGATGCCGGGGTTCGCCAGCACCTGCTGCTGCAGCTGTTCCTTGGACTCCAGCAGCACCTGGCCCGGCGAGGGCTCGCTGCTCTGGAACGGCGCCTGCCCCTTCGCCCGGAAGATCGAGGTGTTCTCCAGCTGCACCCAGCCGTCGAGGATCGGCTTCGGGTCGATCATCGGCGCGCCCACGCCCGCGGGGCGGATCTGGAAGAACATGTGCGGTTCGCCCGCGCCTTCGCCGTCCTGCGCGACGTGGCCCAGCACCGTGCCCGCGATCACGCGCACGCCCTCGTGCAGTTCGTGCAGGTAGACGTCGTCGGGGCCCGCGCGGAACTCGCGCGGCGTCGCCGAGCCCGTTTCGCCGGTCGCGGGCGCCGCCTGCGGCGAGGCCTGCGCCGGGGCGGTTTCCGCCGAGCCTTCGCCACCGGCCGGCGCCGCCGGCGATTCGGCGCCCACGCCCGCCGCCGCTGCTGCCGCCGCGGGAGCGCTCGTCGCCGCGGCGGGCGAGGAGCCGGATTCGAGCCCGCTGGGCGAGCCCGGCGACAGCGCCGAGAGCCCGGCGTCTTCGCTCGTGGGCGGGGCCGCTTCGGCGTGCGTGCCCGCGCTCGCCGGCGCGGTCGGCTTCGGTTCGTCGGCGCCTTCCGCCGGGGCGGGCTTCGCGCCCGTGCCGTCGTGCGGCTTCAGCACCGGGTACAGCTCGGCGATGCTGCCGAGTTTCGCGTACGTGTACGTGTTCCCGTAGGCGTCGCGCAGCGAGACGAAGCGGCCCAGCGTCGGCGAGTCGCCGATCTGCACGATCTGGCCGTCCTGCACGGCGATCACCGGCGCGCCGGCTTCGCTGTAGATCGTCGTGCCCGCGACTTCCGCGCCGCCGCTGCCGCTCGTGGCCGGCAGGAAGCCGTCGCTGAAGTGCGACTTCGCGTGCACCGGGAAGCGCGCCTCGGTCAGGCCCGTGATCGCGCCCAGCAGCTGGTCCGGCGTCCCCCCCAGCAGCTTCGCCCGCAGCATCACCGATTCGACGTAGGCCTGGGAGTGGTTGTAGGAGAAGATCGCGCCCCGCACGTCCTTCGCCGCCCCCGCCGCGCGCAGGTAGCGCGCCGCGGCGAAGATCGCATCCGCCGGGTTGTAGGGGTCCTTGAAGCCGTCGCCGTTCGCGTCGACGCCATACGTTTCCCACGAGGAGGGCAGGAACTGCATCCAGCCCTCGGCCCCGGCGCTCGAAACGCTGAGGTCGCGCCCGTAGTCGGTCTCGACCTCGTTGATCGCCGCCAGCACCTGCCACGGCACGCCGTAGGCGCTGCCCGCCGCCTGGAAGATCGGCAGCAGGAACGGCGGGATGCGGAAGCTTTCGATGAAGAAGCCCGGCACGCCCGCGATCGAGGACGACAGCGACAGCGGCAGCGGTGGCGTCAGCGCAGAGGGCTTCGGCGCGCGCTTGCCGCGCTTCACCTTCGTCCCTCCGGCCCCCTTCCCCTTCGCGCCCTGCTTGCCCTTGCCGCCTTCGGCCGCCGCGTTCGATTCCGCCGCGCTTTCGCGCTGCGTAGGCGAGGAGCTCCTGCCCTGCGCGTGCTGTGAGCTCACCTGTGGCGCCGTCGTTGCCGGGGGCGTCGTCGGCGGCGGGGTCGTTTCCGCGGGCGCGGGCGTCGTCGTGGCGGGCGTGCTCGTGCTCGGCGTGGTGCTCGGCGGCGGCGTTTCCGCCGGGGCCGGGGTCGTTTCCGCGGGCGGGGTAGTCGTCGTTTCACCCGTGCTCGTCGTGCCCGGCAGCCAGATTTCCATGGCGGCCGCGCCCGCAGGTGCAGCCGCGGCAAGCATGACGAGCAATATGAGCGTGATCTTCAGCAGGCGACTCATCGCTCAGTTCCCCAGCAGGTAGTTGAGGAGCATTCCGTCGGCGCCCGAGCTTTCGCCGGAGGGCGTGTAGTAGGTGGTGCCCGCGCTCGCGCCGCCGACCGGCTTGGCGACCGGCGTGGCTTCGCCGCCCGATCCCGTGCCCGCGGTGCCCGGCGCGACTTCGGTGGGGCCGGGGTATCTCGCGATCGCCTGCGCCGGGGTCGCGCCCTTCAGCACGGCCAGCGTGCGCGCCATCGTCACGCTCGTGTTGCGGTTTTCGAGGCTTTCGCCGCCGCCATGGTTGCTCGCCGCGGAGGCGGTCGTCGCCGAGCTGCCTTCTGGCTTCGTGTCGAAGATTTTGTTGCTCGCACACTGTTTCGCCGTGATGATCGTGTAGGTCAGGCAGGTGGTACCGACGATTTCAGAGCGCAGGAAGTGACCCAGCGCGTCGTAGCCGTTCGTCGAGCCCGCGCCCATGAAGATGAAGTCGAGCAGGCGCTCCAGCCCGCCCGAGTCGCGCAGGCTCGTGAGCAGTTCTGCGGCGTTGAACGAGAACGGCTTCGCTTCCTTGCCCAGCGTGCCGAGGCGCGCAAGCAGCGGTTTCGCCGCCGTCAGCGCCGGGCCGGACAGCTTCGTGGTCTGGCCCAGGTTTTCGAAGAACGTCTTCGAGCTGCGGGAGAACTGCGGCAGGTTCGTGAACGCCTTGTCGATCCCGGGCGCGGCTTTTTTCAGGTCGGTGAACACCGGCGTGGTCTGGTCGGCGAAGCGTCCCAGCCGTTCCATCGAGGGGCCCAGCTGTTCGAGGAACTTCGGCAGCAGCTGCAGGTTGCGCGCCAGCGCGCCGCGGTGGCGCGCGCTCGCCTGCGCGACGGTGTTCGCCTGCACGACGAAATCCGCCACCTTGTCGCGCACCGCGGCGAACGGCTGCAGCGCCGTGTCGGAGTCGACCGCCAGCTTCGCGAGCACCTTGTTCTCGCTCGCCAGGATCGACAGCACCTTGTCGAGTTCCTGCAGCGCCGGGTTCGCGCGCTGGATCACTTCGTGCAGGTCGCTGCCGCGTCCGGCCAGGCCCGCGCCCAGCTCGTTGAGGATGATCGTGAAGCGCTGGCGCTCCGGCAGCCGCGAGATGTCGCCCAGCAGGTCGACGTCCACGGGAGAATGCGTGTTCTGCACCGGCAGCAGGTACTGCCCCGTGCCTTCGTGACCCTTGCCGATCTTCTTCAGCGCCGGCGGCAGCGGCGTGCCGGCGACGCGCGGCTGCGTCGGCAGGCAGTCCACGAACTTCTCTCCGATCAGCGCCTGCGGACGGATCGTGCAGCTGGCGTCGTCGCGGAAGTCCTTGAAGCCGGAGTTCGTGATGTGCAGGACGACCGCCGCCTTGGCCTGCGGCGTCGGCGTCACCGAGCCGACCGTCCCGACCTTGACGCCGCCGATCTTGACGTTCTCGCCGGGGATGATGTTGCCGGCGTCGTCGAAGATCGCCCGCACCGTGTAGCTGCCGTTCGAGCCGCCCGCCGAGGTTGCCAGCAGCACGACCGCGACGAGCGCGGCCACGCCGAGGACTACCGCAAGCGCGGTCGCGCCTCTCCTCCGCCCGACGGTCTGCCTCAACCCTTTCCTTCCTTGCGGTTCAAACACGAGGCGGGCGGCTCCACCTCTCCGATGAAGCCGCCCGTCTCAATTCCTGCCGACGGAGTCTACGCCCCTGTGGGGGGCGCCTCCGTCATCCTGCTCTCTACTTGGGGCACGGCGATTTGTAGGTCACCGTCACCGTTTCAGCCGGGATCCCGAATTCACGTTCGCCGCCGTAGCTGCCGCCGAAGATGAGTTCGGACTTGACCGGGAAGCCACCCTTCGGGCACGTCTTGGGGAGCGTGCCATAGGAGATGAGCTTCTTGCCCTTTTTGATCGCCGCGCCAACCTTGATGTTGATGTTCTTGGTCGAGGCGAACGGGGCGCCCGGAACCGTGGCGATCGCCGGCACGGTCGTCTTCAGCTCGAGGCCGTAGCCTTCCTTGTTGAAGCCGACGTACGAGCCCGAGGACACGAATTCCAGCGACACCGGCGAGGAGCCCTTCACGAAGAAGAGCAGTCCGCTCGACGAGAAGAAGCCCTGCAGCGTCGCGGTCTCGGGGACACGTTCCGCGCCGAAGGACACTTCGCCGAGCGCGTTGCCGACCGGCGAGGCGATCGCGCTCTTGCACGCGCTCGGGCCGGTGTTTTCAAGCGACGCCTGCTGGCACTTCGGGAAGCTCGAAGGGTTCACCTTCGCGCCGGCCGGCAGGTAGAAGTTGACCGCGGCCAGCGGCGGGATACCGCCCTCCGGCTTCTGCGGCGTCGCGCCGTAGCCGGTGCCGCTGATTTCGTAGTTCGCTTCCAGCGCCGCCCCGAGGCCGCCCTTCTTCGCCAGGATGTTGCCCGTGTGGGGGTAGGTCCCGCCACCCGGCTTGGGGATCGGCACGGCCTTCGCTTTGAAGGTCACGGTCGGCGCAGCGGCCGAAGCCGCGGCCGGAAGGCCAAGAACGGCAAGGGAGCCGAGCAAGGCCAGACAGGTGGATGCTCTGCGCATCAGATCTTCTCTCCTCTGTTGATGGACAGGTCCGCCTCGATCCGGGTAGCTCCGGAACCATTGCCGGTCCGGCGATATCGAGATCCCCGGCTATTCACCGGAGAACAGTGGCGACGTCTGTACCCAACATTATCCATCGCCGCGGGTGGTCGCAAGGCGGAACGGGCGTCGAGGGCCACGTTTGCAGGCAATCCTGCAAAACGGTCGCCGTGAGGACCTTCCAGCCGCTGGCAAGGGGCCGACCGCGCCGCTCGCGAGAAGGCTAAGGCTCCGCTCGAGGGTCTGAGTCCGCCGACAGCTCCAGCTCGCCGCCCTCGAAGCTGACGCCCACCGGCTCGAGGATCACCTGGCGAGGCCCCTCCTCGACGCCGCCCGCCAGCAGCGCCGAGAAGCCCAGCTCCCCCGCCAGCTCGACCAGCCGCTCGCCGGCGCCCGCGGCGCAGTAAAGCGCGAAGCCCGAGCCCATGTTGAAGGTCGAAAACGCCGCGTGCGGCTCGAGGCCCGCCTGCTCGACCAGGAACGCCAGCACCGGCGGCACCGGCGGCAGCCGCCGCACGCGGTAGGTCAGCTCGCGCGACGGGCGCATCAGCTTCAACAGGCCGTGCCCCGTCACGTGGCTGAGGTAGCTCAGCGGCAGGCCCTCGCGCAGCGCCGCCGCCACCAGCGGCACGTACAGCAGCGACGGCTCCAGCAGCGCCTCGCCGAAGCTCGTCCCGTCCGCCAGCGGAGTCGCGTAGCCATCCGGCAGCCGCCCCGCGATCAGCCGTGCCAGCGAGGCGCCGTTCGCGTGCAGGCCACTGGAGGCCACGAGCACGATCTCGTCGCCCGGCGAGAGGCGCTCGCCGAGGATCGGCGCCGCGCCCGCGGGCAGCGCCCCCACGGCCGCCCCCGCCAGCTCGACCTCGCGCTCGTCCAGCAGGCCCGGCAGCGACGGGGACTCGCCCCCGCCCCACGCGCAGCCGGCGTCGGCGCAGGCGCTGCGCCAGCCCTCCAGCAGCGCCACCGAGCGCTCGGACTGCGCGTACCACTCCGAGGAGCCGGTCGCGAAGTAGGCGTTTACCACCAGCGGCAGCGCGCCCACGCAGCAGAGGTCGTTCACGATCGCCGCCACCGTGTCGTAGGCGACGTCCGCGAAGCGGTTCACGCCCAGCTGCTCGGCCACCTGGCGCGCGACGATCGACTTCGTGCCGAGGCCCTCGACCACGAACGCGAACGCCCGGCCGTCCAGCTCGAACACGAACGCCGGCTCCCCGCGCGAGGCGTCCAGCGCGCGCGCGCCGTGCGCCTGCAACAGGCCCGAGGTCGACAGCGCCTGCGCCATCGCCAGGCGCTTGCCGGCGTCGAGCGCGTCGTAGTCGACGCCCGCCTCGCGGTAGCTCGCCGTGCCGGGCCGCTCGCTCATTCCGTGAGCCTATGGCCTGCGCCGACGCCCTGCTGCGCGCGCCAGCAGGCGCTCGCGCCATGGCAGCGCTCGATCCGCACGAGCGTCCGGTGCAGCCGTCGCAGCTTGCCGGGAGGCAGTTGCGAGGCGACGTTGTCCAGCTCGAAGGGGTCGCGGCGCAGGTCGTAGTACTCGCGTTCGCCCGTGACGTACTCGACGTAGAGGCTGTGCCGCGCGCGCAGCGCCTCGTAGCTCGGCGGGTTGCCCGAGCCCCGCAGCGGCAGGTCGGGGTCGCCGCGGTCGAGCACGCGGCCGTGGTGCTCGATCAGCACCAGCTTGCGCCAGCCCGCGGCCGGCGCCCCGTGCCACAGCCCCAGCAGGCTGTGCCCGTCGACGCTCGGCGGGATCGGCGCCCCCGCCAGTTCCTCGAAGCTCGGGCACAGGTCGATGTTCTCTGCCATCGCCCCCACCGTGTGGCCCGCCGGCACCCCCGGCCCCGTGACAACCAGCGGGACTTTGATGTCGGTGTCGAACGCCGTCAGCTTGCCCGGGCGCAGGCGGTGCTCGCCCATGTGCAGGCCGTTGTCGGAGCTGAACACGATGTAGGTGTCGCGCGCGAGCCCTTTCGCCCGCAGCTCTTCCTCGATCGCGCCGATCATGCGGTCGACCGCCTGCACCGCCTGCACGCGCCTGCGGAACTTCGCGTCGATCAGCGCCACCTGCTCCGCCCCGAGCGGTTCGAAGCGGCTCAGCCAGGCCGGCTCGTCGGTGCCGATCGCGTTGAACGCCGGCGAGCGCGGGGCCCGCACGCCCGGGAACGTGCCGTAGTCGCGCGGCGCCGGCGTGTAGGGGGAGTGGGGCGCGAACGTCGCGAGCTCGATCATGAAAGGACGGCGCCGCCGGGCGGCGCCGTCGATGAACGACAGGCCTTTCTGCGCGATCACGTTCGTCAGGTAGTCCCGCGGGCGGTAGCCGTAGGAGCGCACGTGACCGTCGCTGTTCATGTGGTAGCCGTACTCGGGGTAGCCGTCGCCCGCGACGTCCCACTCGCTCCAGCCCTGCGGCACCGTCGCGCTCGCCTGGGCGCCCGCCGCGACGCTCGCGCCGTCGCCCGCCGTCGCGCCCGAGCCCAGGCCCGCGACCGCGCCGTTCGGCTTGTAGCCGTTCAGGTACTTGCCCATCAGCGCCGTTTCGTAGCCCTCGCGCTGGAGCGCCACCGCGAACGTTTCCCGCTCCTCGCCGCGTTCGCGGAACACGCTGTAGCCGCCTTCCGGCGGGCTGTTGTCGAACACGCGCGTGTCGTGCGGGAAGCGGCCCGTGAGGATCGACGCGCGCGAGGGGCAGCAGAGAGAGTCGGTCACGAAGTAGTTCGAGAAGCTCACGCCTTCACGCTGCATCTGAAGCACGTGCGGCATGTATCCGACGAGGTTCTCCGCCAGGTCGTCCGTCAGCACGAACACGATGTTCGGGCGGCGTGGGCCGGCCGCGGGCGGGTAGGGCGTCGAGCGGACGGCGGTCCGCGTCGAGCTCGCCGTCGCGCCGTGCGAGCCCGAGCCGCCGCAGCCCGCCAGCAATGCCGTCGCGGAGACCGCGAGCGCCGCGAGCGCGGTCGGCCACAGGAGGGCTTGTCGGGCTGGGCGCCTCATCGGCGCGCACACGCTAGCGGTCGCTCCTGAGCGTGTGCCGCAGGCGCGGGAGAGTCGATATACACCGTCTGTCCCAAAAGCCGACCAGCAGAGCGGACCCGACAGGGTCCGCCCATCAAAAAAGAGGAGAGGACGATGGACTTCCAGCCGAGCGAGCGCTGCTCAGAGTTCAAAGAGCGTCTTGGCGCCTTCATGGACGAGCACATCTACCCGGCTGAGGAGACCTACGCACGGCAGCTGCGCGACTCCGGCGACCCCCACCACCAGCCCGCCGTGATGGAGGAGCTGAAGCGCCGCGCCAGGGAGCTGGGCCTGTGGAACATGTTCCTGCCCGACGAGCAGGACGGCGCCGGGCTCACGAACAGCGACTACGCCCCGCTCGCCGAGCTGCTCGGCCGCTCGCCGATCGCCTCCGAGGCCTGCAACTGCTCCGCCCCCGACACCGGGAACATGGAGGTGCTGCACCAGTTCGGCACTCCCGAGCAGAAGGACCGCTGGCTGCGCCCGCTGCTGGAGGGCGAGATCCGCTCCGCCTTCGCGATGACCGAGCCCGACGTCGCCAGCTCCGACGCCAGGAACATCGAGCTGCGGATCGAGCGCGACGGCGAGGACTACGTCCTGAACGGGCGCAAGTGGTGGACCACCAACGCCCTGCACCCGCACTGCCGGATCATGATCGTGATGGGCAAGACCGACCCCGACGGCCCCACCTACAAACAGCAGAGCCAGATCCTCGTGCCGCTCGACACCCCCGGCGTCACGATCCTGCGCAGCCTGCCCGTGTTCGGCTACGAGGACCAGGACGGCCACGGCGAAGTCGACTTCGCCGACGTGCGCGTGCCCGCCACGAACCTGATCGCCGGCGAGGGCGACGGCTTCATGATCGCCCAGGCGCGGCTCGGCCCGGGGCGCATCCACCACTGCATGCGCGCCATCGGCGCCGCCGAGCGCGCGCTCGAAGCGATCTGCAAGCGCTCCGTCTCGCGCGTCACCTTCGGCCAGCCGCTCGCCACGCGCGGCAACATCCTCGACTGGATCGCCGAGTCGCGGATCGAGATCGAGATGACGCGGCTGCTGACGCTGAAGGCCGCCTGGCTGATGGACACCGTCGGCAACAAGCACGCCCGCACCGAGATCGCCGCGATCAAGGTCGCCGCCCCGAACATGGCGCTGAAGGTGCTCGACCGCGCGATCCAGGTGCACGGCGGCGGCGGCGTCTCCGACGACTTCGGGCTCGCCTCCGCCTACGCGCACCTGCGCACGCTGCGTCTCGCCGACGGCCCCGACGAGGTGCACAAGCTCTCGATCGCGCGCCGCGAGCTGACGCCCTACATACCGCGCGAGCAGTAGCCCTCAGACAGACGTTTGCGTAGCCCGGCACAAACGGGGTAATCCCTTTGCGTCGGGAAAGCCGCTCTATCGGCCCGGCATGCAAGCCTAAGTCTCGACGGGAGGTAGAGGGTGAGGGATCACAGCAAGACGAGGTCGGTTGTCCATGCCGTTTCCGCCGCGGAGCCGCGACGCGATGCCCGTCAAAGGGTCGCGCGGCGACGGCGGCGCCTGTGCGCGCTCGCGTTCCTCACCTCGCTGCTGCTCCTCCCCGCCGCCGCGCACGCCGCCGGCAGCCTAGGCCTCGCGAAGTGGGAAGCCGGGACCTGCACCGGCACCGAAACCACGGTCAAGAACTGCAAATACTCGAGCCCCCACAGCGCCTTCTACACGCAGGCCGCGGGGCACCCGCCCTGGGGCTTGACCGGATTCGAACTCGCCACCTCTGGCGAAGCGCCAAACGGCTCGCCCCTGAAGCGGCTGCGCGTCGACGTCCCCCCCGGGCTCGCCGCCGACCCCCAGGCGCTCGCCGTCTGCTCGCACGCCCAGTTCGACGCGAACACCTGCCCCGCGAGCACCAAAGCCGGCTTCGTCGCGCTGAAGGCCTACGTCGAAATCCCGCTTGCCGCGAAAGCCCTCGAACTCGAAGGCGACGTCTACAACCTGCCCCAGGAAAACGGCCACCCGCTGATGTTCGGGATCGACGTCCACGGCATCGCACCGCTGACCGAAGACGTGCACCTGATCCTCGAAGGGCACGTCAGCTACGCCCACGAAGACTCGCTCGCCGCGCGCGGGATCACCTCCGGCGACTTCCACGAGTGGTTTGAAATCAACAACATCCCCACCGAAGTCGGGGTGAAACTCGGGCCGCTCGAATTGATCAAAGCGCCGCTGTAGACCGTCGAATCGAAGCTGTTCTTCGACGGCCACGCCGGCAAGGAAGGCAAAGAAAACTTCCTCACGATGCCCAGCAACTGCGCGGCGCCCGTGACCTCCTACCTCGAACTCGAAACCTACGGCCCGGTCGAAAAGCTGAGCGCGCCCACCACGCCGCCCGTCGGCGTCGAAGGCTGCGACAAAGTTCCCTTCGCGCCCAGCGCCTCGATCGCGCCGGAAACCTCGCAGTACGACACGCCCGACGGGATCACCACCGACGTGCACGTGCCGCAGTTCGAAAAATCCAACCAGATCAACACGGCCGACATCGACGACGCGCACGTGACGCTGCCCGAAGGCCTGACGCTGAACCCGGCCGCCGTCACCGGCCTCGCCTCCTGCTCGCAGAGCCAGCTCCACAAAGGCGTCGCGGTCCCGGTCGAATGCCCCGCCGCCTCGAAAATCGGCACGGTCAACATCGAAACCGACCTGCCGCCCGGCAGCCTCGCCGGCAACGTGTACCTCGGCCAGAAGGACGGCACCTCGGCGATCACCGGCCTGCCCGAACCGTTCCTGATCTTCATCGACGCCGAGAGCGTCTACGACGTCTCGGTGCGGCTCGAAGGCCAAGCGGTCCCCGACCCGGCGACCGGCAGGCTCACCGTCAGCTTCCTCGGCAACCCGCAGCTGCCCTTCAGCGACCTGACGCTGACCCTGAAGGGCGGGCCGCAGGCGCCGCTGGCCAACCCGCTCTCCTGCGCGGCCGCCACGACCGACTTCACCTTCACCCCCTGGACCGGCCTCGCGCCGTTCAGCGGCTCCACCCCCTTCGCCGCGAGCGGCTGCCCGGCCTCGACCCCGTTCTCGCTGGCGCAGTCCACCGGCGTCAGCCCCAACAAAGCGGGCGCCTACTCGAACTACTCGTTCACGCTCGAACGCCCCGACGGCGACCAGTACCTCGGCAAGGTCTCCACCACGCTGCCCGCCGGCCTCGTCGGAGAAATCCCGAAGCTCACGCCGTGCAGCGAACCGAACGCGCAGGCCGGGACCTGCGCCGCCAGCAGCCAGATCGGCGTCGCCACCGCCGCCGTCGGCGCGGGCGCGGAACCGTACTCCTTCAGCGGCCCCGTCTTCCTGACCGGCCCCTACCAGGGCGCCCCCTACGGGCTGTCGATCCCGATCCACGCAGCGGCCGGGCCGTTCGATCTCGGCAACGTCGTGACGCACGCGACGATCAACGTCGACCCGCACAGCGGCCGCGTGCTCGTCTCGACCACCGACCTGCCGACGATCTTCAAGGGCGTGCCGCTGCGCCTGCGCAGGATCAACGTGACGGTGAACCGCAAAGAATTCCTGTTCAACCCCACCGACTGCGGGCCGCTGTCCACCGACACGCTGCTGACCTCGAGCCTCGGCGCCACGCAGGGAGCTTCGAGCCCGTTCGCGGTGGCCGGCTGCAACACGCTGCCGTTCAAACCCGAATTCTCGGCGGCGACCAGCGCCTCGACGAATCCGGCGACGCTGAAAGCCAACGGCGCCGCGCTCCGCGTCAACCTCGTGCAGGGAGCGCATCAGGCGAACATCAAGTCCGTCGTGGCCGAACTGCCGAAGTCGCTGCCCTCGCGGCTGACGACGCTGCAGAAAGCGTGCCCCGAAGCGACGTACGCCGCCAACCCCTTCAGCTGCCCCTCCGGCTCGAAAGTCGGCAGCGCCACCGTTGAGACGCCGGTGCTGCCGCAGCCGCTGAAAGGCCCCGCCTACCTCGTCTCGCACGGCGGCGCCGCGTTCCCCGACCTCGACCTGCTGCTCGAAGGCGACAACGGCGTGCGCGTGATCCTCGAAAGCAACACCGACATCAAAAACGGGATCACGAAGTCGACCTTCGCCTCGATCCCCGACGTGCCCGTGAAGAGCTTCGTGCTCGAACTGCCCAGCGGCGCGAACTCCGCGCTGACCGCGAACGGGACGCTCTGCACGCAGACGCTGACGATGCCGACGACCGTCACCGCCCACAGCGGCGCCGTCACCAAACTGAACACGCCGATCGCCGTCGCGGGCTGCACCGGCGGCGGCAAAGGCAAGACGCGAATCAAGATCCTCAGCAAAAAGATCGTGCACAACAAGCTGGTGCTGCGCGTGCAGATCTTCGCCGCGGGTCGCGTCAGCATCAAAAACCGCAACCTGCGCACGACGTACAAGAAATTCGCGAAGGCCGGCAAGTACACGATCAAGGCGCCGCTCTCGCGCAAAGGCAAGAAAGGCCAGCGCCTGCACAAGCTGAAATTCAAGGCGCGCGTGGGCTTCCTGCCGAAGTCGAAGGCTGAATCGATCTCCACCGCCTTCACGAGCGTCGGCTTCAAGCACAAGGCGAAGAAGAAGGGCGGCAAGAAGGGCAAGCGCTGAGCGGCGGGCGGCGCTGACGGCGGGGGCGCTCGTTAGCCTCTGCGCCGGTGCCGCCGGTCGTAAAGCGACGTCGACTGCTGCTCGCCGCCCTGCTGGCCCTGTGCCTGGGCGCGGGCATCTCGACGTGGGCGATCGCGGCGGGAACCAGCAAGGGCGAAGCGACCTCGGGAACGGGGAGCTCGCCGACCGGGACGAGCACCGCCCCCTCCCCCGACTCCCGCCCGCCCGCGAAAGCGCCGCGGCCCGCCTACCCCTCGCCGGCGGCGATCGCATCCGCGGTGCGTTACCTGGACGAACGCGCCGGGCGCAGCTCGCTCGCGGTGCTCGACAGTTGGGGGCGTCTCAGCGGCACGCGGATGCGCTCCCACTTCCAGAGCGCCAGCGTCGTGAAGGTGATGTTCCTGACGGCCTTCCTGCAGCGGCTCGACGCCGACCACGTCGGCATCAGCCGGCTGGACCGCTCGCTGCTCTACCCAATGATCCACGAATCCAACAACGAAGCCGCCTCCGCGGTGCTCGACCGCGTCGGGCTGGGAGCGATCGCCCGCGTCGCCCGCGAAGCCGGGATGCGCGACTACGCCCCGGGCGTCGGCTGGTGGGCCTACACGCAGACCTCCGCCGCCGACCAGGCGCGCTTCTTCATCGCGATCGAACGGCTGATCCCGCCCCAGTTCTGGAGCTACGCGCGCGGCCTGATGGCGGGAATCGAGCCTGAGCAGAGCTGGGGGATCCCCGAAGTCGCGCGGCCGCGCTGGCAGGTCTTCTTCAAGACCGGCGCGCTGCCCTCGGAGGGGTTGTTCAACGAGACCGCGCGCCTGGAACGGCGCGGCACCACGATCACGATCTCGATCTTCAACACCGGCGATCCTTCGCAGGCCTACGGCGAAGAAACCATGCGGGGCGTCACCGCGCGACTGCTCGCCCGCACCCCGCCGGGCTGAGCCGCCGGGCTGAGCCGTCGCGCCGTGCTCCGTCTCATGGCGGCCGGCACAGGCCGCGCGTAAAGCCGCGCCGCGAAAGCAGGAGTAGGCTGGCCGTATGGCCAGTAGGGAGGACGGCATCGCTGCTACGAAGCGCAAGCCCTCGGTGCTGATCGTCGGCGCGGGCTTCGGCGGGGTCGGGGCGGCGATCGAGCTGAAACGCCACGGCTTCGAGCGGATCACGATCCTCGAGCGCGCGCCGGACCTAGGCGGCACCTGGCACTACAACAGCTACCCCGGGGCGGCCTGTGACGTGCCGAGCCACCTGTACTCCTTCTCCTTCGCGCAGCGGCGCGACTGGTCGCGCCTGTGCTCGCCGCAGGCCGAGATCCACGACTACCTGCGCGAGGTCGCGCGCGCCCACGACGTCGAGCGCCACATCCGCTACGGGCGGACCGTCGAGTCCTGCGCGTGGGACGAGCCGCGGGCGCGGTGGGTCGTTCAGACGACCGGCGCGGACGGGAGCGGCGAGCGCTTCGAGGCCGACGCGATAGTGCTTGCGACCGGCCAGCTGCACCAGCCCGCCCACCCCGAGATCGAGGGGATCGAGACGTTCGCGGGCGAGAGCTTCCACTCCTCGCGGTGGAACCACGAGCACTCGCTGTGGGGCCGGCGCATCGCGGTCGTCGGCACCGGCGCCAGCGCCGTCCAGTTCGTGCCCGAGCTGGCGGCGAAGGCCGCGAAGCTGACCGTCTTCCAGCGCAGCGGCAACTGGTTTCTGCCGCGCCGCAACCGGCGCTACCCGCGGCTCGTGCGCGCCGCGATCGAACACGTTCCCGGCATCCAGGAGTTCCGGCGCAACTTCATGTTCCAGTACTGCGAGGCGCTCACCGCCTCGATCCGCCACCCGCGCACGATCGGGCGGCTGCTCGGGGTGCGATCGGCGCTGTTCATGCGCTCGCAGCTGAAGGACCCCGAGCTGCGCAGGAAGGTCTGGCCCGGCTACACGTTCGGCTGCAAGCGTGTGCTGTTCAGCTCGGCGTTCCTGCCCGCGCTGGAACGGGAGAACGTCGAGGTAGCCACCGAGCCGATCGCGCGCGTCGTACCCGAGGGGATCGTCACCGCCGACGGCAGGCTGCACGCCCTCGACACGATCGTCTGGGGCACCGGCTTCAAGACGACGGACTTCATGTTCCCGATGAAGGTTTCGGGCACCGGCGGGGTCGAGCTGAACGAGGCCTGGGCGCAGGGCGCCCACGCTCACCTGGGGATCACGGTCCCGGGCTTCCCGAACATGTTCGTGATGTACGGGCCGAACACGAACACCTCCGGCGGCTCGATCATCTTCTACCTGGAGGCGCAGGCCGGCTACATCCGCCAGGCGCTGCAGGCGCTCGACGCCCGCGGCGCCGGCGCGATCGAGGTCCGGCGCGAGGTCGAGCAGGCCAGCGACCGCGCGCTTCAGGCCCGCTTCGCGGGAACCGCCTGGACGCGGTGCGACTCCTGGTACCGCGACGAGCGCGGGCGCATCGTCGCGAACTGGCCCGGCTACATGCGCGAGTACTTCGACGCGACGGCGACGCTCGACGAGAGCGAGTACGCGTTCACCACCACGAACACCGCCGCCGACGCCGAGCGCGTCGCGGTCCAATCCGGCTGAGAGGAGTCGAGATGTACGACTACGTGATCGTCGGGGCCGGCTCGGCCGGCTGCGTGCTGGCGAACCGCCTGTCCGAGGACCCCGACGTGCGCGTGCTGCTGCTCGAGGCCGGTGGGCGCGACCGCTCGCCGAAGATCAAGATCCCCGCCGCCTTCGGCGAACAGTTCCACACCAAGCTCGACTGGGACTACGCCACCGAGCCCGAGCCCCACGCCGACAATCGCTCGCTGTACGTCCCGCGCGCGAAGACGCTCGGCGGTTGCAGCTCGATGAACGCGATGCTCTACGTCCGCGGGCGCCCGCTCGACTACGACGCCTGGGAGGCGCAGGGCGCCCCGGGCTGGGGCTACCGCGACGTGCTGCCCTACTTCCTGAAGTCGGAGGGCAACGTCCGCGGCGCTTCGGAGTTCCACGCCGCCGACGGCCCGCTGCGCGTCTCCGAGCAGCGCTCGCCGCGGCCGATGAACAAGCGCCTGATCGCCGCCAGCGAGGCCGCGGGCATCCCGCGGATCGCCGACTACAACGGGCCCGAGCAGGACGGCGTCTCGATGTTCCAGGTGACGCAGCGCGACGGGCGCCGCTTCAGCACCGCCGACGCCTTCCTGCGCCCCGCGCTGAAGCGCCCGAACCTCGAGGTGCGCACGAAGGCCACGGTGCTCGGCGTCGAGCTGCAGGGCGAGCGCGCCGTCGGCGTGCGCCTGCGCAAGGGCCGGCGCGGCGAGGAGCTCGTGCGCGCCGAGCGCGAGGTGATCCTCTCCGCGGGCGCGATCAACTCGCCGCAGCTGCTGCTGCTCTCGGGGATCGGCCCCGCCGAGGAGCTGCGCGCCGCCGGCGTCGAGGTCAGGCACGACCTGCACGGCGTCGGGCGCAACCTCCAGGACCACCCGTTCGTGACCGTGCTGTGGGAGACCTCCGACGAAACGACGCTGTACAAGGCCGATCACCCCAAGCACCTCGCCGAGTGGCTGCTGCGCCGCTCGGGCAAGCTCACCTCCACCGTCGCCGAGGTCGTGGCGTTCGTGCGCACGCGCGGCGGGCTGCCCGCCGCGGACGTCCAGTTCCACATGGGCGCCGCCTACTTCGAGAACCACGGCCAGGAGGAATACGACGGGCACTGCGTCGTGATCGGCCCCGTGCTGGTCTCGCCGAAGTCGCGCGGGCAGGTGTGGCTGCGCTCCGCCGACCCCGCCGCCAAGCCGCGGATCCTCACTAACTCGCTGTCCGAGCCGGAGGACGTCGAGTCGCTGCTCGCGGGCATGGAGCTGGCGCGCCGGATCGCCCGGGAGTCCCCGCTCGCGGAGGTGATCCTCAAGGAGCTGAAGCCCGGCGCCGGCGTCGCCGACCGCGCAGAGCTGGAGGCCGACCTGCGCCGGCGCATGGACCTGCTGTACCACCCCGTGGGCACCGCGCGGATGAGCGACACCCACCCCGAAGCGGTGGTCGACTCGCAGCTGCGCGTCCACGGGCTGCAGGGGCTGCGCGTGATCGACGCTTCGGTCTTCCCGGTGATCCCCGGCGGCAACACGAACGCGCCGACGATCATGGTCGCCGAGCGCGGCGCCGACCTGATCCGCGGGCGCGCCGGGGCGCCGGGGACGGGCGCCGGGGACGCGGAGCCGAGCGGGGCGGCCGGCACGGCCGAGGCCGCCGCGGCGTGATCGAGCATCACCGCGAGGGCTCCGGCCCGCCGCTCGTGCTGATGCACGGGGTCGGGCTCTCATGGCAGATCTGGCGTCCCGTGATCGGACTGCTCGCCGAGCACTTCGACGTGATCGCCTGCGACTCGCCCGGCTTCGGCGGCTCGCCGCCGCTGCCGGACGGCACCGAGCCCGCGATCCCCGCCTACGCCGATGCGTTCGCGGCGTTCTTCGCCGAGCTGGGACTCGAGCGACCGCACGTCTCCGGCAACTCGATGGGCGGCGCGATCGCGCTTGAGCTGGCGCGGCGCGGGGCCGTCGCCTCCGTCAGCGCGCTCTCCCCCGCCGGCTTCTGGACGTCCGCCGAACGCCGCTTCTGCCAGGAGTCGCTGCGCTCGCTGGCGCGCATCCCGGGCGCCTCGAAGCCCGCGCTGCTGAAGCTCGCCGGCACGCGCGCCGGGGCCACCGCGCTGTTCTGGCAGACGTTCGGCAAACCGTGGCGGATGCCGCGCGAGGAGCCGCCGCGGATCCTGCGCAACGCCTGGGCCTCGCCGGCTTTGGCCGGGGCGCTGACGGCGTTCGACAGCTACACCTTCGCCGACGGCGAGCAGCTCGATCCCGGCACGTCCGTGACCGTCGCCTGGGGCGTGCAGGACCGGCTGCTCCCCTACCGCACGCAGGCCCCGCGCGCCCGGGCGATGCTCCCGCGGGCGCGCCACCTCGACCTCGGCGCGGGGCACGTGCCCTTCTTCGACGACCCCCGCGCCGTCGCGGAGGCGATCCGCTCCAGCGCCCGCTAGCGCGGGCGGGCGCTCGCCACCCGCGGCCCGGTCGGGAAGCAGCTCCCCGGGCGGGCCGACACGTAACGCGACCCGCGTTCATACTGCGCTTCATGGACCAGGACGAGGCACGCGATCTGCTGGCGCGCGAGCGGGCGCGCATCGAAGCGGCGCTCGCGGGGACCGCCGCGCCGGAGGGCGACGACGAAGGCGTCCGCGACGACGGGGGCGACGTCGCCCCCGCGCTGCTGGAGACCGAGATCGATCAGGGCCTGGAGGCCTCGCTGAACGAGGAGCTCGCCGCGATCGAGCGCGCCGAACGACGCCTCGCCGAAGGCACCTACGGGCTGTCCGTCGAGAGCGGCGAGCCGATTCCCGACGCGCGCCTGCAGAGCGTTCCCTGGGCGGAGCGCACCGCCGAGGAGCAGGCGCGGCTGGAGTCCGGGCGCTAGCCCGCCATCTCGCGGCCAGGCTGTCCATTTCCGGCAAGCCCGTTCGTAGCTGGGGCGAGCGTTCATATCATCGGGCGCGAATCGAGACGAAAGGCCTTGCCATGATCCCCAGCGCAGACCTCGCCCAGCCGACCGGCAGAGCCGCCGTCGAGCCCTCAGAGCTGATGACCCCGCGCGCGAAGAACTTCGCGCTGGCGCTGCTGGCTATGACGCAGTTCGTCGTCGTGATCGACGCCTCGATCGTGAACGTCGCCCTGCCGTCGATCGGGAAGGCGCTGAAGTTCTCCCAGGACGACTTGACCTGGGTCGTCAACGCCTACACGCTCACCTTCGGCGGCTTCCTCCTGCTGGGTGGCCGGCTCGCCGACCTGATGGGGCGCCGGCGGATGTTCACGATCGGGCTGATCTTCTTCTCGCTCGCCTCGCTGCTGGGTGGCCTCGCCCAATCGGAGGCCTGGCTGATCGCCGCCCGCGCCGTGCAGGGCATGGGCGCCGCGATCGTCTCCCCCGCCGCGCTCTCGATCATCACGACGACCTTCGCCGAAGGCGCCGAGCGCAACCGCGCGCTCGGCGTGTGGGGCTCGGTCGCGGGCGCCGGCGGCGCCGCGGGCGTGCTGCTCGGCGGCATCCTCACCACGGGCCTCTCCTGGCGCTGGGTGCTGTTCGTGAACGTCCCGATCGGGGTCGTCTGCGCATACCTGTCTCCGCGGCTGCTGCTCGAGAGCCGCGCCGATGCGGAAACCCGCCGGTTCGACATTCCCGGCGCGATCACGGTCACGGCGGGGCTCGCGCTGCTCGTCTACGCGCTCGTCAACGCCGTCAACGCCGGCTGGGGCTCGACCGAAACGCTGCTGCTGATCGCCGGCGCGCTCGTGCTGCTCGTCGTCTTCGTCGCGATCGAGTCGCGCTCGCGCGCGCCGCTGATGCCGTTCACGATCTTCCGCCTGCGCACGCTGCGCGGCGCCGACACCGTCGCGCTGCTGATCGGGATGTCGCTGTTCTCGATGTTCTTCTTCATCTCGCTCTACATGCAGCAGGTGCTGCACTACTCCGCGCTGAAGGCCGGGGTCTCCTACCTGCCGCTGGCGGTCGCGATCATCCTCTCCGCCGGCGCCGCCTCGGCGGGCGTGACGCGCTTCGGCTTCAAGCCGATCCTGTTCGCGGGGCTGCTGTTCGTCGCCGGCGGGCTCTACTGGTTCTCGCACGTGCCCGCCCACGGCGGCACGTTCGCCGGCGACATCCTCGGCCCCTCCGTGCTCGCGGCAATCGGGCTGGGGCTGTCGTTCGTGCCCGTCACGATCGCCGCCGTCACCGGCACCAAGCCGCAGGAGGCGGGGCTCGCCTCAGGGCTCGTCAACACCGCCCAGCAGGTCGGTGGCGCGCTCGGGCTGGCGATCCTCGCCTCGATCGCGAACAGCCGCACGCAGGACGTGATGCACGCCGGCGTACACAGCCTGCCGGTCGCGCTCACGAAGGGCTTCGAGCGCGCGTTCCTCGTGGGCTCCGGGTTCGCGGTCGCGGGCGCGCTGCTGACGCTGCTCTTGATCTCCACGCGCGACAGCCGCGAGCACTCGGATGCGGCACGCGCCGGGGGCGGCGAGAGCGCGGCAGCGGTCGCCTAGGAGGCCGGGACCCGCACCGCGGCCCGCTTGGCGGCGCGCTTGGCCTCGTACATCGCCACGTCGGCGCGGCGCAGCAGGTCCTCGACCCCGTCGGCGTCGCGGGCGAGCGCGGTCCCGACGCTGATCCGCGGCCGCAGCTCGGTACCTGCGATCGTCGCCGGCTCGCCCACCGCCTCCGCCAGGCGCTCGGCGACCGCCGGCAGGACGCTCGGCGCCTCCTGCAGCTCGGGGCACAGGATCACGAACTCGTCGCCCGCGTAGCGCGCGACCAGGTCGCTGGAACGCGCGGTGTCCGACAGCCGCTCAGCCACGAGCATCAGCAGCTCGTCGCCCGCGTGGTGGCCGAGCTTGTCGTTCACCAGCTTGAAGCCGTCGAGGTCGCAGAACAGCATCCCCAGGTCGTTGCCGGTGCGGGTGCGTTTGCGCAGCGCGAGCGCGATCGCCTCCTCGAGGAAGGCGCGGTTCGCCAGCCCCGTCAGCGAGTCCTTGATCGAGAGCCTGCGCAGCTCGACGTTCGCGCGCGCCAGCTCCTTCGAGAGCCTGCGCAGCTTCAGGTGGGCGGCGGTCTGCCGCGCCAGCACGCGCAGCGCCTCGGTCGCCTGCTCGCTCAGCTCGCGCGGGCCGCGGGTGTCGGCGACGCACACCGAGCCCACCGCCTGCCCTTCGTCGGTGACGATCGCGGCGCCGGCGTAGAACGTCAGGCCCGGATCGCCGGCAACCATCGGGTTCTCGGCCCACTGCGGGTCCGCGCGAGTGTCTTCCACCACCAGCAGGCCGTCCTCCTGCACGATCGTGCGCGCGCAGAAGGAAACCTCGCGCGGGGCCTCCGAGTCCTCGAGGCCCACGAGCGCCTTGCCCCACTGGCGACCCTGGTCGATGAAGTTGATCACCGCGATCGGGGTGTCGCAGATCGTCGCGGCCAGGTGCACCACGTCGTCGTAGATCTGCTCTGTGGGCGTGTCGAGGATGGCCAGCTCGCGCAGCGTCGCCAGCCGCTCCTGCTCGTTGGGCGGGATCGGCGCGTCCATCTATCCCGGTTTTCGGAACGGACGCCCGGCTTCTTGAGCCTTGCGCAGATTTCTCAGTGGATGATCGGGCCGGTTTCCACGGCCTCGAAGGCCGAGCCCGGCACCAGCTTCAGCTGTTCCAGGCTGGCTTCATCCCATTTGCGGCTGTGAGCGCCGGTGACGTGCCACGGCGAGCCGTTGTCCGCGACGATCAGCCCGTAGCGCTTGAGCGCTTCGAGGATCACGAGCGCTTGGCCGCTGAAACCCCCCAGGCCGTAGTCGGCTTTCAGCCGCAGCCGCAGGCCCATCGGCGGCAGCGCCGGGTCGCTGCTGCGCGAGGCGAAGTGGGTCGCGGGGTGGATGTAGCCGCGCTGGCTGAGCGGCACCGTGACGCGCAGCGCGTGGTGGATGGCGCCGCTTGCGACCTCCTTGTAGCGCGCGAGCAGCGGGAAGATCGGCAGCCCCGCGGCGTCCGCGGAGGTCCAGCCTTCCGGGCGCAGCGCGTCGCTGCGCAGGTCGAACACCGCGCCGGAGGCCGCGCTCCATTCTCGCCCGTCTTCGATCGATTCGGCGCCATACAGCTCGTACAGCTTGCAGTCGCCGCGCTGCAGCACCAGCACGTGCCGGTCGCCTTCTTCGCCCGCTCCCTCGACCGGCGCCTTCGGTGGGATCGGGTACGGCCCGGGGTCCGATTCTTCGGGGGCTTCGGTGAACCGCACCGGCACGCCCGGCTGCCTGGCGGACACGACCTTGAAGGGGATGCCGTAGTGCTTGTCGCGGCCAAAGTCCGGGTGCAGGTGGGCGCTGAGGCCGATGCTTTCGACGTACTGCGCCGACTGCGGGCTGACCGGCAGGCCCGCGACTTCCTGGTTCAGCGGATTGTCCGCCGGCAGGATCGGGCACCCGTATTCGTACGGTCCCGGGCCGCGTTCGCTCTTCGCGGCCTGGGCCGTCGCCGCCGGCGCGGCGCCGAGCTGCGCGGCCCCCAGGACAAGCAGTGCGCACACGAGCGCCCTCCGCGCCCGTGTACGCACGCTTCCTCCCATGTCAAGCCACGGTAGCGCACCGGCGCCTCAGGCGGTCAGGTACGTCAGCACCGCGATCCCGTCGCCGACGGTTTTGGCGTCCGCGAGCTTCAGGCCGCGCTTGTCCTCCGACTCGCCGAACAGCCGCTTGCCGCTGCCGAGCACGACCGGGAACACCATCAGGTGCAGCTCGTCGATGAGGCCGTGCTCCAGCAGGCCCTGCACCAGCTGTGCGCTGCCGTGCACCTGAAGCTCGCCCTCGGTTGCGGCCTTCAGCTCGTTCAGCTCCTGCGCGAAGTCGCCGCCGAGCACGGTCGTGTTGTTCCAGCTCGGGTCCCGGAGCGTCGAGGAGACCACGTACTTCGGCATTCCGTTGAACTTGTCCGCGAACTCGCCCTCCATCGAGGGCCATGCCGCCGCGAAGCCTTCGTAGGTGCGACGGCCCAGCAGAAGGCCCTCCGCCGCCAGCGCCTCCTGGAGCTTGAACCGGTCGCCCTCCGGGCCGCGGTCGACCTCGAACGTCCAGCCCTGGTGCTTGTAGGTCTCTCCCCCGCCCGGCGCCTCCATCACGCCATCGAGCGAGACGAACTCGGTCACGACGATCCTTCCCATCTCGGCCTCCTTCGCTTGTTTGCACTCGGCTGCCCATTAGACGAGACTCCTCCACGGAAGTAATCGCGCCAGGAAGGATTGGCCACGCCGGGGGTCACTAACAGTGAATCCCCACCGAACCACAAGGAGCCCAGATGAACACATACGTGATCCGTCGCAGGCAGGCCTGGCAGTCGCCTGAGGAGCTGGAGCAGGTCGCGGGACGCTCGAAAGAGATCGCTGACAGCGACTTCCCCCAGGACATCCGCTGGATTCGCAGCTACGTGATCGCCGAAGCCGACGGCACGCTCGGCAGCGCCTGCATCTACGAGGCCAGCGGCCCAGAGGCGATCCGCAAGCACGCCGAGCGCGTCGGGATGCCGGCCGACGAGATCTCTGAGGTTGGCGACACCGTCGTGATCCGCCCGGACCCCGTGAGCGAGGCCGCCGGCTAGGGCGAGGTGAAGCCGAGGATCAGCTGCGCCGCCTCTCTGGGGACGTCGAGCTGCGGGCAATGCCCGACCCCCTCGAGCACGACCCAATCGGCGTTCGGCAGCCACTGCTCGCGGAAGCGGGCGGCTGCCGACGGCCACGGCAGCAGCCGATCCTCGGCGCCCCACACGATTCGCACCGGGCAGCCGATCCGCTCGGCCTGCAACATCCAGCCCTCGCGCCGCGCGTGGGCGATCAGCTCGCCCGCGCGCTCGCAGGCCACGACGCCGCGCATCTGGTGGGCGAGCAGCGGGATCGGGACGTGCTCGTAGTTCGTCGTCGTGAACTGCGTCGCCAGGCGCCTGCCCTGCGGCGTCGCGAGCAGCGCCTCCGCGTGGGGCGCCGCCTGCCGTAGCTGCTCTCGCATCGTCTCGAAGTGCGGCGCCAGCGTCGCGGCGAACGCGTCGTCGCCCGGCGCCCAGCCGCCCGCCGGCGCGAACGCCACGACCGACTTCGCGCGGCCGCGGGCCGCGAGCTTCAGCGCGAGCCAGCCGCCCAGCGAGTTGCCGACGACGTGCGCCTCGTCGAAGCCCGCCGCGTCCATCGCGCGCTCCAGCGCGTCGAGCAGCGCCCGCTCGCTCGCCTCTCCCTCGATCGACGGCCCGCCCGCGTGACCCGCGAGCGTCGGCGCCAGCACCTCGTGGCGGCGCTCCAGCACCGGCAGCACCAGCTCCCACGTGCGCCACGTGTCCGTGAAGCCGTGCAGGCAGAGCAGCGGCTCGCCCGAGCCGCTGCGGTGGGCGGGGGTGAACGCCGTTCCCGTGGTGGACGCTGTTCCCGTAGTGGACGCTGTTCCCGTGGTGGAAGCTGTTCCCGGAGGCCGGGCCGGGTCCGGGAGGGGCGCGATCTATGCCTCGGCGCGAGCCTGCACCCGCTCGTGCGAGAGCGCCACCGCCTCGTCGAGCTGCGGGTGGTAGTGCTCGGCGAACAGACGCGAGGTCAGCTCGCCGCGCGAGGAGACCCCCACCTTCTCGAAGATCGCCCGCAGGTGGTCGCGGATCGTGTGCCGCGAGAGGAACAGCGTCGTGGCGATCTCGTCGGTGCTCAGCCCGCGCGAGACCAGCCGCGTGACCTCGACCTCGCGCGGCGTCAGCCCGTATGCCTTGACGACGATCGGGGCGACCTCTGAGGCCTTCGCAGGCTCGATCACCAGCGCGACGTTGCCGGAGTCGCCGAGCGGCGAGGCGTGCGCCACGAGCCATACGCCCGAGCGGGTGCGAAGCCGCACGCGACGACCGGCGGCCTCCTGTTCGGACAGCGTGCTCAGAGACATCCGCATCAACTCGGGGTGCATCAGCAGGTTGATGTCGTCGCGGCGCCAGCCCGCCGCCAGCTCGTCCAGCCAGGCGTCGGCCTCGCCGGTCGCGGACAGGATCGTGCCCTCCTCGTCGAGCACCACGACGCCGGGGCCGCGCCGCGGGTCCGTTTCGGCGGGCTCCTCCAGCAGCGCGCGGCGCAACGCGGCGCCCGCGAGCGGCGCGGCCGCCCGCAGGAACTCGACGTCCTCCGCGGAGAAGGGCTTCGAGCCGGTGAAGCGGTTCAGCTGCAGGTTCCCCCACGAGCGGCCCCCCGCGTGCAGCACGGCGCGCAGCTCGTCCTCGAGGTCGGAGAGCGCGTTCAGGACCCGGTAGCGCGGGCTGCGGCTGAGCTTGCCGCCCGTCGCGGCACGCAGGTCGGCGACCGGGTCGCCCACGGCCAGGTCGGCGAACTTGTTGAAGTCCGGCACGAGGAACTCGTGCTCCCAGAAGGGATGGCACACCGAGGAGTCCATGCTGTAGGACATCCCCGCCCCCAGGCACAGGCCCGTGTCGGGGTCGGTCGCCGCCGCGAAGAAGCTGTCCACCTCGATCGCACGCGTGATCCGGTCGACCACCTGCTCGCAGGTCTCCTGCGTGGAGAGGTCCTGTGTCGCCAGATGCTCGAGCGCCTCCAGGGCGACGACCGCGCGGGTTGACATCGAGCCGGACATGGGCCAAGCGTACAGCCGCCGCAGGGGGAGCGCCACCCCCTCAATTGAGGGGGTTTGCAGCGGTTCGGGACCCTTCGGCTGCGGGGGCGCCGCGGTGCGCAGAACCCCTGCATCGAGGGATTTCGCCGGCACCGGCGCGGCATCAGGCTGGCGAGCATGCAAACAACCACACACCACACCCACACACCGCAGCACCAGCCGCAAGCCGGCCCCGCCGAAGACCTCGCCACATGGATGCCCGTGTGGGTGGGGCCGCAGTCGCCCAACTACGACACCGCCAGGCGCGCCTGGAACCTGCACGCCGACCAACGCCCCGCGGCAGTTTGCGTGGCCACGTGCGTCGAGGAGGTCCAGGCGGTGCTGGCCCACGCCCGCGCGCACGGGTTGTGCGTCGCGACGCAGACGACCGGGCACCTGGGCCAGCTCCTACCCGACCTGGGCGACACGATCCTGCTGCGCCCGGCGCTGCACGACGGCGAGGTCGCGGTCGACCCCGAGCGGCGCGTCGCGCGCGTTCAGGCCGGCGCCCGTTGGGGCGAGGTCGTCGAGGCCGTCGCACCGCACGGGCTCGCCGCGATGCACGGCTCCTCGCCCTCGGTCGGGGTGATCGGCTACCTGCTCGGTGGCGGCCTGTCCTTCTACGGCCGCGCGCACGGCCTCGCCGCGAACCACGTGCGCGCGTTCGAGGTGGTCACGCCCGACGGCGCGGCGCGGCGCGTCGACGCCGAGCACGACCCCGAGCTGTTCTGGGGGCTGCGCGGCGGTGGCGGCGGCTACGCCGTCGTGACCGCGGTCGAGCTCGGGCTGCTGCCCTACGCGCAGGTCACGGGTGGCGCGCTGTTCTTCGACGCGAGCCACGCCCCCGCGCTCCTGCGGGCCTGGCGCGACTGGGCGCGCACCGCGCCCGACGCGATCACCACCACGTTCCGGGCGCTCACGCTCCCGGACCTGCCCGACGTGCCGGAGCCGCTGCGCATGACGCCGACGCTCTGCGTCGACGGCGTCGCGCTCGACGCCTCCTGCGCCGCCGAGCTGGAGCGCGTGCTGCGCTCGGTCGGGACGCCGATCCTCGGCGGCTTCGAGTCGATGCCGAGCACCGCGGTCGTGCGCCTGCACGGCGACCCGGAGGAGCCGGTGCCCGCGATCGGCGACGGGCGCCTGCTGGGGGCGCTGGACGACGAGGCGATCGCCGCCTTCCTGAGCGTCGCCGGGGAGGGCTCGCCGCTGCTGGCGGCCGAGCTGCGCCAGCTCGGCGGCGCGCTCGCCGCCGCACCCGCGGGCGCGGGCGCGCGCGGGTGCTTCGAGGGCGAGTTCCTGCTGTTCGGCGTCGGCATCCCGGGCGCGCCCGCGCCCGCGGCGGAGCTGAACGCGTACCTCGACCGCTACCTGGCGACGCTCGCGCCGTGGGCCACCGGCACCCG
>Ga0335072_10002404_pt1 | contig 29046 bp, 19 predicted proteins | sample Lox_Sample_21_FD_206725 | JGI IMG/M metagenome (GOLD analysis project Ga0335072, IMG submission 206725) | Soil microbial communities from Loxahatchee National Wildlife Refuge, Florida, United States - Lox_Sample_2.1 | ecosystem: Environmental > Terrestrial > Soil > Wetlands | place: USA... | reverse complement strand
TGGCGGCATAGCAGGCACAGGCTGGTATTAGCCGCCTCAGCGTTGGCGCTCGTGACCGCGTCAATCATGCCGGAACTGATGCACAATCCGGCCGCGCTTCGCCAGGTGTCGGCCTCGCATCGCTTACCGCTATCCCGTCGGCAAGCCAGGTCCCGATGGTTTGGCGCACGGTGTCGGCTTCCGCAGCGATGGTTGGGAGGGATCTCACTTCGGGTGCCGGACCATCGAAGACCGAAATGATTCCGCGCCGCTCGTCCTCAAGTCCATCGGTGTCCCGCAGCACCGTCGGCAAGAGCTGATCGGCGGCGCGGCGAATCTGCTGCGAGGTGCGGTAGCAGACTTTAAGCGTGTGTGACCGGCCGCGCACGTCGACGCCGAGGCTCGCCCACGAAAACGGATGCTGGAAAATACGCTGGCCCACGTCGCCGGACAGGAACAGGCCATCTGCCGTCTCGGGCGCCAGAGCCGCGAAAAACCTCAGCTCAGCCGGAGCGAGGTCTTGTGCTTCGTCAATAATGACGTGGTAGAACGGCTTGCGAGGTCGCTGCGCCAGCGCGTCCGCCAAGCCGGTGAAGACGTCCGCCCACGTCGTGTAACGTTCGGCCGCCAGCGCTTCGCGTACTGCTTGGAACACTGGCCACAAGCGGGCGCGCTGATTAGGGCCAAGTCTGCTCTTACGCCCCATTCGCTGGACGGTCGAATAGGCGCCGAGCGCTGTCAGGCCCCAGGCGTCGATGACATTGGTCCACTCGGACAGCAGAAAACGTTCCGAAAAGCCCTTGAGGTTAGCTGATGCGGCTGCGGTCCGTAGCCGCTCGCGCAGCACGGCGTCCGAGGCGATGCGGGGACGCACCCCATGCTCGAGCTGGTACATCTGCTCGGCAATGCCGTGGAAGGACGCTGTGGTGATCCGGGGGACGATACCCCCGGTCTCGGGAGCTAGAACCAGCAGCTTCTTCGCCATGGCATCCGCTAGGGGCTGTGAGAAACTCGCGAGCAGAATGCGGGCGTTGGGGTTGTCGCGGGCGAGCCGGACAGCGCGATGGATCGCCACGATGGTTTTGCCGGTGCCCGCCGAACCGGCGACGCGCGCCGGACCCGATAAGGAACGCTCAACCAGCGCCCGTTGGGACGGGTGGAGAAAGACACCCCATTTTTCCCACGGAAAGGCGAGAGCCTGCTCCAGCTCCTCCTGATCGGCGATCAGCCTAATCCGCCGCAGTGCGTCGGGATGCTCGAACGGATCGGCGATGGTTGGAGGTAGCGCAGGCGCCAGCAGCCTGCCGGTGGCGGCGAATTCGAGCAGCGCCTCGGAGGCTTCGGCCGGCAGATGAGCTGTTAGCGCAAAGAAACCGTCTTCGTTGGCCGCGCGGACATCGGCCAGCCAATCGACGGGCACGCCGATCGAGAGCAGCGCATCGTCATCCAACGAGGAAAACAACGCCTGCGGAGCCGTCTCCTTCCCACGCTTTGTGGCCTCGGGGACGACCAAATCGAGCATAGCCGGCGGAGCGACCTCCTCCACACGCTCACGCACTTCGACGATCTGAACGGCGCCGGTTCGCGGATGCGCCTCGATCCGGCGGCGCTCCGCCCAGGTATAGGCGTCGTCATGGTGGCCGACATAGGCGACCAACAGGCTGTCGCCCGTTTTGTGGACGACCAGGCGGACGTCGCGATTGACGCGTGCCGACCAGAAATTGGGATCCTTGCTCTTATCGATGCGGTGCAACTGGAGACCGTTTCCTGACGGGTCCATCTGCAAATCGAAGACGCTCGCCTTCACCGCCTTCTGGTCCAAACCGGACAGCCGGTTGAACGAAGCAGTGAAGGTGTCGGCGATCAGTAAGTTCACGGACTCACACCCCGAACACCTTCATCACCTCGTCGCCGAAGTGATTGATGACCTTCACCGCGATGCGACCACCCGCTGGCCGCTCGAACGAGCGCGAGGTGTCGGAATAGAGCGTCGCCCAGGCATCGTCATCGATCTCGGCCTGAAGCGCGGTCTTGAGGCCCTTGTAGGGATCGTTTGCGCCAAGGAAATAGGCGTGACGGACGAAGAAGCTCTCCTCGTTGTAGTCGGTGTCGATGAACCATGCGGCGATGCCCGCAGTGTCGTTCGAACGGATGTCGCCGGTGTTGGGATCAAACACATCGACGCCGTTTACCTTCACGCGGATTTCCGGACCGCCATCGCTCAGAACTTCCACATCTGGCTCGCCGAACACGACGAACATGTTGCCGCGTCCGGTGTTCTTTAGCTCGGCCGACATGTGCATGTCGGGGTTGATCCGCGCTTTCAGGATTTTAAGGCTGCCGAGGCTCCCCAGTTCGGACGAATGGGCGTCGAAGTTGAAGGCGCAGGCGATAAGAACGTCGAAGCGGGCATCGACGGCTTCCCGGGCGGCGGCGACGATGTCCTGCCGGCCGACCGTGCCGTATTCCGGCCCGATCAGGATCGCGGCCCGGCGCTCGGGCCCGTTCTCGCCTTCGATGAAGGTGCCGCTGGCGCCGACGAAGTTGCCCGGCCAGGGCGCCAGGCTCTCGAAGTTGATGCGGTCGTCCTTGGCCTGCTGTCTGACGCCTTCGGCCTTGAGGTAGTCGATGACGATCGCCGCAAAATCCTGTCCCGCGAGATCGGCGTCGGAGGGGGAGCGTCGGCCCTCGGTGGCGTCGATGTCGTCGATCAACTCTTGTTCGCTTGCCGGCAACACGCGATGCGGCGACAGGCTATCGACCGTGAACGGCCCGGCGACGCGGACGCGCGCGTTGTCCACATAGGGCTTGTCGTAGAGATATTCTACATCGGCGCGCGCGGCGATACTGGCGTCGATCTCCTTCTGCCGGGCGATGCGCGCCTCCCACCATCGGGTATGAACAGCGACGGCCTGCTCGGCCCAGGGGTCTCCGGGTTCAGGAGGTAAAGTGTCAAGTGTGAGGGTGCGGCCGAGATTGTGATTGAGGGCCTTGAGTGCTTCGTGCCGCTTAGAAAGGGGCTGCTGATCCGAGTGGGCGATCGCCCAAATCTTCGCATCGTTCTCAGACCAAAGGTCTAGAGCCCTGCGAGGAATGTCCCATTCTTCCCAATTTATCTCCTTCAGATGGTTCAGCTCAGTCCGTAACGGTTCGAGCACCGGCTGCCACCTCTCCCAGATGTCGTCGATCAGCGGATTGTTGGCGATTGATTTGAGCGTGATGTGCGGCACGCGCTCATAAACGAAACCTTGGCGGATGTCGTTGTGAACGGGCGTGTCGGCGGGCGCGCGCCGGGTGAGTTCGGCTTCCTTGGCGCGGCCCTCGCGGCTGTCGGCGAGGAGGTACCAGGGATAGCGCGCTGACATCAGGCGCGTGCGAGCGAGTGCCAGCGCCACGCGGCTGGTGTCGATGGTGATCCAGCGCCGGCCCCATTGCTCGGCAACGAAAGCCGTCGTGCCGGAGCCGCAGGTGGAATCGAGCACGAGATCGCCGGGGTCGGAGGTCATTAGCATGCATCGCTCAATGACTGCCGCCGATGTTTGAACAACGTACGTCTTGTCCGGCGCTCCGCTAAGATCGTTCCAAATATTTGTTCGCGTTGACACCGAAAAATCGCTGAAAGACCGAGCATACCTGATCGAGTTGGATAACGGAATCAAACGTTGAGAACGTTTCAGCCTTTCCATTCCCACTTCGTTGGTCTTCCACCGGCTCTGCATTGTCGGTAAGAATTTTCTGCCATGAAGGTCTACAGGGAACCAACTCGCTGCTCCTTCTCCTTTCTCGCGGCCTGCGGATGCAGACTGAAGCGGGTCTGGTGCAACAAGATTTCCCGCGTTCGCGCTTGTGGCAGCTTTTTTGGGGGTTAGTCCTCCCCACTCGGTGCGCACCAAGGTGAAGCGCCCACTATCTTCCTCAGTCAGCTTGCGCCCGTCGTAAAGTGGATGATAACGCAAATTCGATCGATTTTTGGAGAACCATAAGACGTAGTCTGCAACTCCACCCAAGAATTCCGCGTATGTTGAACCCGCCTTTTGCACGGTTATTTCAGAGATAAAATTCTCGGTCCGAAAAACCTCATCCATCACCGCTCGCACGCGATGCACATTCTCGTCCCCGATCTGCACGAAGATCGAACCGCTCTCCGTCAGCAATTCCCGCATCACCGTCAACCGGTCGCGCAGATAGGTCAGGTAGGAGTGGATGCCGTCCTTCCAGGTGTCGCGAAACGCCTTCACCTGTTCCGGCTCGCGCGAAATATCGGTCTGCTTGCCGTCCTTCACGTCGCGCGATTGCGTCGAAACCTGCCAATTGGAATTGAACTTGATGCCATAGGGTGGATCGAAGTAGATGCATTGCACCTTGCCCTTCAGGCTCTCGCGTTCCGCGAGGCTCGCCATCACCTGCAGGCTATCTCCCAGGATCATGCGGTTCGACCAGTGCTGATCGTGCTGGTAGAATTCGGCCCGCTGCTCGGGCGTGATGCCGTTGAAGTCGGCGAACAGGTCGGGCGTGGCAGTCTCCGCCTCGCGCGTCTCGGCAGTGCGGCGCTTCAGGTCGTCGACGATCGCCTTGGGGTGGATCTTCTCCTGAATATAAAGCGGCGGCACGTTGACGACGAGATCGGACCAGTCCTGCCGGTCCTTGCCGCGCCAGACGAGTTGCGCGTCGGAGAGGGTGAGCGTACCGGTCTCCGCCAGCTCCTTCATCTGCTCGTCGGTGATGGTGATCTTCGCGCCGTTCCATATCAACTCGGGCTGGCTCGGCTCCTCGGGCGTCCGCGTCTCGCCTTCGGCCAGAGGCCGGGCGCGCGGATAGTGCTTCGGCGGCCTTGGGGCCGAATCCTCTTCGCGCCGAAAGAAGCTTTCCATCTCCGCCGTCGGGATGTTCCGCCGGGTGGCCTCGTTGTGCTTGAGGGCATCGACCTGCTTGGAGGACTTGCCATTGGAGGATCGGGGAGAACGGGCCATCACTTATCCTTCAGCTCAACGATTCGACGGCCGATGAAGACATAGGGTTCGAGATCGAAGGCCTGCTTGAACTGACGATTGTCATAGACCGTGACCTTCGGCTGATCCGTCAGCGCGTCAGTCACCATGCCGAGCCGCCACCTTGAGTCGCCCCGTCCGTTGTTCTCGTTCCGGGTCAAGAAGAACCGGCTGTCGGCCAGGGACGTGCCCTTGACTTCGACATGGTGCACGGTCGTTTGCTTTGTAAAGACATAGTCGTAGCCGCAGTTGAGGTGGGCCACTCTTTTCGCCTTAAATTTCTTGGCTTCGTAGTGCGCGACTACGACGCGCTCCGCGGCCTCTTCGACCCTTTTACGCTGCTCGGGCGTTCCAAAGCCGCTCAGAGGATCCGGGCCGGTCTCCGGATCTGGCGCGCTGTCTGCGTCCGGATTGTGGACCGCGACGCCACGGAGCGTCTGCAATTTGCGATCCAGAAGGCCGAGCACGCGCTGCTTGTTGTTGCTGGTCTCCACGTCTGGCCCGGTGAGGAACGAGTATTTTGATTGTCTGACTGAGGTGTCTGAAAACGGATCGTTCCGCTGCTCCGGTCGGATGAAAAAGGCAGACTTGCTCGTTATGCAGTAAGACCAATTTCGTTCTCCGGCCGATGCCGCGACTGGATTGGGCTTCTTCCAGTCGCCGATCAGCGTGGCGTTCTCATACCAGCCGACAACGTGAATTCCCTTATGCTTCGGATTCTTTGCGAGGCACACCACAGTCCAACCGTCGCCGGATTCATTTGAAGGCGCGTAGTCCTTCGCCTGCGGTGGAACACAGCAGTAGTAGGTTCCATCGAGGGAGGGCATGAAATTAAACGCTTCATGCCCTCGTCCCTCGTTCACATCGCCGCGCTGTTCGTTGAGCCAGCCGAAATTCCCGTCGACAGGCCCGCCTCGGTAATAATCGGACCAGCCGAACTTCACCCAGAGGATCTTCTTCGCCGTCGTCATGTCTCCGCCCCGACCAGCTTCTCGACCAGCGCGGCGAAGTCCTCGTCTATCACGGCCCAGTCGCGGAATTCGGCGAAGGCCCAGCGGCCAAAGCCGCCGAGCGCGCTGATTCCTGGAACCCAGAGCTCGCGCGTCGTCTGGGCCTTGGCCTTGTCGCTTTCGTCCTTGATGCCCTTCACCTCCAGCACGAGGTTGAGCGGTTCGTCGCCACCGTCGTCGAGCCGGACCAGGAAGTCCGGCAGGTAGCGCCGGGTGATGCCGCTATCGAGATAAGGGATCTCGAAGCCCAGCGCTTGGTTCTTGGCGTAGGCGAGGACGCGGGGATGGGTCTCCAGCGTCAGCGCGAGCTGTTCTTCCCAGCTACTATCCAGCACAACATGGCTGATGTGGCTCCTCGGCGGCTGCGCGCCGGTCTTCCAGCAGGGTTTGGAGGTGATGAAGTTGACGTGTCGCGTCGATCCCTTGGGATTGTAGGGATCGAGCACCGCCACGATGTGGCCTTCGCTGGCGCGCGTGCAGGCGATGTCGATCTTCTCGGCTGCGCGTGCGAGTTGGTCCTGATAGAGGATTGCACCGACGGGAACGCCCTTGGCGACGAGATAACCCTCATCGAGCCAGCGGCGCGCGAGACGCTGAATCTGCGGAAAGAGGTGCTGCTTCGGGAAACCGTCCTCGTCACGGAAGCTCGTGTAGAGAAGATGCTTGGCAAGGTTGAAGCTGATTTCCGAGGGCCGCAGCCGCTCCAGCACCTGGGGTGTGATCGTGACGCCGGCACCGACGATCCCCTCCATGACGACCGAGGTGGGGCCGATATCGGCTGGCGTGATCTCCAGGCGGCTGTCCTCGGTGAACACGGCTTCGAGCTTCTCGGACGGCAGGTCGCGGCGATAGCCGCTGACACGCGGAAAGACGATTTCCAACGCCGCGCGCTCCTTGATCGCGTGGACGCGCGTGACCGGCTTCGGCGAGGTCGGCGTGGCTATCTGTGGCGAGGTGGCGAAGTCAAAGGGGATGCCCATGATGTCGGCGTATTCGACGTCGAACAGGCCGGTTTCCGCGTTGAGATCATAGGATTGGCGACGCAGACCGCGGCCAACCACCTGTTCGCACAAGAGCTGAGTGCCGAACGCCCGGACGCCCAGGATGTGCGTCACGGTATTGGTGTCCCATCCTTCGGTCAGCATTGACACCGACACCACGCAACGGATCTGCTCACCAAGGCGGCCTGGGCGTCCGACGGTGTTCATTACTTCGCGCAGCAATGCGCCTTCGTTCATCTCGCCCTGCGCGCTTCCAGCGCCTTCACGGACCGCAAGCTCGCGCTTGAACTGCTCGATCTCGGGACCAGCGGCATCCCGGAATCCCTTGTCGAGCGCATCTCCGCTTTCGATCTGGCGCGAGTCGATCAACAGTGTGCGCGGACGGGCGAGGCGCGTGCCCTGGTCGTCGTAGTTTCGGAACAGCTCGAGATGCCCGGCATGAAAGGCCGCGCGCTCGCCTTCCTCGGCGTCGCCGCGCTCGAAGCCGGCGATCCATTCAAACACCAGCTTGGAGATCGCGGTGTTCTGACACACCACGATGAACACCGGCGGCACCCCGATCCCGGCGCGCTGCCAGCGCTCGAACTCGCCTTCATAGTGGCTGTAGAGCGCGTTCAGCGCGGTCTTCAGTGTGTTGGGCAGGTCAAATGGGCTGAGCTTCGCGGCGCCCGCCGCGGTCTTCGGCAAGTCCTTGCCGATATGCTTCCACAGATCGCGGTAGACGACCGTTTCGACCTGCACGAGATTGTCACTCACGGGCACGCGCGGCAGCTTGACAATGCCACTCTCAATCGCGTCCATCAGGCTGAAATCGGACACAACCCAAGGGAAGAGATAGCCTTCGGGATAGCCCGAACCGCGTAGGAAGAAGGGAGTTGCCGACAGATCGTAGACCGCGCGGACGCCCTTCGAAAGTTTACGGTCTAGCGCTTCGATGCCGTTGATCCAAAGCCGCGCGGCCTCCTCGTTCTCTGCAGCCTCCTTCCTGTCATCACTGGTCAAGGCGCCTTCGGCGTCACCCCCGACTTTATGCCTGTAGCAATGGTGCGCCTCGTCGTTGATGACGTTGACGCGGTCATAGTTGAGCAACTTCCCGCAAGCCCTCTCCAGCATCTCCGTGTCGGTTTCTGTCGTTTTGAGCGGATCCGGATCATTCCCTTGCAGGAAACTGCGCGCGACCTTGGGTAAGGCCAGCGTTTCGCGATGCTGGAAGGCGTGGTAATTCGTGATCACGATTTCCGCGCGGCGAATCTCGGGGAGCATCTCCGGCGGCACGAGTTCGCGCGTCTCGTAGTAATTGTTCTCGTCGCTTGGTTGGATGACTCGCAGCCGATCCTTGATCGTGATGCCCGGGGTGATGATCAAGAAGGCCCGAGAAAAATCCTTCGAATCCTTGCGAGCGGCATTCACGGCCTGCCAGGCGATCAGCATCGCCATGACGGTCGTCTTCCCGCTGCCCGTCGCCATCTTCAAGGCGAGCCGGAACAGCGCCGGATTGGCCTCTTCATTCGCCTTAGCGATCTGATCGAGGAGGCCCTTCGACGCGGCGCGCTTGGGGGCGACCTCGGTCAACCAGATAATCGTCTCGACGGCTTCCAACTGGCAGAAGAATGGGCGTGGACCGACGAACTCATGGTGGCGCCAATGTTCCAGGAGCCGTTGCGTTACGCCGGTGACACCCCAATCGGCAGGATTGCGCAGCGCGCGCCATCGATCGAGATAGCCGCGAATTTCGTTGATCAGCGCATTTTCGCTGTAGGTTTCGAGATCAAGGGACGCTTGGCTGGCCGACGGCTTCTTCCGTGAGGCCGGAACCGGCACAATGAAGCGGGACGGTCGACGACCTGGCCTCGGCTCGCCCTCAAGGGGTTGGCCATTCTCGTCCAGAGGATGGTGCAATCCCGGCACGCGGTATGGCGAATTTAGAATCGGCCGCTCGTAAAAGCTGTTCAATGTCGCCGCCCCGCCCTCAGCTCAATTTTTGTGCGAAAAACTACTCGATACGCCCCATGCCTTGCGATTGCCGCGTCCCGGCAGCAACCGTCCTCTTGGGTCACTCCGGCCCCGAGCTCTCTCGATCAACGAATGCCTCCCATTTGGCAAGATCAGGCGTCGGTGGTCGTCACAGTCTAGCCGAGATGGTCCGGTGAGCTTCTGCCCGACTGTAGCGGAAACCCGCAATCGGGCGGGCACCGTCGGGGCGCTCCTTGTGGACTGTCAGAAAACAGCATATATTACTGACAGGAGAACGGCGATGCAACGGCTCAGTGAACAGATTTTGGGGCACGCAGAAGGGTTGCCCGAAGGGGCGCCCGTGTCCGCTAAGGGATTGCTCCACCTCGGAAATCGCGCCGCGGTGGACCAGGCTTTGTCGCGCCTAGCCGAGCGCGGCCAACTCATCCGCGCCGGCCGCGGTGTGTACCTCCGCCCCATCGCGAGTCGATTCGGCACGCGAGCGCCTTCCGTCGAGCAGGCGGTCGAAGCGCTCGCGACCCAGCGGGGCGAGGTCATCGTCTCGAACGGGGCCGCCGCAGCGAATGCGCTCGGCTTGACGACGCAGGTGCCCGTCCGGTCGGTCTATCTGACTTCCGGGCGCAGCCGGACGATGAGCCTCGGCAAGCAGGTGGTCGAGCTACGGCACGCACCCCGTTGGCAATTGGCTCTGTCCAACCGGCCGGCGGGCGAAGTCGTTCGGGCGTTGGCCTGGCTTGGCCCGGAAAAGGCCGAGGCGGCGCTGAAGACGCTGAAACGAAAGATGCCGCCGGGCGCGTTCGGTGAACTGGTAGCCGCGGCGCCGCAGCTTCCGACCTGGCTCGCCCAGAGCGTGGGGAAGGCAGCTTATGGCTGAGGCCTTCCTCCGCCTCTCGGCCCAGGATCGCCGTGATGCCCTGGGGGTGGCGGCCGATCGTTCGGGACGGCCCGCGCACCTCCTGGAAAAGGACGTCTGGGTGGTCTGGGCGTTGGCCGCCCTCTATGGGTCGCCCCTCGGAGAGCATCTGGTATTCAAGGGCGGTACCTCGTTGTCGAAAGCCTACAAGGTCATCCGGAGATTTTCCGAGGATGTCGACCTGACTTACGACATCCGGGCGATTGCGCCGGACCTCGTCGGCGATGAGGGCGAGGCATTGCCGAAGACACGGAGCGAGGAGAAACGGTGGTCAAGCGAGGTCCGCCGTCGGCTGCCGGAATGGGTCGCCGGCGCCGCCCAGCCTGCTATCGCGAACGCGCTGGCCGCCGAAGGGCTGGCGGCGGCGATCCGCGTCGAAGGCGAGAAACTATTCATCGACTACGAGGCGACGACGACCGGCTCGGGCTATGTCGCCCCGGTCGTCATGCTCGAGTTTGGGGCTCGCTCGACGGGCGAGCCGGCGAGTTTGCGGGATATCGCCTGCGATGCGGCCGGTCTGGTGGAGGGAGTGGCGTTTCCGGCAGCGCGTCCGCGCGTCATGCACGCGGAGCGGACGTTCTGGGAGAAGGCGACAGCGATCCACGTCTTCTGCCTGCAGGAACGGCTGCGCGGTGACCGCTTCGCGCGGCACTGGCACGATGTTGTCCGGCTGGACGAGGCCGGTCTTGTCGCGGCGGCCTTCGCTGACCGTGATCTCGCCCAGGCAGTAGCACGGCACAAGAACATGTTCTTTGCCGAGAAGGCGGCTGACCGCAGCCCGATCGACTACATTGCGGCCGTGAGTGGCGGTCTGCGCCTCGTGCCAGTGGGTGAGGCCTTTAAGGCCCTGGAAAAGGACTACGCCCACATGGTCGAGGACGGGCTGCTGCTGGAAGATGCCGAGCCCTTCGAAGCGCTCATGGCGCGGTGCGCCGACATTGCAGCGCGGAGCCACCTTGCCTGCGTATCAGGGGGACAAAGCTGAAGCTACTGCCGTCTGCACACCAACCTATGACATTGTTTCCGCCAATGCCACATCGCTGAGCTATTCAGATAGTAGGATGACCGCACTCGACATGAACATCTCTTCGTTCGATGCCGATCTGAATGCGCCACCAGATCGAGTGCCGGTGCATCCACCCGTCGCAACTCGCCCGCAGGTCCTGCCTTTTGGCGAACTAACGTGGGAGAACTTCGAGCGGCTATGCTATCGACTTGCTGGTCAAGATGAGCGCATCGAATACGTCGCGCGCTATGGCCGGTCCGGGCAGGCTCAGCAGGGTATCGACCTGTTCGTTCGTCTAGCTAGCGGAAAGTACGAGGTTTGGCAGGCAAAGCGATATGAAGGGATCACTGCCGGCGACGTGAAGCCGATCATAGATACCTTCCGCGCGGGTACGTGGGCTGCAAAGTCTGACAAATTAGTCTTAGCGGTACAGGCTTCGTTGGCCGATACGAAGGTTCAGGACGCGATCGAGAAGGAAGCTGCCGCACTCAAGGAGGTTGGGATCACCCTCATTCCACGCGGTGGTGAGGAACTCAGTGATCTTTTGCGCGGACACCCGGAACTCGTTGATGATTTTTTTGGCAGAGGATGGGTCGAAGCCTTCCTCGGCCCCGAGGCGGCAGCGAATCTGGGCACTCGCCTCGACGGCGCCGAATTTGCACGTGTTCGTGAACAAGTCCGCAGGTACTACGACGCCCATTTCCATTTGCTCGACATCGGAATCGCCTTGCCGCTGGCATCGGGAGTTGCGTCGGAAACGTCTCCATCGCTTCTGCAGCGTTTCTCGATGCCGGATGTGCATGTCAGGGACACAATCTTTGAGGAGCAGCGGTCCGTCAGAGCAGACAAAGCCGATGGGAGTTCTGCCGAACCTGAACCGGCTTCGACCGCTGATGATGGTGCCAAATTTGGCCCCGGACGCCGCCGCGACTACGTCCGCAGGACGCCGTTGACGTCCTGGTTGTCCGCGGGCCGTCAGTTGGCGGTGGTTGGTGAAGCTGGGTCTGGTAAGAGTACGCTCCTTCGTTGCGTCGCGCTCGATTTACTCATCGACCAAGCTACGTTCCCCGAGGTCGGTCGTCGCTGGGGTAAGTTGCTTCCGGTCCACGTCTCCTTTTCGAGGTGGAGCCGCATGAGCGCGAGCCTCCGTAGGGCCGCCGGTTTGAAGGAAGTAGTAGCCGAGGTGCTGCAGCCCGCCCTTACGGCGGATATCATTTCCCTCTTGGACAGAGCGATCGACGAGCGGCGCATTCTGTTGCTTCTCGATGGCCTCGATGAGTGGTCAGACGAACAGGCCGCTCGGACGACCCTCCAGCACGTTCTTGCCTTTGTCGCGACCCACGACGTGCCTGTGGTCGCGACCGCACGGCCTCGAGGCTTGGACAAGATTGGAAGTGTTCCTAGAAGTTGGAACGTAGCAGAACTGGCGCCGCTATCCGCGGAGCAGCAAAGGAAGCTAGTCGGAGTCTGGTTCGACAGGACCGCAGCGCGAGCGTCCTCGCAGGATCAAGGTGCGGAAACGAGGGCGCCGATCGAAGCTCGGCTCGATCGGTTTTTCGCGGAGCTCGGTCGGGACCAGCGTTTATCGGCGCTCGCGGGTAATTCATTGCTGCTGGTCGGCCTTGTCGCGCTATCGATGCGGCAAATTGCGCTTCCTCGAAACAAAACACAGGCGGTCGAAAGCCTCATCGACATCCTAATAGAAACGCATCCCGAGCAAAGAGCTACCGAGGCGGGCGATACTCAATCCCGGTTTGTCAGCATCCCGGATGCGGACGATCGCCGTTCGGCGCTTGCACGGCTCGCGTTTATGGCGCGGTCCGCGAGTGGCGGGGGCACTTACGACCTCAGAGAAGCAAAGAGAGCGATCAAGGACTACTTGGCCGATAGCTCGACGTTCGCTTATGCGCCGGATCGGGCCCAGCGCGCCGCCGATGAGTTGCTTGCCGTCAATGCGGAAACCGTGGGGCTTATCGCAGAGCGGGCCCCGGGCGAGGTGGGCTTCGCGCACGCGGTGTTCGAGGAGTTCCTTGCTGGCGAGCACATCCGAAGCTGGCCGTTTTCTCAGATCGCCTCGTTCGTCAAAAGTAAATCGGGCGAGCCACTTTGGCGCAACGTGATTTCGAGCCTAACGTCGCTTCTCGCCCGCCCGACTGAGGTCCAGGATCTTGTTGCCGCAATCGAGAGTGCGCGCGCCGAGGACACCAGCCGCGTGGGAATGGTTAGTCGCGATGTACTGCTCGCAGATATCGCCTTCGGCCCTTCACGTAAGCCTCCGGCGACGGCGCAAAGGCTGATAGAGGCGGCGTTCGATACGGTCGAGCGCGGCGAATGGATGTTGGCCCGACGAGAGGTTCTCAAATCGGCCCTGACGAACCTCGGTGACATGACGTTCGCAACGCCGGTTGATGACCGAATGCGGAAATGGGCACCGCGTCGCGGAAAATATCTCTATGGCCTTTTCGATGCTCTATCGACTTGGTCACCCACGCCCGACTTGGAGGCTGCGCTCGTTGGCGGACTATACGACGAGGAACGCAGCACTCAGCGCAGCGCGGCTCGGGCTCTTGCGCGGGTCTTTGGCGGCCGCGGCGAAGTTGAAGAGCGACTCCGGGCGATCCTGAAAAGGGCGCTCGATCTTTCCGTGGCTGCTGCGGCGCTCGAGGCGCTCTCTATGGGATGGCCTGGCGCCCTAAACTTGCCAGATTTCCACGACCGGGCCGTAGAATCTTTGGACCCGACGCTCAGGCTGGTCGGAATATCGGGACGAGCAGCGAAAGGTCGAGCCGATGCCGCGGACCGCGACGCCCTGGTAGCGTTGCTCACTGAGTTTCCCGAAATCGACTTTTGGGACCGACCGAGCGCACGGGCGCTGCTCTCAAAGCATTGGCAGGATGACCCGGCTCTCATCAAGTTAGCGCTAACCGCCGTCGGTCGGGGTGGCGGCGGGCGCCGCGAGTTCGAACGTGAGTCGGCGATGTACTACCTGGTGCGCTGTTCGGCGTCGAATCAATCCGTGGCGGACTGGGTACGACAGGAGCTCAAGGACAAGTATCCATTTTCCCTCGCTCACGACGAAATCTGGGACCACGTCGTTCCGTTCGCGACGGAGCACAGTGATATTCGAGCGGCAGTTATTGCAGCTATTGGCTCAGAATGGGGAAGCCACAGCCTCCACCATTTTCAAGGACTTATTCTTGCGCTGCGCGGTGACGACCTCCGAGACATTTTGATGACGACAGCTCGCTCGCAACAAGGTTGGGGAGAGTTCTGGGCGGTCAGGCCACTCGTAGATGGTTGGGGCAGAGCAGATCCGGTAGTCGCCGCCTTCTTGGATGAAGTTGTGGCCTGGGACAATAAAAGGCTCGGGAACCTTGCTGCGATTCTACCGAAGATCATTACCGATCCAGAGGCTTGCAGGGCGCGCTTGTTTGCATTGGCGCAGAAGCCGGAAGAGGCTCGATTTGATCTCATTGCTACGGGGTTCGCGAACCTCGGATGTGCTGCTGAGGACGCTGAGGTAGTAGATGTCCTAGTGGCCCAGCTCGGGAAGGGTGCGCCCCTTTTTGATCCCGGGTCGCCGTTGCTGGCACATTTCTCTGGCAACGCCCGTGTACGGGGGTACGCCGTCGCGGCGTTGAAGGATCGTGCGCCGCCGCTTGCGACGCTCGCGTTGTCGTTCAAGGGCGATCCGCAGGTTCAGACCTCAGTCCTTTCCTTTGCCAACCCGTTGCCGGCCGCATTGCGAGGCGATATCGCTGACGTGGCCTCGGGGGCAACCGTCGCACGACCTTGCTTAGACGCCGTCTTGGAAAGTTACGACACCGAGGTGGACGGCGAACTGAAGATATCAGCCTCGATCTATCACCACCGTGCTCTCGTCGGTCAGGCCGCGGGCCCAGATGAAGAACATTTGGCTAGGCTCCATCGAGACCTGCATGCTGTCGGTCCCGATTTACATGAACGACGCGCCGCTGCGTTCGCTGGGATGCTGATTCTCGGCCGAGTTACCGACGTCGTTCCGATGTTGGAGTATGGCGACAAGCCACTCAATATCCGCTCTGGCACCGGGTATGGCCACGAGAGCGGTAGCCTGATGGCCCTGATGGCCGAGCGTTGGGAAGAGCTATCGGCGGCTTTCGGGACTGATTTGGCGACTCGCTTTGGTGATTTTGGGGCTGACGAAGGACATCTGTGGGATTGTCTCGCTCCCCATCTCACCGCTTCTCCCGCTGTGCGGCGCGATTTCCTCAACTTCGTCGATCGGACCGACACCACTCTCGGCTTGAGGAGCTTTCTGGCGCTTTCTCGTGAGTTGGCGTCGAGCGAGGTGCTCCTTCGTCATTGCTGGCGGGTTCTTGGTCGTCAGGTATCGGGGCAGCACGAACGACATTCGGCATGGGCGGTCCAGCGCATTCAGCTCGAGATCGCTTACATCTTGCGGGATCAGTATCGCGACCGACCGGACGTCCTCCCGCATTTGCAGGAAGCGCTTAAGCGCGGGCAGCGTCCTGAGGTAGTGGCGCTGTCGTTGTTTAGCCCCTCTGATCCACTCCTGGACCGAATTCAACTCAATCCTTTAGAGATTGGTCGGCAACATTCGGATTGGGTGACCGCGCTGCATCTTGCATCCATACGGAGCGTACCAAAGGAATTCGTCGCGGTTGTCCTGGCGATGATCAACCGGCCGTCGCATACCAACTGGGATTTTCAGGAGGTTGCCAACCGTGCGGTAATCGAACGATTGGCTCGCGATCGTGCAGTCGTCGAGTTGCTGAAGAGCCGACTGATGGAAAGTTCCACTGTGAGCGAGATCGCCTCGCTTCCGCGCTATCTGTCGGCTGCGGGCGCACTTGATGCCGAGGTTTCGCAGCGCTGCATCCTGCTGCTGCAGCAAGAAGCCCAGGCACTCCTACTCCGCGCGGGCTACGACGCGGTTGACGATTCGATACGTGCTGTATCCCAAAGTCTGTTGGAGGTTGTCGCACCACCGTTCTCGCCGTAAGTTCGAGGGGCACGGCATTCGCATTGGTCACACTCTCGTCTGGGGGGTAACCGGCCGGCGGTAGTCGGACGATCGCATATGCGCATTTCAGTAAGGATGCCCTTTAGGGATTCAGGAAATGCGTAGGTCCGGATCGACGTCGGCGCTTCGTCATGCGCCGGACAGATCGTCGGGCCCGAGATAGGTGATGTCGATCTTGCTGACGTCCTGCGCGACCTGCGCGCGGAGGACGCCCGTCCGCAGCGGATTGAGCGCGGCCTGGACGGTTCCGAGCGGCGTGCCATCGGCCGAGAGCAATCGCGGCTGAGCCGCCCATTGGTGAACTTGCACGACCGTGCCCGGCTGCGGAGGCGCGCCGAGCCACGCGACATTTGCCCAATATCGCCGATCGGCCCATGTGCGCTTCTCGGTCGGCGTGAAGCTCTGGGCGAACTCAATCCATATCGACTTCGTCTCAAGTGTCGGCCAATCGGGCTGCGCGCTCCATGCGGCGACGGCTTCCGAACTGAGCCATTGCCGCAGCTCCTGACCCGTTGTGAACGCCGCGCCGGTGTCGGTCACCGCTTTGATCGCGGCCAGCCGTGAATTGAAGCCGGCCTGGATGAGGATCGATGCTGAACGGTTCAATGTGCCAGTTTCAACGGCCGGGACCGCGAGGCCGAGTTCATGGTCCTCCAAAGCCAAGTCGAAAACCCCGACCGTATCGCCATTGGCGGCGGCGCGGACGCGGATCGCCTCCATCGCCCAGGGCAGCCGATAGACGAGGCCACCTTCGACGAATTGCAGCGTCTCCGATGGCTGACCTGTGCCCAGTGCCGCGAGCGGCTGGCCGAGCAGCCATGCGCGCAGGATATCGCGCCAGTTCACCGGTAAGGGATCGGGCGTGAAAGGATAGAAGGCGAAAACCCGCTCGGCGAGGCCGGTGATCGCGGCGATCGCCGCTTCGACGTCGCCCTCAAGGATGGCGCCATTGGCTTGGATGAGGAGAAGATTGGCGTCAGCGGCGATGGCGTCGAGCGCATGGCCGGTCGTCAGTCCGACGCCGGCAAGGAAATAGCCACGGCGCCGGGCGGCGGTCGACTGGCTCCAGATTAGCCGGCTGCGGGACACGAGGCCTGCCTTGAGCACCTGCTGCACCTGCGCGTCCTGGCGCTGCAGCCTGCGGTGCCACAGCGAGGATTGAAGGATATCGTCGAGGGCGGCCTCGATCCCCTCGTCAGGGACGTCGTTCTCGCCGATGAGGCTGAGGATCGCTGTGTCGAGCGTCGCGACGTGACGTTCCCAATCCGCGAGGGCGCGGCCGCGATCCTCGGACTTTTCGTTGGCGACCTCGGGGAAAGTCCAGGCGGCCGCGTTATTGACGACATATTCGACAAGCTGGTTGAGGTCTCCGCCGATGCGCGCGCGCATCCGCGTCAAGAGGACTGCGACAAGCCGCACGAGGCCGCTTTCCATCTCGCGCGCCCCAAGATCGGTGATGAGCGCGTCCCAGTTGCGCCGCTTCTTGGCGACGTCGTCGAACATGGGGAAGAGGACGATGCCCTCGACATCGACATAGGCGCGGCCGGCGCGGCCGATGACGTTCTTGAATTCGCTGATTTCGATCCGCTCGCCGGCCCGGTGAAGGGAATACATGATGACAGCCGTGGCCGACAGATTGAGGCCCTGCGCCAATGTCGGTGATGAGATGGTGATCTTGAGGACGTTGTCGCGCAGCAGGCGCTCGACCTCCTTGCGATAGGCCGTCGGCAACGCGCCATGGTGCAGGGCGACACCGAGGCGGAGGCATTTCAGGATGGCGCTGTCGGCGCCCAGCCATTCTTCACCGAGAGCGATCGCGGTGTTCAGGACGTTCGGATCGGCCTCGAGCAGCGTGCGCAGGGCACCGCGCTCGTGCAGGTCGACAATGACATCGGCGAACGGCTCGACGCTGCGTCGCTCGGGGCAGAAGATCAGGACGGTCTGTCCGTCATCGACAAGCCGCCAGGCAGTCGCGAGGCAGAGTTCGCGCTGGTCATCGGGAAATAGGCGGGTGCGGCGGCGCTTCGGCGGAATCCAGTTGGGCGGCGCAGCGCCGGTGAGGAAACGCTGAACCCACGGCCGCTCGTCGCCGACCCGCAGATTGAGCCGCGCGGTCGGTGACGTCCACACTACTTCACCGAAGCGCAGCCGGGTCGGTCGCCAGTCGTTCTTGATCAGCCTACCCGGGTGATCGCGGCGCAGCCAGGCGGCAAAGTCGTCGAGCTGGTTGCCATCCGGCAGGATCGCCGAGAGACAGACGATCCGCCGCTCTTGTGCATCCGGACGGCGAAGGAGTCGCTGGATCTGCACCTCGTAGCGAACTTCACGCTCGTTGAGGCCGATCATATGCCCTTCGTCGAAGACCAGAAGGCCGACATCGTCGAGAAGCGACGGATCATTGCGAAGCGCGAAGTCGAGCTTCTCGGGCGTAGCGACGACTATGTTTCGCTCGCGGATCGCGTCCTCGTCGAACCCGCTGACGCCAATACTGCCATAGAGGGCCGAGATGGTCTTGCCGAGCGGCCCAAAGGTCCGTTGCAGTATTGTTTCGGTCTGCGCCGACAAGGCGCGTAGCGGGGTGATGAATACAACTCGTTTGCCGCCGGCGAGGCAGCGGAGAATGCAAAGTTCGGCGATGCGAGTCTTGCCGGCGCTCGTTGGCAGCGACACCACCAAGTCGTCGGACTGGTCGACGGCGCGGGCCGCCGCCTCCGTCTGCGACGGCCAGAGGTCGATCTCCGCTTTCGTTCGACGTTGCAGCAGTGCGATGAACAACTCGCGCAGGCGGGCCCAGTCGGCGGCCAATCCACCGGCGGGCTGCAGCGGGACCCTCTCATGGAAGGTGCTCGACCACAGGTCCGACAGAAGGTGGATCGCGACGCGATGCGCCCACCATTGCGGCAGCATGTTCATCTCGCTGCAGATCGCGAGGTTGACGCGGAGCCGTTCCAACGCCTGCTCGACAAGCGGCTGCTCGCCCCGTTCGAGGGCGAGCAGGAAGAGCGACATGGAGGCCATGAAGGCGTCGGTCAGCGCTATATCGAGCCCGTCGAAGAGGAAGTCGTTGCCATCATCGGGCGGGGCGACGACGGCTTCGGCCTGATCGAGCCGGGCCTGGATGCCAGCGGCGATCCGTGCGTCGCTACCCTGGCCGGAGGCCCGATAGTCGAGAACGCTGGTGCGGAGAGCACCGAAATTGCGGCGCATCAATTGCGCGAGGGTACGCTCGACGGGGGAAAAGTTCTCGCCGGCCTCGACGATTGCGAGCAGGGAATAGGCGCGCGCCGAAAGGTGGGCGAGATGGTAGGCGGCTGCGGCCATGACGAAATGGAAGTCGCGATCGGCCTCCTGGCGGTCGCCTTTGGCCATCACCGCCTCGAGGGCCGTGGCTGCCTGCTCGAATGCCGTGCGCGCCTGGGCTGCATCGCCACCAAGCTCGCGAAGGCGCAGGCCGAGCCCTAGCAATGCATAGGCGTAGGAATGCAGATCGTAGCTGAGCTGGGGCGCAAAGGCCGGCGCGTCGGGTGGAAGTGCGCCGTCGCGCCAGATGATCGCGCGGGCCTGACCGCGGGCGATCAGCCGGCCGCGAAAACCTGCGGTCGCAGCTTCTGCGATATCGGCGGCGATGGCTTCAGGGGTTGTTGCCATCGGCGATCACTCGATCATAAACCGCGCCGATGAAGGCAGCATGTCCTTCCACGCGGAGCCCGATGCCCCATTGGTTGATAAGTCCAGGATAGGCCTGAAGGGAGGCGGTCAGCAGCGCATCGGGCGCGTTGCCGGAGAACGTGAAAAGCAGATGCCGGACGTTCTGTGGCGGGATGCCGTGCTTGAGCAGCGCGTCGTCTATGGCATCGGCCAGGGGCAGGTTGTCGAGTTCGAGCAACCGCGCCGAGATGAAGGAGAGCGCGTGCGCCGATGGTAGGCCGCCATCCTTGTCGAGTCCTGTGCGCGCATCGGTGAGCACCTGGGCAGTGAGTGCAGCGCGGCTCTTCGCCTCTGTCTTCAGGAAATGAAGGCGCTGCGACTGAGCGTCCTGCAGGATTCCAATCACGTCGTCGCCGCGCATCGCCATGTTGCGGTGGTCCTTCCATCGCAGCCGCTTGATCGGCGCGCGGTAGCCGCCACTGTGGGCGTCGATCCACTCGGTCGCATAGATCTCGCCGAGATCGCCCGAGCGGATCGCCTTGGTGGTCGGGAGTTTGCCTTCAATCAGCGCCGCCGCCCTGGGCTTGCCGAGCCGGGCGAGAGCGCGCGCCACCTGTTCTTCCGACGCGTAGTGCGCGGGGACGATGGCCGCCGTCGCCTGGATGCCGGTCGCGAGGTTCGCCGCCTGCCCGGTCATCACTCTGCGATGGTGAGTTCCCACTGGCCCGTCGACCGCCACGCACCAATCATTGAACTGCGCCACCCTCGCTCCCCCCGGTCATTGAGGAAAGAGATCGCGGACGCGGATGAACGGCGAGCCGGTTTCAGCGGCGCGGCGGATTTTGCGTTCGAGAACTTGGGTGAGCGGAATCTCGCGGTCGAGCATCTCGTAGAGGTCGAGGCCGTCCATGCAGATCACGCGCTTGCCGCGCCCGAAGGCGGCGAGACCGTCATCGGTGAAGCCACTATTGCTGACGAAGAGACCGCGGGTCCAAGCGGCCTTCTGCTCGATCTTGCCGTGGAAGGTATGCAGATCGGCGACGCCGATCGACTGGCCGTGCCATTTAGCTTCGAGGAGATAGATCTCGCTTCCGAGTTGGAAGCTGCCATCGATCTGCTCACCGCGCAGGCGAAAGGGTTCCAACGCGGCCAAGCCGAAAGCATCGAACAGGCCTTTGAGAAATCCCTCGAACGCATAACCCCGCGCGTGCGGTGCCAGCGCGGTGACCTGGAGAAGGTCCGCTTTGATCTTCACGATTGTCTGCCGATCGACCGCAGTGGGCTGGGGACTGGCTGCCGGGGGTTGTGGCGTGGCGCGCCCTGAGAGGCGGCTGATCAGCCCTTGATAGCGCGTCTCGGCATTGGCGACGGGATCCTTGCCGCCGGAGCGGGCGAGATACTCGCCGCGATGCTCCCAGAGCGCGGTCAGAGCGCGGACGGCGGTCGCGTCGTCGCAGCTCTGCAGGAAATAGCGCAGGCGTTTGCCCTTCGATCCACCGTTTGCCGCGTATTTCGGATCGTCGATGTTGACCTTGAGCTCGGAGGCGAAGAAGTCCGCGAAGCTGGTGTCGGAAAAATCCAGCACGAAGCCGGGACCCCGGACAAAGTCGACGAGGTCATCAATGAGGCGCAGGTCGATGGATCGAATCGAACTAATAAACCTTCCTCCCCTGCGGACAGCCTTGAGCTAGTTGTTGATCGTTTCGTGGCGCGCAGCTATTTTCCCAAGTATGTGCGCCTTCAGCCTTATGTCCCTCCATCACCGCGCCCCCGGTTACATGAATAGACGCACGGGATAGGATTGCGGCTGGAGTTTCGGCATACGCTTGACAATTGTTGCGAGCGTTCCAGCGAAGTTTAGGGTCACCGGCAGGCGATCGTATGGACCATCATTGTTCCAATCCATCTTCGTGAGAGCGAGAGTTTCGCGGCAGAGATCGTCAATTCCGCCGAGGCCCGTATGGCGGACGAGGAGCAATGGTTCGGGCGTGCCTTTGCCTTCCTTGTAATAGTCCTTGCCATTGGCGACGGCGGGCAGATTGCCCTGCGTCCATAACAGAGCCTCGTGCGATCCGAGCTGGAACGTCGTGCCCCGTTGACATGGGTAGCCATGGGGACGCTGCGGCCCAGCGATGAGCACACCGCGCCAGCCGCAGCTCTGCTGCACATGGACCAACTCGATGGAATTGGCGTTGGGCAGGGCGTCAAAAACACCCTCGATCTCGTCGGGACGAAACTCGGTATTCTTGTGAACTACAATGCGCCGCGGTGGGTCACCCGAATGCTTTCGCTGATAGATGGCGAGGCTGCGCGCCATTACCTTCAGCATCTGGTCGCGGCGGAGAAAAGGGTTTTTGCCGAGCATGTGAACCCCGTCTGCCTCATAAGCGACGAACTCAAGACCAGAACCCTCGGCATCGAAAACCTGACTGCAGCAGATTGCAAAGCGCTGGGCTGCCTCGTCGCCGGCGCGCAGCGCATAGTCGATACCGATGAAGGCCGTGCCGGGTTCGACTTCGGCAAGGACCCAGGGCGTACCGCCTGCCTTCGTGTAAAGCGCGATGCCGAGACGCCAGGCGACGCTGCATCTGCAATGATAGTTCAGCGCGCTGTCTTCGCGCAGGAACTGCACGCATATACCCTCGGAGGCGGCGTAGGCCTTTACGTAGTCGTGGAGGTCGAAGTCGTCCCCGGCGGGGCCGCGAAAGCCCGGCGACCAGCTCTCCTTGAGCAAGATGACGACGATGTCAAAGCTGTCGCGTGCGTTGCGCAGTGCGAAAAGAGCCCGCGTCAACGCTTCAGCCAGGACGACGTGGGATGCCGCGGCGGATTCGATCTGACGGTCGAGGTCCTGCGACAAAACGATTCGGCTCGCTGGACCGCCGCGTGTGAACCTTACTCCAAAAACCTTCTCGAAACCGGGAAAGGCCGGAAGATACTGTTTGCGCTCGCGGGGCTTATGCTCTTGGTCCAATTCACGCATTTGGTGGACCAGCGATTCCTCGAGACCGGCCGGTACGATCATTCCGACCCGGATCGGGTTGGCGACGGGGGACAGCTTACCGTGGCTGTACGGTCCGAAGCGGATGAGCCCTTCCATGGGATGGATGTCGACGTCGCGCGCATCATTCGACCCAAAACGAAGTTGCGGCTCAGGGAGCACGATGTGGCCGGGAAGGCGGAAAGGCTGGGCGGCGCTCATGGTTTGCCAATCCCGCTGAACGCCGAAGTGCGGAGGATCTCGAACTCTGCGTCGACGCCGTCTGCGATGCCGAACGTCTTGAGGCGCACCCTTGGCTCGCGTCCGACGATGAGGCTTATCCAGCCATCGAGCAGAGCGTTGGCGAAACGGTTGTGGCGACGCGCTCGCCGCTCCCGCACGAACTCGCGTGTCAGCTCGACGATTTCGTCGGGGGCGTCGGCCGGGAGCTCGGTTGTGACTGTGGGCTCGATCAGGAGCCATAGCTGCTCGAGGCGGTAATCGACCCGCAGGCCACAGGCTTCGCTCCAAGGAATGTCGGTCCTGGGCACCACACCCGATACGCGGTCGACGGGCTTTGCAGTGTCGGTATTGAAGATCGACGCCTGCACTTGACCGGGCACGGGCCGCAGTCTGACCCGGCTATGCCGGCGCTCGAGGGACAAGCCGGGCCGACCGGCTATCGCACGAAATAGCGCATCGCGGATGAGCGCGCGTTCGCCTCCCTCCTTGACGAGCTTCTTCGAGGAGAGTGGGTGCTGATCGAAAGCCTTGATGCCAAATGGCTCGAAGGCGGTGCGGATATCCGCATCGCGGCCGAAGGCAAGGACGCCGTCTCGGACGCGGTGCGCGATGATGTCGACGCTGACCTTGGAAACAGCTTCCTCGACCTCCTTATCACCGCCGATCGTGCAATCGACGATTCGGCAGAGCGCGGGACGCGAGGTGACCGCAAGCGCGTTCATTCGAATGGCTGGTACGGGCCCCGTGCTCGGCCGCGGCTTGGCCGTCGCGAGCCGCGGCCGAGTGGCTCCGGCGAGGCTGGCGAGCTTGTCTGCCGTCTGTGGGAGAAAGCGGAGAAGATCAGAGAAGAGTTCGTCGAAGGATTCTGCCTCCACCAGATGTGCATCAATACCGAGGGCGCGGGCGCGGGCGATCAGCGCGGTGACCGCCGAATAGGGCGTATCCTGGCCGCGTTTGAACCAGAACAAGCCGCCCGGGAAGCCCCGCCCCTCGTCCAGAGCCTCCTCCAGAGCTGCCATGATCGAGGCGTCGCGCCCACTGTAGCCGATGACAGCCAGGCCCTGGCGGCGGCAGCAGTCAACCAGGCTGCGCCGCATCTCCACATCCTGCTGCCGAAGCTCGGTGTCGGTATTCTTCAGCGCGTCGGAATGATAGTCGCCATGAAGCTTGCCGTAGACGGGCCACCGATTCTCATCGACAGCGCGGCGGATCTTTTCGGGTTCCTTCAAGTCAGCGACGACCAGCCGTCCCGTCCCGCCTAGGCGTTCGGCGGCTGCGTCTTCGACGGTGCGATCGAAATTCGTGGTCCAGACGACTCGGCAGAGATCTACCAGCATGAGGAGTGCGAGCGCGTGATGGCCGAAGGACGGCTTGCCGCGCGCGATCAGTTCGTCAAGATAGGCGCGGCGATCTCTCGGCGCATGGTAGGTTGCCTCGAAATAGGCGGAGTATTCGGTTTCGGAACCTGCGGGCGGAAACCCGCCCAGTCCATCGAAATGGGCCTGGAGCTTCCGCTGCACAGCGGGCTCGCCGATGTCCGTAATTGCCGAAGGCGGCAGCTTCCTCTGCGATCGGTAGAGCCTCTGCTTGAAGTCCCAGATCATATCGCCGGCGGTCTTGATCCCCGCTGAGCGCGACGCGCCGGCGCCGAGAAACCACATGATCTGCGCCGAACGAAGCTGAAAGAGACGAAGAAAGGCCGGCGTGTCGAGCGGCGGCAGTGACCGAGTGTCCGCCGCCGCCTCAAGGGTAGGCTGCGTGGATGATTCCGTCCGTGCGCCGTAGGGCACGTCTATGAGACGGGTCAGACTAATGGCGATTTCCTCGGGCTGAATACGGACGAAATACTGTGGTGTTTGGATACAATTTCAGCGACGCTACAGCCATGGCTTGCGGGCTCTCCGTTCGCGGCACGTGACAGAAAATCCGACGACAGATTAAGCGGAGCCGGCAGGAGCAGACGGGGGAGACTTGGACGAGGGAGCGCAACGGCGGGCGAGCGCGAGCTTCGAGACGGCCGACGATCTCCTGTGGCAGGCGGTCGCCGGCCGATTGCCGAAGCTTGGAGCGATCACGCTCGCTCGGTCGGGACGGATTGGGCCGCTGGTTGAACTCGCGATGGCCAGCACTGCTCTCCCGGACGCTTACCGCGGCGTCGTGGTCGAAGCACCGGTATTTCACCAGGTCGAACGCGCGCTCAGGGATGGATCGATCAGCGGCGCCGGCGCACGCGATCGCGCCGGGGTGTTTCCCCTGTCCCGGGTGAACCCTGGTGGAGGGGACGCGGAACGGCTTGCCTGGGAGCAATGGGCGAAGCACGCCGAGAACGCCGCAGTCGCAGCCGGGCTGACAAAAGGGCTCGTCGGCGGCCTGATGGGTGCGCTCGGCGAGTTGCAGGACAATGTATTTGAGCACAGCGGCCGACCGGAAAGTGGCGTTGTCGTATATGCCGCGAACAACGGTGCCTTCGAGTTCGTGGTCGCTGACGGTGGGCGAGGTGTGCTCGCGAGTTTGCGCGAGAATCCTGAATTCTCGCTTCTTCAAGATTCCGGAGCGGCGCTGCGTGTTGCCGTTTCTGACGGGGCGTCGCGGCACGCGCGCAGCACAGGCCACGGCTATGGTATTGGACAACTGTTTCGGGCACTCGCTCATGACGCTGCCGAGTTAAGGTTTCGCAGTGGTGATCATGCCCTGGGGCTCTGGGGCGACGCCCCGAGCCTTATCGGACAGGTGGAGTTGGCGCAGAAGGCTTGGTTGGACGGGCTCACCATCACGGTGCGCTGTGCGCCAGGGGCGTCGCGTCGGCCGCCATAGTCGCGATGCCGGCTTCACCGGCGTCTCGTAGGAGGCGCGCACAAGCGCAACGTTGTGTGCGAGAAGATCATCGAGCGGCGCGCCCTTCGGGGTCGGGAACTTGGCCCACTTCAATCGGCCAGATTCGGTGAGATAGGCGCGCCGGCGACGGATGGTGCGCGAGAAGGCTTCGGTCTCGATCAGCGAAACGTGTGCGAAGTGGTGCCGAAGTTCGCCGAGCTTGCGACCTCCGCCGCGGATGACGAGCGCGAGCGGTCGGCCGACGCGAGTGGCGAGTGCGCAGAGCTGAGCCACGTGCCAGTCGATTCGCTCGCCGCGTCCGCAGCCGGTCGCGAACTCGAAGGCGAGAATTTCGATCTCGGGCCGCTCGGCGATGAGGTCGCCCCAGCGGGCGAAGTCGTGAATAGTGCGGCCGTTGACGTGCAAGGCGGCCGGCAGGCCCGCCTGCGCCATCTCCGTCCAGGCCAACAGGATGCGCTTCATCGCGTGCAGATTGTCGGTGCGCGGCACGTCGGTCAGCACGCTGTAGTTCGGCGTGGTGACGAGGGCGATCCCGAGCCCTCTAAGCGTCTCGAGAATTATGGCGCGCTCCTTCAGCTCCCACCAGCGTTCGATCGGGTCATCCTTGTCAACGCCGCTGACGATGACGGTCGCGCCCTCCGGGATGCGAAACCGATCGGCTAACTCGGCGCGGGAGGTGACGTGTGACGAACCGGTCGCAAGATTGACCAACTCATAGAGCGAGAGCGCGACCACCGGCTCATCGAGCGTCGCGGAGCGGCCGTAACGGTGATCGACGAAGGGCACGACCAGCGGAATAGCCGGCACTCCGTTTGTCGGCGCGCGCGGCGCATTCGCGAAACCGAGTCCACGCACCTCGCGCATGCGGGCGACAAAGAGGCCCGGGTTGAATCGGCAGACCATGTCGCACCTGCTCTTGTCCTCGCAGGAGCAAATGTCGCGGCAGTCAAGAACCCCGGCGTCGGTGTGAACACCGCCGCAGCGGTCGCGCTCGAGGCAGGTTGGACACCCCAGTGATTTCGCGTGACGTGTTGCATCGTCCCAGAGCCGCCGCGGCTGCGGGAAGTGACGCGAAGGCTCGTGGGGCGGCCGGCGGTTCATTTCACGCTGAGCTCCGCGGTGTCGCCGAACAGCCCGACGCGCTGGAGCACGCCTTCGGCATATCCGCCCCCTTCGCGGATGGCGGTGCTCAGCTCGGTCGAAGGGTTGGTGATCCGACCGATCGCGCGGAGACCGTCGCTGATGGTGAGGCCGTCGGATGCACTCTGGACGATCAACTTGTCACCCGCCTTCACGCGGGCGGAGGCATTGAGCTCAGCAGTCACGGTGCGCGCAGCCTCCGTCACGGTGAGATCGAGCAGCGTCGGTGCCTTCAACCGGTCGAGGCCGCCGTTCCAACGTTTGCGCCACGGCTTGCCGGTTTGCGCGCGGATGTAGTCGAGACCCATCAGGTCATCTCCAGGAGCGGACTGAACGATTTGGTCTTGCCCTGCTTGCGTTCGACGAGCAGGCCTTTGGTGGCAAGCGCAGACAGCCGGTTGTTCCAGGCGGTCGGTCCGATCTGCAGGTCGGCGAAGCGAGCGGCGAGTTCAGGGGCGGTGATGGCGCCGAGTTCGAGCGCTGCATCGAATGTTGAGCGCTGAGCGGGGTCGAGTTCGCCAATCAGCCGGGCGCTGATGACGTTGTCGTCCGAGCCGAGCTCGCAGCACCACAACACGTCACCGCGGGTGCGCACGAAGAATTCGAGCTCTTCGGCGATGGTGGGCGCGAGATTGGCGACGGCGGGGTAGACGTTTTCAAGCGATCGTCTGGCGTAGTCTCGGAAGCCGATCACTGACTCGCGCAGGAACGACGCGGTTGCAATTTCTATTGCCGTGAAGTCGAGGAAGGCGGGCGTCGGACGCGCGGAAGAGGGTGTAGCCGCGATCAGAGCGCTCAGCAGTGTCCGGCCCGAGATAGCGCCCGAGAGGACCGTCTGGCCGCCTGTAAGGTCAGTTAGTCTATGCCGCAATTCACAATCCTCACTTGTGATAAGTGAGTATGGTGAGAGAATCGATCGCCGTCAAGGGTGTCCGGGACTACGAGGATACGTCCCCAAGCTTGACGGAGCTGAACGGAGGTCGGACGTCCAAAGGAGCTTGAAAAGTTGGTCCATTCGACGTACATTCGTCGAGAGGTGATTACCATGGCGGCAACGAAGCAAGACCGGCGTCTGAGGGAAGAACGACTTGGCTTTCGCGTTGATGAGCCGACGAAGGCGCTAATCGAGCGCGCCGCGCAACTCGAGCGGCGCAAGCTCACTGACTTCTGTATGACCGCACTGAGGGAAGCCGCGCGCCGGACGATCGCGGAGCACGAGACCATTGTGCTGTCGGATCGCGACCGCGCGGTGTTCTTCGATGCGCTCGTCAACCCGCCGGTCCAGAATGAACGGCTCCAGCGGGCCTTTGCGGAGCATCAGCGCCGGGTCGTGCGGTGAATGCAGGGTCCCACATCCGCCGATCTTCGGATTGCCGTCCTGAACGACGCGCACGACCGGAACGGCTTCACGTGCGGGGTCGAGAGTCTCGATCGCTATCTCAAGACCCAGGCCGGGCAGGACGTCCGCCGGAAAGCGAACGCCGTCTTCGTGCTGAGCCGGGATACCGCGTCGGATCGCATCCTCAGCTATTACACGCTCTGCGCAATGGCAGTCGTGCAAGGCGAAGTGCCGGAGGCTGCCAGGAAGCATGTCCCCCGCTATCCGCTCGTCAGTTGCACCCTGATCGGTCGGTTGGCAGTCGCCAGGGACCAGCAGGGTCAGCGCCTCGGCTCGGTCCTGCTCGCCGACGCGTTGCAGCGTGCATTCGAGAGCGCCAGCACCGTGGGATCGTCGATGGTGATCGTCGACGCGCTGGACGAGGCTGCGGCCGGGTTCTACGCGGCGCATGGCTTCGTGCGACTGCCAGACTCGTTGCGCCTTGTTATGCCGATGCGTCAAGCTGGCCGGGGATCTGAACGATGACGCCTTTGCTGTCACCGAAGATGTCGGGGAAGCGCCCGGGGAAGCAAATGCGAAAGGGTCTCAGGCTCCGGAGAAGCAAGCGCGTTCGCGACGCGGACAAGTCACACAGCGGGTTCGCGCGTTCGCCGGAAACGGCCGGTTATGACACCTTCGGGGCGTTACCCATGCCGGAAGTGGCCGCACGTACGCTACGACCAGCTTACTGTTGCTTCCCCCATGCTTCCCCGGTTTTCCAGACCGAGGCGGGGAAGCAAAAAACGGCCCCAAAGGGCCGTTCTATGCCACTGATTTCGTTGAGAAAATCTGGAGCGGGCGAAGGGATTCGAACCCTCGACCCCAACCTTGGCAAGGTTGTGCTCTACCCCTGAGCTACGCCCGCACTCCGGCCAGGGCACGCGTTCTAGGCGGCTTCCCGAGCCTTGGCAAGCGCCGCGGCCAG
>Ga0335072_10002403_pt1 | contig 29053 bp, 22 predicted proteins | sample Lox_Sample_21_FD_206725 | JGI IMG/M metagenome (GOLD analysis project Ga0335072, IMG submission 206725) | Soil microbial communities from Loxahatchee National Wildlife Refuge, Florida, United States - Lox_Sample_2.1 | ecosystem: Environmental > Terrestrial > Soil > Wetlands | place: USA... | reverse complement strand
CCGGATGCCCAGGGGGCGTGCGACGACGGCAAGCGCGCGGCACGCTGAAGGTCACCACGATGACCAGTACCATGCTACGCTTCGCCCGTTCCCGGCCAGGAGCACCGACCATGCGCGCATCGCTTGCCCTGCTGTTGCCCCTGATGCTGGTGCTGGCCGGATGCGCCGATCCGCCGGCGAGCGATTACGCCCATGCCGTGGCGACCGCGTCGAAACCGGCGGCGCAGGTTTCGATCGGCAAGAACGCAGTGGGCGAGGACTGCACGCAGACCTCGCCCGAACCGGGGGCGGCGGACGTTTATTGCGGCACCTGGCAGGAGCCCAGCGCGCGCGTGCGTGCCGGAACCGCGGCTGCGGGCGCGCAGCTCGCCCAGATTGCCACCGCGAGCCCGTGGCGTGATGCGATAGATACCCGCTTCCGCTGCAATCCGCCCACGGCAACCACGATTCTCAACGGCAGCCCGGCCGAGCTGCTGCAGTGCACGCGCCTGGTCGGCGGCTGGCCGCATGTGGCCATGGTCGCCGATGTCGGCGGCAAGCTGTGGTACGCCGACGGCGTGCTGCCCGCCGCGCGCGTGATGGAGCATTCGATCGGCGTGCTGGCCGGCGTGATGAAGCCCGACGCCGCGCCGGTCAGTTCGGCGGCGGACGCGCTGCTGGCCCAACGGCTGGCGGCGCAGGCGTTCAGCTCCGGCGATGTCGGCCAGTTCGAGGAACTGATGGCGGCGGGCACCCGCGCCAACCTGGCGGACAACACCGGCGCTGCGGAATCGGCGTTCCGTGCCGCACTGGCGCTGCAGCAGAAGCTGCTGGGCAAGGACAATCCCGAAACCGCGACCACGATCATGTCGCTGGCGTTGCAGCTTTCCAATGAGGGCCGCTTTGCCGAAGCCGACGCATTGTTCGCGCAGGCCGCGCAGTTGGTGCCGCACTCCGCCAACCCCACCGCCGTGGCCCGGCTGTACCATTATCGCGGCCTGGACGCGATGAACCAGGGCAAGCTGGACGATGCGATGACGCTGCTGACCCAGGCCGATGCGCTGTACGCCGCGAACGTGCCGGAGAGTGCGCTGAAGGCCAAGCCGGCGCCCGCCTTCGCCAGTGCCTTCGTGTTCAACCGCTCTCAGGTTTCCGGTTCGCTCACCCCCGACCAGAGCCTGTTCACCGATCCGCGCGCGCAATCCGCCTTGTTGGGCCTGATCGAGGTGCGCCGTAACCGCGCCGTGCTGCTGCGCGTGCTGGGCAAGCCGCAGGAAGCGAATGCGCTGCTGCAGCAGGCGAGCGATCTGGCGCTGGGCAACGGACTGGCGCGGCCGATCCTGGATGCCCGGCTGTATCGCAGCACCGCGCTGACCGCGGTGGCGGAAGGCCAGGTGTCCCAGGGACTGCAGGAATTGGCACAGTCGACGGTGGCGTTCGACCGGGCGTTACCGGGCTCGAAACCACTGGCGGAGACCTACCTGCTGCGCGCCCGTGAACTGCTGCGCAACGGCCATGGCGCTGAAGCGCTGCCGGTCTGCCACGACGCGGTAACCGCGCTGGCGGCGCTGAAAGCGGGCACGACGCCGGAGCTGATGGCCCCGTGCCTGGACGTTTATGCCCAGGCCGCCGAGGCGCAGAAGGATCGCGCCCAAGCGCTTCTGGCCGAAATGTTCACCGCGGCCCAGCTTGCCCAGGGCAGCATCACCAGCGAGCAGATCGCGCAGGCCGCGGCAACGCTGGCGGAGAATACCCGCGACCCGAAGGTGGGCGAAGCGATCCGCAAGCAGCGTGACCTGAAGGGCAAGCTCGACAACCTCTACAGCCAGCGCGACGACCTGACCCAGGCACAGCGCCAGGGCGCGCCCAGCAACCCCGAGATCGTCGCGCGCGCCGCCGCTCTGGACAAGGAAATCGCGCAAACGCAGTCGCAGTTGCAGGATGCCGATTCGGCCTTGCAGGCGGCGTCGCCCAATTACGGCCAGCTCGTGCAGCAGGTGGTCACGTCCCAGCAGGTATTCGCGGTGCTGCATCCGGGCGAGGCGTTCGCCGCGATCACCATCGCCGACCGCGACGGCTGGGTGTTCCTGCTGCGCGACAAGGCCATCTCGGTGTCCAGGATCGACGCCGGATTGCCGCAGGTCGCGGCGCTGGTGAAGCGCGTGCGCGAGGGCATCGAACTGACCACCGCGGGCTTGCCGCAATTTGATATCCCCGACGCCCAGAAGCTTTACCAGTTGACCCTGGCGGGCGTGGCAAAGCCGCTTGCCGGGGCGCGCGCGCTGGTGGTGGCGCCGAGCGGACCGCTGCTGTCCCTGCCCTTCGAGGTGCTGTTGACCGGGCCGGCACAGCCCAATCAACTGGCCGAAGCGCCGTGGCTGGTGCGCCAGTTCACCATCGCCCATGTGCCAGCGCCGAGCAACTTCGTCAGCCTGCGCAAGATTGCCACCGGATCCCGTGCGACCGAGCCATGGTTCGGCTTCGGCGACTTCAAGCCGGTCACATTGGCGCAGGCCGAGGCGAGCTTCCCCGGCGCGACTTGCTCCGACAGCGCGCAATTGCTGTCCGGCCTGCCGCTGCTGCCGTACGCCACGAAGGAGCTGAACGCAGCCCGTGGGCTACTGGATGCCAGCCCGTCCGACGAGTTGCTGGGCCCCGCGTTCACCGCGCAGGCAGTGCTCAAGACGCCGCTGAAGAATTTCCGCATCCTGCACTTCGCGACGCACGCGCTGCTGCCGACCGACCTGCGCTGCCAGAGCCAGCCGGCCATCGTCACCTCGGCCCCGGCCGGCGCCACCAACGCGGCCGGCGCGCTGTTGACCGCGTCGGATGTCGTGGGCCTGAACCTGGATGCCGACCTGGTCATCCTGTCGGCCTGCAACTCGGGCGGTCCCGGCGGCACGACGGCGGGCGAAAGCCTGTCCGGCCTGGCGCGGGCCTTCTTCTACGCCGGCGCGCGTGCGCTGCTGGTGACGCACTGGTCGGTGAACGACCAGGTGGCGGCGTTCCTGGTCGCGGACACCCTGCGGCGGATGAAAGAGAACCCGGCACTGGGCGTGGCAGGCGCTTTGCGCAACGCGCAGCTTGCGATGCTGGCCGAGGCCGGCAAGGGACTGCCGCCGGAAATCGCCCATCCGTTCTTCTGGGCGCCGTTCGCGGTGATCGGCGAAGGCGGCGAGCGCGTGGTGAACGCACAGGCTGTTTCAAAGACCCGCCTGGCCGGTCTATGATGCCGCAGGCAAGTCCCCCTTCCGGTCCTGGCAGGGGGGTGGGGGGAGGGGACGCATGCCGTCACCTCATGTGAGCTGAGACAGGCGGGGCATGGCGGAGACGGTCGAGACTCTCGGCAAGTACGAGATCAAGCGCACGCTCGGCAAGGGCGCGATGGGCACCGTGTACGAGGGCTGGGACCCGATTATTGCCCGGCGCGTCGCCATCAAGACCGTCCGCATTCCCGACGCCAGCGATGACCCCGAGACCGAGGAGGCGCTGGCGCGCTTCCGCCGCGAGGCCCAGGCCGCCGGGCGGCTGACCCATCCCAACATCGTCGGCGTGTTCGATTACGGCGAGACCGGCGACATCGCCTATATCGTCATGGAATACGTCGACGGCCCGTCGGTGAAGTCGCTGGTCGACAAGCAGGAACGCTTCGGCCTGAACGACACCCTGCGGATCATGACGGATCTGCTCACCGGGTTGCAGTTCAGCCACGCGCGCGGCGTCGTGCACCGCGACATCAAGCCGGCCAACCTGATGCTGACCAGCGACGGCCAGGGCAAGATCGCCGATTTCGGCATCGCGCGGATCGAGAGTTCGTCGATGACCCAGGCCGGCACCGTGCTGGGCACGCCGGCCTACATGTCGCCCGAACAATTCATGGGCCAGGTGGTGGACGCGCGCACCGACATCTATTCGTCCGGCGTAATGCTGTACCAGTTGCTGACCGGCGAGCGGCCGTTCGAAGGCGGCATGTCGGCGATCATGCACAAGGCGCTGAACACCGATCCGCCGCTGCCGTCGCAGATTTCCATCACTTGCCCGCCCGCGTTCGATGGCGTGGTGCGCAAGGCGATGGCCAAGCGGCCCGAGGATCGATTCCAGTCGGCGCAGGAGTTCCTGGAGGCGTTGCAGGCGGCGGCAGCGGGAAAGCCGATTCCAGGCATGCCGGTCGCCGAGGAAGCGGACGAGGAGGCGACCATGGTCGCCCCCAGCCAGCGCCGCGCCGCGCCGCAGACCGCGGCTGCCACGGCGGCGCGCGCCCCGGCCTCGCCGCCAGCGGCCGCGGTTCCAGCGGCGACACCGGGAGCGGCTCCCGCCAAACGCTCGCCCATGCCGCTGATTGCCGCCGCTGTGGTCGTGGTGCTTCTGCTGGGCGGCGGCGGCGCGTGGTTCTTCCTGCTCCGTGGCAGCCCGGCAACGGCGCCTGCCCCGACCGCACCGGTCGCGCAGAACGCCCCCGCCAGCGCGGCGCAGAACAATCCTGCCGGCGCGCCCAAGGTCGCCACCAATACCGCGCCCGCGCCGTCACCCGCCACGCCGGCGCCGCAGCCCGCGACGGGACAGCAGACCACCGCCTCGGCAGCCGCACCGCCTGGCCCGTCGCCCGCCGCGGCTCCGGCATCGCCCGCCGCGGCTCCGGCATCGCCCGCGCCGGCCCCCGCTCCCGCGCCGACCCAATTGGCGTCGGCCGGGCTGGACACGATCCGCCAGCAGATAACCGACCTTTCCCTGTCCCACCCGTGCGTCTTCATCGACGGGACCCTGCGCCCCAACGGCGACGTACTGCTCACAGGCCTGGCTGGCCGCTCCGAGGCGGCGACGTTCCGCCAGGCGCTGGGCGGCATCACCATCCCCGGCGCCCTGGATTGGCGCGTGAGCATGGTGGACGCTGGGTTCTGCCCGGCCTTGAATGCGCTGCAGCCGATCGACCCGATCTTCGGCGCGGACGGATCGCACCTGGCGCTGGCCCTGGCTGACGGGACGACCCGGCTGCACGACGGCGAGCGCATCCTGCCACGGCTGGTGATGCCGGATTTCCGCGGCAGGCTGGTGGTGGACTATGTCGGCCATGACGGCACGCTGCTGCACCTGTATCCGCAGCTCGCCGATCCGTCCCAGCACATGACCGCCGATCTGCCGCGCGTCTTCCAGCCGGGCGAGGCGGTTGACCTCGGCGATCCGCGCGCGGGGCATCCCGCCTGGGAGGTCGGCCCGCCCTATGGCACCGACATGATCATCGCCATCGCCTCGTCGCAGCCTTTGTTCGATCGCCCGCGGCCCGGGAACGTTGAACAAGCGTCCGCCTACCTGCGCGATCTGCAGCAGGCGGTGGACGTGGCCCGTCAGCGTGGCGCGAAGCTGGTCGGCAACGCGATCACGGTGGATACGCTACCCAAGCAATAAACCCGTCCGGCTTCGCAGCAGAGGTTGCTCCGGCGCGGCCAGTTGGTCTTTGTCCCGCCAGTCCGCCCGCACGTAGTTGATCTCCATCAGCCGGCGGACGCCGGCGATCGGCCGCGGGTCGAAGCCGTGCCATGTGGCGGGGCCGGGCACGAAAATCACCCCCGAATTGAATGTGCCGGGCGACCGCGCCGCCCAGCGCCTGTCCGCATCGTAGATGTCGGTGCCCCAGTCCTTCGCCTCGGGCCCGGTGAACAGGTAGACCACCATGGAGAAGAGCTTTTCCGGGATGTCGCGGTGGGGTTCCAGCCAGGCGCCGTCCAGGTCCTGCATGTACTCCATGCGCAGGTAACTGCCGGAGACGTCGATATCGCAGGTGTCCGCCATCGTCCGCGCCACGTCCGGACGCTGCAACGCGTCGGTCAGCGCCGCGCAGGCCGGGAACTTCGCTTGCAGCGCCGGCGTTATGAAGGTGCGCTGCTTGTTGTAGCTGGCGCGTGTGCCGTCGGTATGGCCCAGGATCGGCGGCGCGATCGGCAGCACCAGGATCGCGGTGCAAAGGTCCAGCGGGAAGACGTCGCGCATCTTCCAATGGCGGAACGGCCATTCCGCCCGTTCGGCGGCCGTGACGGCGCCGATGAACTGGTCCGCGATCTGCGCGACCGGGGGAACCGGAGGATAGGTCATCGCCGTGCTCCCACCAGCCGGTGCGGTGCGTGATCACTGATCTTACACGGTGGCGGCAGTGGCCCGGCATTGGTGCCGGCGTCGCGCCGTTTGCGTGCGTCCTCATACCATTCGGAATTGTCGTCGCGGCGCAGCAGGCTCATGCTCGGCCCCTTCCTGACGTGATGCCATGCCAGGGCCTGTTTCAGACACCGCGCATCGGCATGCGGACAGACTCCTGGGATAAATTCGATCGGGTGGTCGGCGTGATCGCAACGCGCACAGAAACCGCGGTTAGGATCCCGGTACGCCGCGTGAGTACAACCGGAATTGCCAGGAACAGTCGTTGATCTGGATCAAAGATTGGCAGCCGATTTCACGCCGGCGCCGCTTTCCACCCGCTCGGCAATGCCCGAACACCGCGGCAACCCCTTGCGCGCCGCGGTAAAATGGCGACGCTTCAACGTGCGGCCGCAGGTATCGGCCCGCGCACCGGAGAGCTCGCGAATGCTGACCTCGGAGCAGAACAGGGTGATCACGCGCACCGGACCCGGCACCCCGTGCGGGGCGCTGATGCGCCGCTATTGGCAGCCTGCGGCACTGGTCGAGGAACTCGACACGCCGCGCCCGGTCAAACGCGTGCGTCTACTGGGCGAGGACCTCGTTTTGTTCCGCGACGACGCCGGGCGATTCGGATTGCTCGGGCGCCACTGTGCGCATCGCGGCGCCGATCTGGCATTTGGCCGCTGCGAGGACGGCGGACTACGCTGTCCGTTCCACGGCTGGCTGTACGACGTTCATGGCGCGTGCCTGGAGCAACCGGCGGAACCGGCAGGCAGCGCTTTCCACGCCAAGGTGCGGCAGCCCGGCTATCGCTGTGTCGAACGCAGCGGCATCGTTTGGGCGTATATGGGGCCAGGCGAGCCGCCGCCGTTTCCGTCGCTCGATTGTTTCGTGGCGCCTGACACGCACGTGTTTGCCTTCAAGGGCCTGTGGTCGTGCAACTGGCTGCAAGCGTTGGAGGTCGGCATCGATCCAGCCCATGCCAGCCACCTGCATCGCTTTTTCGAAGACGAGGCGATCGGCGATGCCGCCTATGGCCGGCAGTTCCGCAACGCCACGATCGGCGCCGATATCCCGATGACGCGCCTGATGCGCGAGGTGCCAAATCCGCAGCTGGATTTCATCGAAACCGACTATGGCCTGCGGATGACCACGCTGCGCCCCATCAATGATGCAGCGACGCACGTCCGCATCACCAACATGGTGTTCCCGCATGCCTTCGTCATTCCGATGAGCCGCGAGATGTCGATCACCCAGTGGCACGTGCCGGTGGATGACACGCATTGCTACTGGTATGCGGTGTTCACCAGTTTCTCCACGCCGGTGGACAAGGCGACGATGCGGGCACAGCGCCTGGCATCCTGCACCCTGCCGGACTATGCGCCGCGCGCCGGCCGGCACAACGATTGGGGCTTCGATCCGGTGGAGCAATGCACCGCGACCTATACCGGCATGGGCATGGACATCAACGTGCATGACCAGTGGGCGGTAGAGAGCATGGGGCCGATCCAGGACCGCACGCAGGAACATCTGGGTGCGTCCGACAAGATCATCATCGCCGCGCGCCGCCGCTTTTTCCAGGCGATCAGCGACGCAGCGGAAGGCCGCGATCCGCCGCTGACGCGCGGCGCCGACCTGGTGCAAGGGCCGGCGACGATCGATGCGGTGGGGCCAGCCGGCGATCTGGAGCGTTACTGGCAAGCGCAGGAAGCGGCGCGGCGGCGTGCCACCCCTTGGCTTGCCGCGTCGCAGGCGATGGCACCGGCGTGAGCGATTTCGTCGCGCGTCACGGGTTATGGACCGAGGCGCAGCAGCAAGCTGCCGCCGAGGCCGCGGCGCGAATTGAGAAGCTCAGTGTTGTGCGCTTCGCGTTTGCCGATGCGCATGGCGTGGTACGCGGCAAGACCCTGGTGGCGGCCGAGGCGGTGCGCGCATTGCGCTCCGGCGTTACCTGCACGCTGACCATGCTGCTGAAGGACCTGTCGGGCCGCACGGCGTTTCCGATTTTCCAGCCGGGCGGCGATGGTGCCGGCGATATGGTCATGGTGGCCGATCCCACCTGTTTCCATGTGTTGCCCTGGGCACCGCACAGCGGTTGGATCCTGTGCGATTTGTATCGCACGGATGGTTCTCCGCATCCGTATTCCACCCGCGCGCTGATGCGCCGCATGCTGGCATCGCTTGCGGACCGCGGCCTGGTCTGGCGTGCCGGGCTGGAGGTGGAATTCCATCTGTTTCGCTGCGAGCAATCGGTGGCCGCCGCCGACCACATCGCGATGCCCGGGCCGGTGCCTGATGTGCTGCCGCTGAACCATGGCTATCAGTATCTGACCGAGCAACGTTATGACGTGCTTGATCCGCAGCTGGAAACCTTGCGTCGCGACCTGCAGGCACTTGGGCTGCCGCTGCGGTCCATGGAGGTCGAGTTCGGACCGAGCCAGGTGGAAGTGACGCTGGGCGCGGCCACCGGCATGGCGCCCGCGGACATGATGGTGTTGTTTCGCAGCGCGACCAAGCAGATCTTCGCGCGGGCCGGCTATCTGGCCAGCTTCATGTGCCGGCCGAATTTGCCGCACGCGGCGTCATCGGGCTGGCATCTGCATCATTCGCTGGAAGACGCCGCCGGGCGCAACGTGTTTCCGGATGCGGACGGGCTGTCGCCGCTGGCGCGGCGCTGGCTGGGCGGGCTGTTGCGTCACGCCGCGGCAGCGACGGCGTGCTGCACGCCAACGATCAACGGCTACAAGCGTTACCAGCCCTATGCGATGGCACCGGATCATGTCGTGTGGGCCTATGACAATCGCGCCGCGATGGTGCGGGTGATCGGCCAGCCGGGCGATCCGGCCACCCATCTGGAAAATCGCGCGGGCGAACCGGGTGCCAATCCGTATCTCTACATGGCGTCGCAGATCGCGGGCGGTCTTGACGGGATCGCGACCGAGGCTGATCCAGGTCCGCCGGCCGATGCACCGTACCTCGCGGATGCACCCCGGCTGCCGCAATCGCTGATGGAGTCTGTCGCGGCGCTGCGGGAAAGCGCGTGCTTCCGTGCGGCATTCGGCGAGGCGTTCATCGATTATTTCGTACGGTTGAAGACGTTCGAGATCAATCGATTCCTTTCCAGCGTGACGGACTGGGAGCAGCGGGAGTATTTCGCGTTGCTGTAGGGTACGGTCGACAGCAGCCAGTTGCACGCCTTCGCGACGGCATCCTTGCGAGCAGCAAAGCCGCGAGGCAATTCCGGCCACGCAAGCAGGGGCGCGTCATGGATAGAATTGCTTCGTCGCCCAGGTCCGGGCCATGACATTGGCGTCCACGGCGCGGCAGAGGAGGGTTCGATGGTCCGCATCGATCGGGTAACGACACGCGGCGGCGATGGTGGCGACACGTCGCTCGGCGACGGCACGCGTGTGCGCAAGGACGCGCTGCGTATTGAAGCGATCGGCTGCGTGGACGAGGCAAACAGTACGATCGGCGTGTTGCGCCTGGCGACGCGCGACGACCCGATTGTCGATGCGATACTTTTGCGAATACAGCACGATCTGTTCGATCTGGGAGCAGATCTGTGCGTGCCGGGCGAAGCCGGCGATCGGCTGCGCGTCAGTGACGCGCTGACTTTGCGGCTGGAGCAGGAAACGGCGGCGATGAACGCGGGGTTGGCGGCGTTGACCAGCTTCGTATTGCCGGCGGGCGGTGCCGGCGCGGCGCACGCGCATGTTGCTCGCGCGACGGTGCGGCGCGCCGAACGTCGTGTCATCGCGCTGGCGGGCGCGGAGACGATCAACCCCGCGGCGATCCGCTATTTGAACCGGCTGTCCGACCATTTGTTCGTGCTGGCTCGCCGGCTGAACGCCGCGGCGGCGGGGGATGTGCTTTGGACTCCGGGGATGAACCGGTAGCTTCATGTCATTGCGGTGCGTGCGGCGACAATTGTCTCGTCGCTTCGCCACGCGTCATGACATCAGAGCCCGCGTTCGGTCTCCAGCGCGGCCCGTCCGATCATGCCCAGTGCCAGGTCGTCCTGCGGCGGCTGGAACAATCCGCCGCGCGCGTCACGGAAATAGCGCTCCAACGGCAGCGCGCGCGTCATGCTGAAGCCGCCGGCGACGCGCAATGCCGTTTCGGTGACCGAGCATGCGGCGTTGGTGCAGAGGAACTTCGCCGCGGCGATCGACGGTGCCAGGGCCGCGGGCGGCACGCTACACGACTCCCAGGCACGCGCAGTATCGTGCAGCACCGAGCGCGCTGCCCGCAGCGTCACGTCCATCTGGCCGATCCATTGCTGGATGTGCGGCTGGCCTGCGATCGGCGCACCCAATGCCGCCGGCACACGGTTGTTGGCATAGTTGCACGCGGCATCGCACGCTGACTGGCCGATGCCCAGATACACGGCCGCCAGCGGCAGGTTCCAGCCGCTGGTCCCCGGGCGCTTGCGTTCGCCGCCGATCCGTACGCGTTCGACGATGCGCGCATCCGACACGAACACCGAGTCGTAGTTCACCGCATAGTTGCCGCAGCCGCGCAGACCAAGCGCGCCGCTCCACGTGTCTTCGATTGACAATCCCGGCGAACCACCCTCGACGATCGCGCTGACAAGTTCGCCCTGCGGAGCGCCGTCGCCTGGCGGCAGCACGACGGCAGTGGCGAGAAAACGCAGCACCGGCGCGCCGGTGACGAAGATCTTGCGGCCGGTGATGCGCCAGCCCCCGTCAGCTCGTTCCGCTGTCATGCCGGGCAGGCCACCGCGGGATATGCTGCCGAGTTCCGCCTCGGTGACGCAGTTGTTGATGGTGCCGCCGGCGCGTGCGAGCGTGCCGCAGATATCGGCCAGCACGTCCTCGGGCCACGCCGCGGCATCCATGACGCGGCCAAGCAGCGCGAAGTGCATGCCGGTAACCAGCGCCGTCGACGCGTCGCTGCGGGCGAGAATCTCCTGCGCCAGCACCATGTCGAACACGCCGGCACCATCGCCGCCGTATCGCTGCGGCAATCCCAGGCGCAGATAGCCGGCCTCGTGCAGTTCGCGATAGTTATCGATGGGAAACAGCGAATGCAGGTCGGTCTGCGTCGCACGTTCCGAGAACCGCGCAGCCAGATCGCCCGCCAGCCGCATGATCGCCTGCTGGTGCTCCGTGGCGTCGCGCAATCCGGGCATATGCGGCGGCATGGGATTGGTCATGCTGCCGTGCCGGACGTGGCGCTATCAGGCGACACCGGTTCGCCAAGCGTTTGCATCAGACGGTTGGCGTTGGCGAACATCGCGACCGCGTTGGTCAGGTCGTGAATTTCCAGATCGTCCATGCCGGCGGCCCGCAGCGGCGCAAGATCGGCCACGGTCATCGCGACCGGTTCGCGCGTCAGTTTCGCGGCGTAATCGACGACGGCACGCAGGCGCGGCTCCAGCGGCGTATCAAGACCTTCCTCATACAGCGCGCGAATGATCTCCGGCCGCTTGGTCAGCTCGACAAAGCGGCGCGCATGCACGGAGGAACAATAGATGCAGCCGTTGATGATGGAGGTAACCACGGTCGCAAGCTCACGCTCGGCTCGCTTCAGGCCCCGCGGGACATACATCACGGCATGAAACAGGGGCGAGCGTTCCGCCAGCGAGTCCACGTCGTTGGCCAGCGTGCGGAAATAGGCGGAGTCAGCCTGCGGGCTTGCTGCCAGCGCGGTGCGTTGCGCGGGCGTTGCGGTTTCCGCGGCCACCGGTTCGAGCCATGGTGCCCAGTCGACGGCTTCCAGCGTGAAGCGCGTGGCTCTCATGGCGCGGGTCCGTCTGCCAGCAACCCAAGGCCGACGGCGGCGCGCACCTGGTAACTTACGAATGCTACGATCTGCGTCAGCGCAACGATGTCGCGGGCGGTCAGTCCGCATGCCAGCAGCGCTTCGATATGCGCGGGCCGTGCCGTGCCGGGCGCGGTGGCGACGCGTTCGACATGCTGCTGGATCGTGTCGAGTCGCTGATCTGGTGGCGGCTTGCCACGTTCGGTGAGCAGGCTGCGATAGTGTCGGGTCAGTGCGGCGTGACCCGAGGCCTCTGCCACACGCGCGGCGATCAGAGCGCGTTCCGGCAATGACAGGCCACCCGGATCGGCGGGACTCAACAGCACGTCGTGGCTGCCCTGGGTATGGCGAACGATGTCCGGGCGCACCGCGCGCAGGCGGCTGAGCGCGGAGTCCGGTGCGACGCCGATGATGCTTTCGAGCAAGTCGGGCAAAGGAGCGGCCATGGGGTCCTGTCGGGCGATCCGGGGCGATGGATGCAAAGAGGCAAATTTCGCCGCGTGGTGCAATAGGCGTTCCCCGGCGAAACGCCGGCCGCCGGTGGCTGCGATAACGGTGCGCGCCACCGTGCCCCTGCTGATGGCAGCCAACGTCCGCGGCGAACCTTCGGTCTGCTCCCCCGCTTGCCGTGCCGGCGCCCCCCGCCGCAATATCGACGCCGGACATCCTGCATCGAGACACGAATGGACTGGGGCACCATGAGCCGCGCCGGGCGCGACGCGGCGTACGACAACACCAACGCCGTTCCGGATAGCGCCGTGCTGAACGAGGCGCGCGCTGCCGACTCGGCGGCATTCCGCGCGGCGCACCCAGAGCACCTGGACCTGCGCTACGGCCCGCGCGAACGCAACACCTGGGATCTGTTCCCCGCGGCCAATCGGCATGCGCCGTGCATCGTGTTCATCCACGGCGGCTACTGGCAGCGTAATCGCGTTGACCAGTTCGCCAACCTGATCGCGGGTCCGTACGCGCATGGCTGGGCTGGGGCTTTGCCCGGCTACACACTGGCGCCCGACGCAACGCTGACCGAGATCACCGCGGAGATCAACGCCGCACTGGATTGGCTGGCGGCGCATGGGCCCGAGCATGGCATTGCGGGGCCGGTGGTGCTGTCAGGCTGGTCGGCCGGTGGACATCTGACGGCGATGTGCCTCGGTCATCCGCGCGTTGCCGCGGGGCTGGCGATTTCCGGGATTTTCGAACTCGGGCCAATCCGCGACACCGTATTGAACGACAAGCTGCGGCTGACGGATGATGAGATCGTCGCTCTGTCACCGTTGCGCCTGCCGGTGGTACCGAAGCCGCTAGCCATCGCGTACGGCACGGCGGAACTGCCGCCGCTGGTGTCCGACAGCCGCGATCTGAACGCACGCCGTGCGGCGGTGCACGCGCCGGGAGCGCTGATTCCGGTCGCGGGCGCGAATCACTTCACCATCGTACATGCGCTGCGCGACGCCGATGGGGTGCTGACGCGGCAGGTGCAACTGCTGATTTGAACCAGGCGCGCGATCGCCCATGCCGGTCTTGCCCGCGACCGCCAATGCCGGCAGCTACGCTGCTCGCAACGACAGTATAATGTTGCCAAACGCATCGAGGATTGCTGCCGCACCTCGTGGCACGAGGCAGGTGGCATCGTATTCCTGAATGATCAGCGGCCCGGAGCGCGATGCGGACAATGCAGCACGCGTAACAACCGGGATATCGATCCAGCCGGCATCGGGGAACCATGCGCGGCGTGCCGCGGAGACGCTGGTGCCCGAGGGCGGAATCCGGTCCGGCAAACGCGGCTGCTCCGGCATGCCGCGTGCCACCACCGACAGCCCGATCAATTCGACTTCTTCATCATCGGGTGCGCGGAATCCGTAGGTGCGTTCATGCTCCGCGGCAAACAAGGACGGCAGCGATGTGAGCAATACCGCCGCGTCGAGGCCGTCGGGCAGCGGCACTTCGATCTCGCTCGACTGGCCGAGATATCGCGCCGATGCGGCGTGCCGGAAACTCTGCCGCGCCGGCGGAAATCCGTCGCGGGTCAGGCGTTGCGCCCCTGCCGTCGCGAGCATGTCCAGCGTGCGCGCGATCTGCGACGGATCGGCAGCGCTCAGCCGCGTGCGCAGACTTTGCGTGGCGTGATGCTCGGTGTCGGCGACCAGCAATCCGAACGCGCTGAACAGGCCCGGCATCGGCGGCACGATCACGCGGCCGACGCCCAACTCGGCGGCGATGCCCGCGGCGAACAAGGGACCATTGCCGCCGAACGCCAGCAGCGAGAACAGGCGCGGGTCGCGGCCACGCTCGACCGACACGGCGCGGATCGCGCGCATCATCGTCGCGGTGGCCAGCCGCAGCATGCCGAACGCGGCTTCCTCCACCGAGCATCGCATCGGCTGCGCCAATTCATGTTCGATCGCTGCGCGGGCGGCGTTCGTATCCATTCGCAAGGTGCCGCCGACCAGGCCGGCCGGATCGAGATAACCAAGCACCAGATTGCAATCCGTGATCGTCGGCGCGCTTCCGCCACGGCCGTAGCAAACCGGTCCGGGGTCGGCTCCGGCGCTCTCCGGCCCGACTTTCGGTGCTCCGGCGGCATCCAGCCGGCAGATCGAACCGCCGCCGGCGCCGACTTCGGCCAGATCGATCGCCGGCAGTTTCAGCATGTAGCCGGCACCGACGAGCAATCGCGAGCCGACCATGACGCCGCCGCCGACTTCCAGCGCCTCACTGCGCAGCACGTCGCCGTTCTCCACCAGACCAGCCTTCGCGGTGGTACCGCCCATGTCGAACGTGATCAGCCGAGGCTCGCGCAGATGCCGTGCCAGCACGGCGCCACCCACCACGCCGGCCGCGGGGCCGCTTTCGATGATGTGTGCCGGCGCTGCGGCAGCGAATTCCGCCGCGGCCAACCCGCCGTTCGACTGCATCAATTGCAGCCCGGCCGCGATGCCGAGCGCGCGCAGCCGCGCATCCAGCGCGGTGATGTAGGCGCGCACCGCCGGTTGCACATAGGCATTGATCACCGTGGTGCTGGTGCGGGGACATTCCTTGATCTCCGGCAGGATCTCGTGACTGACCGAAACCGCGATGTCCGGCAGCGCCGCGCGCACGTGCCGCGCCACGGCGCGCTCATGCGCCGGGTTGGCATAGGAGTGCAGCAGGCAGATCGCGACGCTCTGCACGTTCTCCGCGCGCAGGATGCCGATCGCCGTATCGACGCTTGCCGGATCCAGCGGCACGGAGACCGTGCCATCCGGGCGCAGCTTCTCTGTCACTTCCAGGCGCAGGCGGCGTTCCACCAGCGCGCGCGGCTTGCTCCAGTGCAGATCGTACAACACCGGCATGCGCAGGTCGCGGATCTCCAATATGTCGCGAAATCCGCGCGTCGTCATTAGGGCGGTGCGGGCCCCCTTGCCTTCCAGCACGGTGTTGGAGCCGACGGTGGTGCCGTGCAGCACCTCGCTGACCGTCGTACCCTCGGCGAGCAGGACGCGCAGGCCCTCGGCAATGCCCTCGCCATAATCATGCGGCGTGGATGCGAGCTTGTGCGTCCGCACCTGGCCGGCGCTATCGATGGCGACCAGGTCGGTGAAGGTGCCGCCGATATCAATGCCGACGCGCAGGGTCATGGTCGATTCCCGTCATTGCCGGGCGCGCGGCGATGCCACGCCGCTGTCGCGCCCCTTGCGTGATTGCCGGGAGCGTAGCGACGAAGCAACGATGCCGGAAAGGGGGAAACCACACCGGGCGTGGAATGCCGGCTGTGTGGCGTACGCGGACAGGCTATGCGCCGTCCAGCGCCAGCCGGATCCGTTCCGCCAGTTCATTCCGCCGGTACGGCTTCAGCAGGACCGGTACCTCCGGGCGTTCGCTGCCCGGCCGGTTGGCGTTCGCATAGCCGGAGGTCATCAATGCCCGCAGCCCGGTGCGCAGGGTGCGTGCCTCGTGCACCAGCTCGAAGCCGTTCATCCCGTCCGGCAGCACGACGTCGCTGAACAACAGGTCGACGGTGCCGTTGTGCCTCAGAATATCGAGCGCATCCTTGCCGCTCGACGCTTCCAGCACGTGGTAGCCGAGGCCGCTTATGGTGCTGGTCGCCAACTCGCGTACCTCGGGATTGTCCTCCACCACAAGAACGGTTTCGGTGCCGGTCGGAAATTCGTTGCGCGGCGGCGGCACCGCGACGGTTGCGGCGGCCGGAACCGGCGCACTGCGCGGCAGGTAAAGCCGGAAGCTGGCGCCGCAGCCTGGCGCCGATTCCAGGGCGATATGCCCGTCCGACTGCTTGATGAAGCCGTAGACCTGGCTCAGCCCCAGGCCGGTGCCGCGGCCTACGTCCTTGGTGGTGAAGAACGGCTCGAATGCGCGGCTGGCAACATCGGGATCCATGCCCACGCCGGTGTCCGTGATGCGGATACAAACATAGTCGCCAGGCTGCACTTCGCCAGACCGTTCGAGCACGGGTGTCGCGATCGTCTCATTGGACGCGGTGATTTCCAGATCGCCGCCTTTCGGCATCGCATCGCGGGCATTCACCGCCAGATTGAGGATCGCAGCCTCGAACTGCACCGGATCGATCCGGCATGGCCACAGCGCCGGATCGCATGACAGGCGAAACGAAATCGCCTCGCCCAGCGCGCGGCGCAGGAATGGCTCGCTGGCGCGTATCAACGCATCGACCTTCACGGTTTCCGGCTGCAACGTGCTGCGGCGGGCAAAGGTCATCAACTGCCTGGTCAGCCTGGTGCCGCGATCGGTCGCGGCCTCGGCGGTCTTGAGCAATCGCAGCACCTTGGCGCGGGGAAACTGGTCCGAACTTTCCAGCGACGAGCGGATCATTTCCAGGCTGCCGACGACCACGGCCAGAAGATTGTTGAAATCGTGGGCGATGCCGCCGGTGAGCTGGCCGACCGCATCCAGCTTCTGCGTGTGCCACAGCAGTTGTTCCGCCTTGCGGCGCTCGACGGCCTCGGTCTCCAGGCGGCGATAGGCTTCGGTAAGTTCGCGCGTGCGTTCGCCGACGGCATTCTCCAGCGTCTCGTTCATCCGCCGCAGCGCCTGCTCCGCGGCGTGCATGCGCAGCAACGCGTTCACGGTGGCGAGCAATTCTTCCGGCTCGATCGGTTCCACCAGGAAGGCGTCGGCGCCGCCGGCCAGAGACATCGCCCGGTCATGCGCGCTGGAAATCGCAGCCGAGGTCTGCAACACCGCGGCGGTCGGGAGTTCCGTCTTGATCTGCCGGCACAGCTCGATGCCGTCCACGTCCGGCAGGATGACGTCGAGCAGTACCAGATCCGGTCCGGCAGTTCGACACCGCGCCAGGGCGGCGGCCCCGTTCCCGGCTTCATCGACGACATAGCCATGCTTGCGAAGAATATGCGCCTTCAGGTACCGGCCGCCGCCGTCGTCATCCACAACCAGTATCTTTTTGCCGGGGTCGCTCATTCGGTCAACCAGGATTCGGCGGGATGCAGCACACCCTGGATGGCATCGATCAACAGGTCGGTGGACAGGTTCGACTTCGACATCACCATCGCGGCATGCTGCAGCAGGTTGCGTTCGAATGGATCAAGGATCGCCGAAGTCAGCACGATCGCAGGGATGCGCTCCAGGTCGGGATCGGCGGTTTTGCAGGTCAGGAAATCGTAGCCGTTCATTTCCGGCATGTTGATGTCGAGCAATACCACGTCGGCCGGTGCTTCGCGCAGCATTGCCAGGCCCTTCCTGCCATTATCGGCGACGCGCAGATTGTAGCGGCTGCGCGGCAGCAATTGCCGCACCAGATATCGCGTCACTTCCTCGTCGTCGACCAGCAATACATTGGCGATCGACCGCCGCCCGGTCAGACGGTCGAGCAATTCGAGCAGGTGCGGCCCATCCACTGGTTTCGCCAGGTACTCGTCGGCACCCAGATGCCTGGCCTTGTGTTCCTCGCCGGCGGAGGAAAGGACGATCAGGGGAATCTCCGCCTGCGACTGGTCCTCGCGCATTCGCAACATCAGGCGCCAGCTCTCTTCCCCGAGCAACATCACGTCGAGCAATGCCGCGACGGGGTGCACGCGCTGCAAAGCATGCTGCGCCTGGCGCACGGACTGGACCCGCAGCATCTGGTAGGGCGAACCGGCAAGGATCCGCTCGATCGCGAACGCATCCGCTGGATCGTCTTCCAGGACCATGACGAGGGCTTTCCCAGGATCGGCCGTCCACGCCTCGTCTATATCAATGGTATCGCCGGCAGCGTCATAGACGCGCGGCAATGTGACCGAGAAGGTCGATCCTTCCCCAGGGGTACTCTCGACCGTGATCCGGCCGCCAAGCAATTCGGCCAGCTTCTTCGCCAGCGGCAGGCCCAGCCCGGTCCCCTTCACCCGTTTCTGCAGCCGGTGCGTGATCTGGCCGAATTCCTGGAAGATGATCTCCAGGTCGGCGCGCGCGATGCCAATGCCGGTATCCCGCACGCTGAAGGTGACGGTATCCGCCGCGCGATCCGCCGTGGCGCGGACGCGCACCTCGCCATGCTCGGTGAATTTGATGGCGTTGGAGATGAAGTTGCGCAGGATTTGCGAAACCTTGCCTTCATCCGTATCCAGCGGCGGCACCTCAACCGGGTCGTCGAACGCCAGCGTCACGGCGTCGCCCACCAGCAGCGGCCGCAGCATGCCGCGCAACGCGCCGAACAATGACGCGGCGGTGAATTCGCAAGGCGCAACGATGGTCTTCCCGGCTTCCACCTTCGCCAGGTCCAGCAGATCATCCACCAGTTCCGTCAAATTCTCTGCCGCCTTGCGAATGAACAGTACCTGCGTCTCCTGCTCCGGCGTCAATTCGCCGTCGCTGCGGGACAGCAGCAGCCGCGACAGTGCCAGTATGGAATTCAGCGGCGTCCGGAATTCATGGCTCATATGCGAGAGGAATCGCGATTTCAGCTCGTCGGCGCGACGCAGGTGATCGGCGCGTTCATCGAGCTCGGCGTACAGCGCGACGACGCCGCGGTTGGTATCCTGCAGCTCCTGGTTCAGCCGTTCCAGGTCTTCCTGCCTGGCGCGGAGTTGCTCCATCTGCATCAGAATCTGCGAATTCTGCTGACGGATCTCCTGCATCGGGTCCGCCGGGCCATCGGCCGCGAGAGTGGCGGCGATGCGACGCAGGCCGGCCGCTGTCACCGGCGGCGCGTGCGGCGGCAACCTTCTGGCCAGCCGCACCGTGGTCCCCTTGCCGGGCGCGGTTTCCACGGTCATCGCGTCCATCAGCCGCCGCGCGCCGACCAATCCCACGCCCATACCATTGGCGGATTTGTGCAGGCCGGCCAGGACATCGGGCAGATTGGGGATTCCGCGTCCACGATCGCTCACCACGATTACGAAATCTTGCGGCACCGGCGCGCCGTCGATACGGAACTCGACCTGCCCACCACCGCCGTATTCGAAGGCATTGCGCGCGATCTCCGACACCGCCGTGGTGATGCGGGTCAAATCCTGCACTTCGAACCCAAGCAATTCCGCCAGCCGGCGGGTGCGCTTGCGCACCAGCACGATGTCGGTCTCATTCGCCATGGCTACCAGGAGCAGGCGGGCATTCATTGCGCGACTTTACAGCAGCGTGCGCATCACGACCACCGACGCATCGTCGCGTCCGCGGCGGAAATCGCGCAGCAGCACGCCGGCGATCAGCGACGGATGCTGCCGTGTCAGCCCGGGATAGGCGGCCAGATCCCAGCGCGGCGCCAGCCCGTCGGAGTGCAGGATCAGGGTCGGATCGCCACTGAACGGATAAGTCATTTCTCTGATGCGCGGCGCGACGTGCCCTGCCGTGCCGTTGTAGGAAATCATGTGCTGGACCCGTCCGTCGACCACCAGCGCTCCGGTGATATTGCCGATGCCGACATATCGGATGACGCGCGCAGCCGGATCCACCCGGGCAATGGCAATCGCTGCCCCCCGCGTCGGCATCAGCCCGCGGTGCAGCCGTTCTGCCAGCCGCTCGCACGGATCGTTCACATGGTTTCGAAACAGGCGCGCCGCGGTCTCGGCGGCGCGTGCGGCTTCGATGCCATGGCCCGAGCCGTCGGCGACCAGCATAGTGCCGCCGTCCTGCGCCTCGGCCATCACCCAGGTGTCGCCGCACACGAGCTCCCCCGGATAGGGGGCCACCGCGGCACCAAGCTGCACGGATCGTGGCGGCTTGGTTGCCGCCATCACGAAACGGGCGGTCACGGCGGTGCCACGCCCCGGGCGCGAGTAGATATGCACACGGTCCGACTGCCGGAAAATTGCGCCCAACCCATTGCCTGGGCTCCCGGCGGTCGAATACCCGTCGGCAATGCAACGTTCTACGTCGGCCATGCCGGGGCCGCTGTCCAATGCCAGCACTTCAACGCCGGCGCCATCCTGGTCGTCGAACGTATCCACCAGGATGCTGCCGCCGCTGCCGTGCTTCAACAGGTTGGTGGCCAACTCCGTTACGACCAGTGAAAGCTGTGCGACGCGCTGTTCCGGCACGCCTTGACGCAGCGCGAAGCCGGCTGCCAGGCGGCGGGCTTCGGCGACCTGGCTGGCGTCGGCAACGGCTGTGATCATATCATTTCCAACGCGCCAGGATCACTTCGGTACCCTGGCCCGGCGCGGACGTGATCGCAAATTCATTGACCAGCCGCTTCGCCCCGCTCAGCCCCAGGCCGAGGCCCTGGCCGGTGGTGTATCCGTCCTTCATCGCCAGGGAGATGTCGGCAATGCCCGGCCCCTGGTCTTTGAAAGTCAGGCGCACGCCGCGGCGCTGGCCATTGCGCAGCAGCTCGATGTGCATAGTGCCGCCACCGCCGTAGTCCACCGTGTTGCGGGCGACCTCGCTGGCCGCGGTGATGATCTTGGTCTGGTCCACCAGGCTGAAACCCGCCGCGATGGCCCTCGCACGCACCGCCTGCCGAGCCCGCACCACGTCGTCGGAACTGCGGACCGGCATCGTATCATCCGCCTCGACGATCATCGTCCTGCTCGCCGTGGTCGATGATTTTCCGGATCATGGCCAGGCCCCTGTCGACGTTGAGTGCCGTGCGCACGCCGTTGAGCGTCAGCCCCAGTTCGACCAGGGTAATCGCCACTGCCGGCCGCATGCCGACCACAACGGTGACCGCGTCCAGCACCCGCGACATCGCGGCGATGTTGTTCAGCATGCGGCCGATGAACGAATCGACGATCTCCAGGGCCGAGATGTCGATCATCACGCCGCGCGCGCGGTCCTGCACGATGCGCCGCGTCAGATCGTCCTGCAACGCCATCGCCAGCCGGTCGTGCATATCGACCTGGATCGATACCAGCAGGCAGTCGCCGATCTTCAGGATCGGGATTTCCGACATTGAATCAGTCGTCCCGCGATGACTTCGGGGCCGTACGATCCACGATCGCCTTGCCGCTGCGGCGCAGTGCCAGAGCCAGGGCGTCGGCCATCGTCGCCTTCGACACGACGTTCAATTCCAACCCCAGGTGTACGATCGTCTGCGCGATTTGCGGCCGGATGCCGCTCAGGATGCAATCGGCGCCCATCAACCGGGCAGCGGAGATCGTCTTGATCAGGTGCTGGGCAACCAGCGTATCGACGGTCGGCACGCCGGTGATGTCGATGATGGCGACTTCCGCGCCGGATTCCACGATACGTTCCAGCAGGCTTTCCATCACGATCTGGGTGCGGGCGCTGTCCAGCGTACCGATCAGCGGCAGTGCGAGGACGCCGTCCCACAACTGCACCACCGGCGTCGACAATTCCAGCAACTCCTGCTGCTGGCGGCCGATCAGTTCCTCGCGGGTCTTGGCGTAGGTCTCGATGGTGTAGAGCCCGAGCGAGTCGAGCACGCGCGTCGCGGTCCAGATCTCATCGCCGAGCCTGTCGGCGCCGCCGATCTCGCGGCGCAGCAATTGGAACAGTGGCTCTTTCAGGGAAAAGACAAACGTTGCGGTCTGGCTTGGCGTGAACCCTTGTATGGCGCGGGCGCGCGATACCTCTTCCAACAGGTCGCGCATCGGCGCCCAATCCTGGCTATAGATGTCGTCAAACTGTTGGGTCTGGGCACTGCGGCGCAATTGCTCCAGGAAGCGCTTCGCCTGCTCCACCGTCTCGCCATCGCGCCGCAGCGTGCCGCCGGACGGCGAGCCGCGGGCCATGCCATCGAGCCAATCGTCGAGCAATGCGGACTGGTGTCTGTCGATCAGCGCCGGGATAAGACTCTGGTTCTCAGCCATGCATGTCCTGTTGGTGAATTGTACTGTTCCCCTGCTGCCCCGCATACGCCGGACCCCGCAGGCCAGCAAGTGTCCGGGTCCGTTCCAACCATTGTGCAATGGCCGAATGGTCACGGAGATCAGCCGGGGCGGCAGAGAATTGCCGGAACGTTTGATCGCAGGCGGGGGCGCACCTCCCGAGAGCGGCCGGGCTGGTGCGATCGGTCGCATAGCGCGTTAATCCCGCCAATTCAGCCGTCCCGGTGCTCAAGAAATCTTGCGCTCACGAGGATTTCGACTTAGGGATTGTCCGATGAGCAGTACGCTGAAGGCGCTGGCGATGGGCCCGGCTTCCAGTCTTCCGGTCGAAACGCTGCAGAAGCGTCACATATTGCTGGTAGAAGACGATGAGGCGGCCAGCGCCGCCTTTTGCCGAATTCTGCGCGGTGCAGGTTATGAAGTTACCGCCGCATCGGATTTCCGGCTGGCGCTGGAGACGTTGGAAGCTGACCAGCCGCTGCACCTGCTGCTGGTGGACATCGTCATGCCGGGCAGCGTCAACGGTCTCGCGCTGTCGCGCATGGCCCGGATGCGCCGCCAGGGGCTGAAGGTGATCTACCTGACCGGTTTCCATATCCCCGGGGCCGAACGTGAGGCGCTGGGTCCGATTCTGCGCAAGCCCATCGATGAAGCGCAGTTGCTGGCCGAAGTGGAGCGCGAGCTCGCCACGGATTAGATCATTTCTACCGCGACCTAAATCGCCCGGTGACCGCATTGGCCGGGCGTGGCCGGGATCGCGCGACAGGCCGCCTGCCCCGCCCATTGCCCGCGCGGGCCATTGCCCCCTAGTGATCCTCCCCGTATAGCGCCCGCGCTACCAGGAGGGACCATGGCCGCCACCGCCGAACTCGCTGCCACCGAGAATCCCGCGCTCGCCCTGCAGGCGGCGATTCTGGCGAGACCCATGACGCCGGAACGGCAAATGGCCGATGCCATACGGGCGCTGGCCATCGATGCGACCGAGGCAGCGAACTCGGGACATCCCGGCCTGCCCATGGGCATGGCTGACGTGGCCACGGCATTGTGGTCCCGGTTTCATAAGTTTGATGCCGCCGATCCGCACTGGCCGGACCGCGACCGCTTCGTCCTGTCTGCCGGGCATGGCTCGATGCTGCTGTACGCCCTGATCTATCTCACCGGCCATGCCGGCATGACGATCGAGGACATTCGCAACTTCCGCCAGTTGCATTCGCCCGCTGCCGGCCATCCGGAGCATGGCGAACATCCGGCGATCGAAACCACCACCGGCCCCCTGGGCCAGGGCATTGCCACGGCCGTCGGCATGGCGCTGGCCGAGCGCATGATGGCGGCGCGGTTCGGCCGTTCGCTGGTGGATCATCGCACCTGGGTGATCGCTTCCGACGGCGACATGATGGAGGGCATCAACCACGAGGCGGCCGCGATCGCCGGGCATCTGTGCCTGTCGAAACTAACCGTGCTCTACGACAACAACCATGTGTCGATCGACGGCGATACGTCGCTGTCGATGTCCGACGATGTCGCGAAGCGCTATGCCGCTTACGGGTGGGCGACCAAGCACGTCGATGGCCACGATCCGCAACAGGTGACCGCGGCACTGTCGTTCGCGGTACGCTCGAAGAAGCCGACGATGATCGTCTGCAACACGATCATCGGACTGGGTGCGCCGCACAAGGCGGGCACGGCGGCGGTGCACGGCTCGGCCCTGGGGAAGGACGAGGCGGCCGGCGCCAAGGCCGCGTTGGGGTGGCATGAGCAACCGTTCACGGTGCCGCAAGATCTGCTGGAACGCTGGCATGCGGTTGGATCGCGTGGCGCCGGCGCGCGGCGGGCTTGGTTGAAGCGGCTGGCGCACAACTCCATGCGCGGTGAATTCGAACGCGCCATTGCCGGCAGGCTGCCGGAGAACTGGCATGAGGCCGTCGCCGCCCTGAAGCAAGGCATTCTCGACAGCAAGCCGAAGATCGCCTCGCGCCAGGCCAGCCAGCGCTGCCTGGAGTCGCTGGTGCCGGCAACGCCCGACCTGGTCGGCGGCTCGGCCGACCTGACCGGCTCCAACCTGACCCTGGTGAAGAACATGGGCAGCGTCGCGCCGGGCAACTACGGCGGACGCTACATCCATTTCGGCGTGCGCGAGCATGGCATGTGCGCCGCGGCCAACGGCATGGCGCTGCATGGCGGGCTGATCCCCTATACCGGCACGTTCTTCGTGTTCACGGACTACATGCGGCCGGCGATCCGCATGGGCGCGATCATGCGCCAACGCGTGATCCATGTGTTGACGCATGATTCGATCGGCCTCGGCGAGGATGGGCCGACCCATCAGCCGATCGAGCATCTCGCAAGCCTGCGCGCCATGCCGAACCTGCATGTGTATCGTCCGTGCGACGCGCTGGAGACCGCCGAATGCTGGGAACTCGCGATCCGGCGCACCGACGGCCCCAGCCTGCTCGTGCTGACGCGCCAGGCACTGCCGCTGCTGCGGTCCAGCGCCGTGGAGAATTGCTCTGCCCGCGGGGGCTATGTACTCGCTGAGGCTGACGGCCCGCGCAAAGCCACGGTCATCGCCACCGGCTCTGAAGTGCCTATCGCGATGGCCGCGCGCGAGACGCTGGCGGGCGAGGGTATTCACGTCGCCGTGGTGTCGCTGCCCTGCTGGGAACTGTTCTCGGCCCAGGACGAAAGCTACCGCGCCCAGGTGCTGGGCGGGGCGCCGCGCATCGGCATCGAGGCGGCCTGCGATTTCGGCTGGGATCGCTGGCTGGGTCCGGACGGCACCTTCATCGGCATGCGCGGGTTCGGTGCGTCCGCGAACTACACCGATTTGTACAATTACTTCGGGATCACGCCGGAGGCCGTGGCAGGCGCAGTCCGCAAGAAGCTTTAGTGCTCGGCATTGCGGCCAAGACGCTGCGGTTTCTCCGGATCATTGATGCGCGTAACGGCGACAGCGCGTCTCCGCCGGGACCGCGCGCCCACCCTCCCCGGCGCCGGGCAACCGGCATCCCGTCTTGATGGCGTCGCCGCTGCGCGCGTTCGTTCGCAGCCCGGGCATCCCGGTCACCGTGTGGCGACGCCGCGCAACCGTAGCGCGGCGGCGTGCAATTTCGGCTAGGACCGTTGGCCGGGTCCGGGCCGATCGTTCGTCGACGGGCGCGGGCTGGGCGTCCCGGACTGGTACGGGGTTCGCTACAGGCATTTCGGCCTGAAACACCAGGCGGGCCGCGGCGGCGGTGCGCAACTGGTTGAACCAGGTTTCGTAACGCCCTGAAGCAGCGCGAAAACCACCGGGATGGCGCCGGTGGATGACGCCGCAACGTTCCGCCCGGCCAGGCCCGGCCACGCCCGGAGCAGCTTCGCGTTGCGGTGACGGGAAGCAATCACCCCTTCCCCTGCCGGTTGATCCGCGTCAATGTTTTGCTGATGATTCCCTGGCAGTAAGCGCCGGAACCCATCAATGAAAGGGCATCCCATGGCCGTGAAGGTCGCCATCAATGGATTCGGGCGCATCGGGCGCCTGGTACTGCGCGCCATCGTCGAGAGCGGGCGGCAAGACGTTGTGCCGATTGCCATCAACGACCTCGGCAGCGTCGAGGCCAACGCCCACTTGTTCGCCTTTGACAGCGTGCATGGCCGGTTCCCCGGCCAGCTCGAAATCTCCGGCGACGCCATCATCATCCGCCACAACGGCAAGGTGTATGGCCCGATCAAGGTGGCGGCCGAGCGTGACCCATCCAAGGTGCCGTACTCGGGCGTCGACGTCGCGCTGGAGTGCACCGGCATCTTCACCTCGAAGGAGAAGGCGGCGCCGCTGATGGCGGCCGGCGCCCGCAAGGTGCTGATCTCGGCCCCGGCCGATCACGTCGATGCCACGGTGGTGTATGGCGTCAACCACAAGGTCCTCACGCCGGCCATGACGGTGGTGTCGAACGCGTCCTGCACCACCAACTGCCTGGCGCCGATGGCCAAGGTGCTGCACGAGAAGTTCGGCATCCTGCGCGGCTATATGGTGACCATCCACGCCTATACCGGCGACCAGAACACGGTCGACACGCTGCACAAGGACCTGCATCGCGCGCGCGCGGCGGCAGTGTCCGCGATCCCCACTTCCACCGGCGCGGCCCGTGCCGTGGGACTGGTGCTGCCGGACCTGAAGGGCAAGCTGGACGGCACCGCGATCCGCATCCCGACGCCGAATGTTTCCCTCGTGTCGCTGGATGTGAACCTGGCGAAGCAGGCAACCAAGGAAGAGATCAACGCCGCGATGCAGGATGCGTCGAAGGGCGAGCTGAAGGGCATCCTGGATTACAATACCTCGCCGCTGGTCAGCATCGACTTCAACCACAGCCCCGCGTCCTGCACGTTCGATGCGACGCAGACCGCCGTGGTGGACGGTGCGCTGACACGGGTGATGGGGTGGTACGACAACGAGTGGGGCTTCTCCAATCGCATGTCGGATACCGCCGCACTGTTTGGATCGCTTTGACAGAACCTCTCCCGCGCAGCGGGGTTGGGGCGCGAAGCGAACCAACCGTGGCGTCGCGGGTGAGGGCGATCGGGTCGGTGGGCGGTCACGCCGTGCCAACCCGATCCCCTTCAGCTTCGCTGCTGCGGTTGGTTCGCTTCGCGACCCAACCCCGTCGGTCCGCTGCGCGGCCCAACCTCGCTGCGCGCACGAGGTTTGAAAGGAGCCGCCATGTCCTTCCGCACGCTCGATAACCTGGACGTTGCCGGTAAACGCGTCCTGCTGCGCGCCGACCTCAACGTGCCGGTGCGCGACGGCAAGATCACCGACCTGACGCGTATCGAGCGCCTTTCTCCCACCATCCGCGAACTCGCTGGCAAGAGCGCCAAGGTCATCGTGTGCAGCCATTTCGACCGTCCCAAGGGCAAGCGCGTGCCGGAGATGTCGCTCGCCCCGATGGCGGCGGCGCTGGGCGAAGTGCTGGGCCGGCGCGTCCGTTTCGCCGAGGACTGCATCGGCATACCCGCACAACAGGCGGAAGACCGCATGGCGCCCGGCGACGTGCTGGTGCTGGAAAACACCCGCTTCCACGCCGGGGAAGAAACCAACGACCCCGCCTTCGCCACCGCGCTGGCGAAGCTCGGCGACCTCTACGTGAACGACGCGTTCTCGGCCGCCCACCGCGCCCACGCCAGCACCGAGGCTGTGGCGCACCTGCTCCCCGCCTATGCCGGCCGGCTGATGCAGGCGGAACTGGAAGCGCTGGACGCCGCGCTCGGCAATCCGGCGCGGCCGGTGGCGGCGGTGGTCGGCGGCGCCAAAGTGTCCACCAAACTGGAATTGCTCGGCAACCTGATCGCCAAGGTCGATGTGCTGGTGATCGGCGGCGCCATGGCGAACACGTTCCTGGCGGCCCAAGGGGTGAAAGTCGGCAAGTCCCTGCAGGAAGCCGACATGCACGATACCGCGCGGCGCATTCTGGAACCGACGAAGATGGGCGGATGCCAGGTGATATTGCCGTCCGATGCCGTGGTCGCCGCGGAGTTCAAGCCAAACGCCGCCACCCGCATCGTAGCCATCAACGATGTGCCGGCGGACTCCATGATTTTGGATGTCGGGCCGGCGACGGTGGCCGTACTGACCGCCCGGATTGGCGCGTTGAAAACGCTGGTCTGGAACGGTCCGCTCGGCGCGTTCGAGACGCCGCCCTTCGATGCCGGCACGACGACGCTCGCCCGGGCGGTCGCGGCCGCAACGCAAGCTGGCCGCCTTCGCAGCGTTGCCGGCGGTGGCGATACCGTTTCGGCGCTGCGCCATGCCGGCGTCCTCGGCCAATTGAGCTACGTCTCCACCGCCGGCGGCGCGTTCCTCGAGTGGCTGGAAGGGAAGACGCTTCCCGGGGTTGCGGCACTGGCCAAATAGACCAGCGATCGATCAGACCCACGCCTCCGGGTGCTTCCCGTCCTCGAGCAACCGGGCGACTGGCGCAACCGGGGGATGCGATTTCGTCAATCTGCCGTTGTATTGTGTCCACAGCGCAATCGCCGCAGCTTCGGCCGCATTCATAACGCCGGGTTGTGCATGACGCCGGACAACGATCGGCCCGGCGAAACGTAACCAACGCACCGGCTTTCTTGCGGACGCCGGTTGGGATGGACGTTGCGGCACCGATGCGGCGGCAACCCGTTGCTTGACCGGGCATTTTAGCGCGACGCCCGATCGGCGGCCGCCCAAGCCGCTCGGTTCGGCGGCGGCACAAAATAGCCATGTCCCTTCGGCCACGTCGCGTTGATGCGGCCGCCATATATTTCGATCGAGAAATCTCACGTCCTGGCCGCGTGCCGACAAAAAGAGACGAGTTGTCTAAGGAACAATTCCGCTGCCGGCACGTGATTGCATGGAAACCCTTTTCGATGGTCCAGCAAGCGATGGCATGCGATCGGAACAATCCTCCGGCGGTCGGCTATGCGATTGTCGCAAGATTACCATGCTGCATTAAAAATGATGCTTTGATGCAGCCGCTTCGCCAAAGGCGGCAGGGTTAACAAACCTCCATAGAAATCCCATCGTTAGCGCGCGAGGTTTAACGGAATATTATCGTAACAGATGCATCGAGCGGAACGGAATATTTGCGCGTTCGGAGAATTGTCTAAGGCGGAATCAGAAAACTCAGCAAGGCACGACCATTTACGCATCCCGCCGCGGGACGCCAGCAAACTGCCGCGGCGGCCCCATAGTGCTACGGCCGGCCGGTCACATGGCCGCGAGCACCAAAACTCCGCGAATTTCTTTTGTGAAATAAAGTTGACAACGGACCATCCGATGCTATCTCGTGATGGATGGGGAAACGAGTCAATGCCGGCTCGTTGGGCTCACGAAGGGATCGAACGAATGGCGGCTAATCAGTCGGCCGATCAACTGGTCGGTATACTCCGGGACACGGTGGTGGCGT
>Ga0335072_10002402_pt1 | contig 29060 bp, 25 predicted proteins | sample Lox_Sample_21_FD_206725 | JGI IMG/M metagenome (GOLD analysis project Ga0335072, IMG submission 206725) | Soil microbial communities from Loxahatchee National Wildlife Refuge, Florida, United States - Lox_Sample_2.1 | ecosystem: Environmental > Terrestrial > Soil > Wetlands | place: USA... | reverse complement strand
TACCCGTTTCTTTAACCGCCCCTCAATCGAACGCGTCGGACTCGCTTGCTTCAAAGGTCTCGGCAGCCAGGCGCCAGCCGTATGCCAGTAGCGGCAAGCAGCGCTCGACGAATCGTACGCTCCGCTCGACGAGCGCCCGTGAGCTCAGCAATTTTACCGGCAGATCGTCGTGAATCAAAAAATGCCGCAAGCGAAAATACGGGCCGAGGGGTGTGTCGTTCAAGTGCGCAAAGCCGCGCGGCATCCGTTGCAACGAGTCGTCCTCGTCGTCCGGATGAATCAGGGCCAGCTTGGCGCGCTCGAGCGCCCGAATCACTTTTGCGAAGTTTTTGGGATTTTCGGCCATTTCCATGCGCCAGCGTTGCAGCAATCGTGGATGCATATCGTAAAAGGCGAGCGAAAGAAACGGGCCCTTCGGCGCGACGTGAATGTAGAGACCACCCGGCGTGTGACGTCCGCCGTCGGGTGACAGATAGGCGGCGAAGTGCGTCTTATAGGGCAACTTGTTGTTGCTGAAACGCACGTCGCGATAGATCCGGAAAATCGACCGGCGCAGATCGCCATACACGGGGATGCGTTTTCGTTCGAAGCGAGTGGAAAGCTCGTTGACCAGCCGCTGCATCGGCAGCAGCAGATCTGCTTCGTAGATGTGCTTGCGTTCCATGAACCAAGCGCGATTGTTATGCTTGGCTAGATCGCGTAGAAAGCGCAGCCCGCGCGGGGGGAAGCCTTCAAATCTCTCCATCAGGGTATAAGCGAGCCATGCTTCTTACTGCACTCCTGGGGACCATGCTGCTTGCACAAAACGCCGCGTGCGGCGGGGCCGACCCGGCCATCGTGTCCGTGCGCATTGCGAGCAGTACGGTGCAAGCAGGAAACACCGTCTATCATATCTCCGGTGTCGTCGAAAACCTCGGCCGAACCAAACAGGCTTCGAACGTGCTACAGTTCGTCGACGTCGATATCGCGGGGACCGGCAAGGTCGACTCGCGCGGCATTCCCCCGCTCGCACCGCAGCAGCGGTACACGTTCGGCTACGATTTCAAACGCTCGTCCGGCGCGGGCCTGGGTTCATCACGTTTGCATTTCAAACTCGATTTTCGTCAACCATCGCCGCCCGGTTCGCAAGACTGTAATCCCGCGAACGACGAGTTCACGCTACGGGTGTAGCGCCCCATCTGTCATCCCGAGCGAAGTCGAGGGACAGAGATTATGCTGTTGTAGCGCTCGGCAGCCACCGCACGTCGCTCGGAGCGAGCTCGGCGGGTGCGCCGTCGATCAAACGGATGCGACCGGCTGATGCGGCGTCGCCGCGTGAGCCCGGGAGGATCACCCCGATCAGATTCAGGGGATCGCTCGGCGCAAGCGTGATTTCTTCGCCGCTTGGTGCGTTGCGGCGAACCGCGCGCACGGCATCGAGCGCTTCGGGCAACGCAAATTGTTCGCCGACGTAGCCCGCAACGAAGCGCCCCCCGCGAATCTCGCCTTGCGCTTCCATGCGGCGCAACTGCCACAGAATCTCCCGCCAGGGCGGCAAGTTGACCTCGCGCGCCACGATGTCTCGGAAAGCGATGCCCCAACGCGCGAGCAGCATGCGTGCTGCGGATTCGGAATCGAGCGCGTGCGATTCGGCTGTGATAACGGGGAGCCGTGTCCACCGCCCGCCCGCAGCGCGCGGCCGTTGACGTAAGCCCTTTTCGCCGAGACGGCGTTTGCTATCGATGAGCGCGCGCAGTGCATCGAATCGATCGGCGCTGACGAGGCCGGCCGCGGCCAGCTCCCAGAGCGCTTCCTCGACCTCCGCAGGCAGGCGCCCCGTTTCGCGAACGATGTCGTTGAAAAACGGTGCGGCGCGGCGATCGATCGCAGCCAGGACCTCGCGTGCGCTTTCCGATAAGGGCGCGCGCTCGCCGTCGCTGCCGACGATGACGTCTTCGGCGTGCTCGCGCAGGAAAAACGCGATCGGCGCAAGCCGCGTGGGGCGGATGCGCTTTCTGCGCCCTTCCCCATCGACGCTGTCGACGGCTGGGTGGGCGGAAAGGCGTCCCCACATCACTTCGCCGGTGTGGCAGAGCTCGTCTAAGAACTCGGGTTTGTAACCGGCGACGCGGCGTGGCAGAATTTGCGTCTCCCACCAGATCGCAGGGATCTCGTATCCTTCGAGCTGGCGAATGACGTTGAGGGTCCCCTCGACGCCATGCAAGCGCGTCCCCGGCGCGACGTGCTGCCAGCGCACCAGAAAGCGCATGAACTCAGCCGAGCTGACCGGTTCGATTTCGCGACGCAGCTTGCCCAGGGTCATGCGATGAATGCGCGCGAGCAAGCGACGATTGCACCACTCGTCTTCGCTGCTTCGATAGTGCCCCGGAAGCACTTGACCTTCGCCGACGAGCTGCGCGATCGCGATCTCGACGACGTCGCCTGCTCGACCGAACTTTGCCGCGAGCTCTGCGATCGTGACTGGCCCCAGCACTTCCAGCCAGCCGCGAATCAACTCCGCGAAAGCGGCTTCGCTTGTCTGGGGGAGCGAACGCGTCGACGGAATCGCGTCGATCGGCGGATCGAGCCTCGCTTCGGGATAGATGCGTTGTGCGATATCGAGACGCTCGGCGCTCGTCCAGAACGCGCGCTCGCCGGCCCAAAGCGTCGCTGCCCGCCGTTGCGCGACGAGCTCGTCGTAGAAGGCGCACCACTCGTCATGCGGCGGAACGGCGATCAGCGAGAGCAGCGCGTCGTGCAATTCGTCGGCGTTGCGGACGACCGGCCACGACTCAGCAACGACTTGCTCGATCGCTGCGGGATCGAGAACACCCACGCCATCGCTTCCGTCGACGGCCGTGCGCATCGTGCGTCGCAGCGTGACCGCCCGCGCGCGGCGCTCTTCGAGTGGCGCATCATCGAGATAGGCATACGGATTCGAGTTGAGGATCTCGTGACAAAAGGCCGACGGCTCGGGCGTGTCGACGGCCACCGTGCGCAGCTCACCCCGCTCCAAGCGTCCGAGAATCTCCATCCAGCCGTCGAGATCCATTGCTTCGTGCAAGCAGTTATCGACCGTCTCGCGCACGAGTGGATGATCGGGGATGCGAATCGGGCCGTCGAGGTTTTCCGGACACGCAGCTTGATCCGGGAAAACGGCCGCCATCAGATCTTCCGATCGCATGCGCAGCAGCTGCGGCGGAACCTTTCGCCCGCCGGTGAAGCGCAGAATCGCAAGTGCGCGCATGGCATTCCAGCGCCAACGCGATGCAAACATCGGTGCGGGCAGCATGGCTTGCGTCAGCACTTCCTTTGCGCTCGCCGTCTTGAGGAACTCAAAGATCGCATCGAGCGGAAAGGCATGCGAATCGCTGAGCGAGAGAACGATCCCGTTGTCGGTTGCGGCGGCCTGCAGCTCGAGATTGAAGGAGCGGCAGAAGCGCTTGCGCAGCGCCAAACCCCACGCGCGATTGATGCGCGCGCCGAACGGCGCGTGCAGGATCAGCTGCATCCCGCCGCCTTCATCGAAGAAGCGCTCGGCGACGAGCGTGCGTTGCGACGGAACCGTGCCGAGGATCGCTTTGCCGGCCTGAACATAGGCTATCGCCTGAGCCGCACCACCTGCGTCCAGCGCGCACTGTTCCATCAGCATCGTGTGTGCGGCGCTCATGTCGGCCGCCGACAGTTCCGCGATCTCTTCACGCAGATTCGAAACCTCGCGCGAGAGTTCGACCGTCCGGCCCAGTCCTTCGCCATTCCAAAACGGAATCGAGGGCGGAGCACCTTGCGCATCTTCGACGCGGACGACGCCTTGTTCGACGCGCTTGATGCGCCACGACGTCGTACCCAAAAGGAAGATGTCTCCGGCCATGCTTTCGACGGCGAAATCCTCGTCGAGCGAACCGATCGTCGTGCCGTCAGGCTCCGCAATCACCGCGTACGATGCTACCTCCGGAATCGCACCCCCGGATGTTATCGCGGCAAGTCGCGCGCCGCGCCGGCCGCGCATGACTTTGTTGACCCGATCGTGGTGTAGAAATGCGCCGCTGCGTCCGCGTGACGTTGCTATTCCATCCGCGAGCATCGCGACGATCTCATTGAACTCGGCGCGCGAGAGATCGCGATATGGATATGCTTTGCGAACGAGCCCGAACAGCGCGTCTTCGTTCCATTCGTCGGTCGAACAAGCTGCGACGATCTGTTGTGCCAAAATGTCGAGTGGCTGCGACGGAATGCAAAGCGCATCGATCTCGCCGGCGCGAATCGAACGAACCAGCGCCGCGCACTCGATCAATTCGTCGCGCGTGAGCGCGAAGAAAACGCCCTTCGGCGTCGCTCCGACCCAGTGGCCCGAGCGTCCGATACGCTGCAGTGCGGTTGCAATCGAGCGCGGCGATCCCAACTGGACGACGAGATCGACCGTGCCGATGTCGATGCCGAGCTCGAGCGATGCAGTCGCCACGACCGCGCGAATCTCGCCCGCTTTGAGACGTTGCTCCGCAACGAACCGTGCGGGTCGCGAAAGACTTCCATGGTGCGGCAAGACGATGTCGGGGCCGAGCCGTTTGGTCAATGCGAAGGTCACGCGCTCGGCCATGCGCCGAGTCGGGACGAAGATCAGCGTCGTGCGGTTGGCTTGGATGAGCTCGCAGACGCGATCGTACACGTCGTCCCACATCTCGTTGCTCGCCACGTGACCGAGCTCGTCACCGGGGATTTCCACGGAAAGCTCCATTTTGCGGCGATGACCGATGTCGATGACGGTCGCAGTCGGGCTCAGATATTCGGCGACGCTCCGGATCGGTTTGACTGTCGCCGAGAGTCCGATGCGTTGGGGCTTTTTGCCGCCGCTCGAGGTGACGAGATGATCGAGACGCGCCAGCGTAAGGGCCAGGTGTGAGCCGCGTTTGTCGTCGGCGAGTGCGTGAATCTCGTCGACGATGACCGTGCCGACCGAACGAAGCAGCTCGCGCGAGCGCTCCGCCGTGAGAAAGATGAAGAGCGATTCAGGCGTCGTGACCAAAATGTGCGGCGGCGTGCGCAGCATCTTCGCGCGCTCGCTCTCGCTCGTGTCGCCGGTGCGCACCGCGGTTCGGATCGGCGCGAGGCCGATGCCGCGCTCGGTCGCGAGCGCATTGAGCTCGCCGAGCGGCGCCTCGAGATTGCGGCGCACGTCGTTCGTGAGTGCACGGAGCGGCGAAACGTACAATACGAGCGTTTGATCGGGAAGCCCGGCCGTCGTCTGTGCTCGCCGCACCAGCTGGTCGAGGCATAAGAGGAAGGCGGCCAGCGTCTTTCCCGAACCGGTCGGTGCCGTAATCAGCACGTCCCGGCCCGAGCGGATCTCGGGCCAGCCCAAGCGTTGCGGCTCCGTCGGCTCGCCGAAACGCTGGGCAAACCAGTCCCGGACGATCGGATCGAAGGTCTCCAGCACGGTATCTCCTCGAACAGTCGTTCGGGCAAAGAGGCTGCGCTGCCCCCGTTGACATTGTCCTATCAAGAAGTGACAATGTCATTATGTATATCGACCAGCGCCGGCGTCAGTGGAGGTCGGCCCGCGCCTGTGCCCGCGCGCGTGCCCGAACGGATGGACGCTGCATCGCGTGCTTGCGGCAGCCCGTCCGGGACGGACGAGTGACCTGCAAAGCCTGCGGCGAGAAAGCCAATGCCGCGCGCCGCCGTCGCCGCGCACGACTTGCAACGAGCGCCGTCGAGCAAGCACGCGCCTTTGGCATCGATCTCACCCTGCTCGCGTCGAACCTGCGCGATTCGCCCGAGGAGCGTCTTGCGCACGCGGAACGGAGCCTGCGGATGTCCCGCCTTCTCAAAGAGGTGCGCGAGGCGCGTGCGTCGTGAGCGAGTTTCGTGACGTTTTGCGCGCGCTCGTCGAGGCGAAGGCCAAGTTCGTCGTCGCCGGCGGGGTTGCGATGATCCTGCATGGATCCGCCTACCTGACGGACGACGTCGACTTCGTTTACGAGCGGACGCGCGAAAACGCGGAAAGACTCGTCGCCGCGCTTAGCCGGTTCAATCCGCGACCGCGAGAATTTCCGCGCGATCTCCCGTTTATTTTCGACGTGCAAACGCTCATGGTAACCGAGATCCTTACGCTCGACAGCACGGCCGGCCCGATCGACTTGCTTGCAACGCTGAAAGGTCTCGGGAATTACAAAGCGGTCGAGGCCAGCTCCGAGCTCTTTCCGTTTGAAGAATCGACGTTTCGCGTGCTTTCAATCGACGGCCTAATCGCCGCTAAGACTGCCGCCGGCCGCCCGAAGGACAAAGCCGGCGTTATCGAGTTGCGCGCGCTCAAAGCGCTCGTGGAGAGCGCGCGCGATTAAAAGCTTACCGTATTCGTCAATGTCGCGGAGCGACCAAGGCTATCCGTGGCCCATACCCGCCTTAAGAAGGCGTTTCACGATCACGTTCTCCTATTGGGGACTTGTGCTTGCAGCTGTAGCCGGGGGACATATCGCTCGAGCTTCCGTGCGCCGTTTCTGAAAATAGCGCCCGTCCACCAGAACTTTGGTCACCCTTTGTTACCGTCGTGCGAGGAACGGTACCCTTGCAGTCAAGGAGATGAAGCCGCACTTCGGCGGTGGTCTGATTGCTTGTTCCGCCGGTAAACGCGTTCCATCGCGACGTCTGCTCTATGCGCACCGATCCTATTAGAAGGTTTTGCATCGCCGAAGCTGCGCACAGTTGGGGCGCATCGTGAACGGCTGCCAATATGTCCCCAGGCTGTCCCAGCACATATCGGCGACCAGCTGCTTTGAGTATTCCGCTCAATACCTCCGTATAAGAGGAAGCGCGAGGATCATCGAGCTGCGCATCCCGAATCGGGACCAAAAAAAGCCGGCGTCTCCAGCTGCGCCGGTGGAGACGATTGTCGAATACGTTGGGGCAGGCGCCGCTGGTGGAGCAACAGTCTCAACCGGCATCGCGGCGATCAATTCAACATGCCCAAGCCCAGGGCATTACCGTCGGGACGGCACGGATTTATCTCAAGAGCGACCTGAACAAGAGCGGTTACCGTCGACAGATCGATCTCGTGGGCGCAATCGTCAGCGATCCAGTGATGAGATTAGCTGCAGTTACACAGTCCGCTAGCGATCCTCGCACAAATTCGGCGGTATCGGGACCAGCGGCTCGGATTTGCTCCACCAGGGTGGCCGGTTGAGCGGCCGCCCGACAAAATCGTAGTGCACGTTCAGATTGGAGGCTGCGACCGGAAAGCAGGCTTCTTGTTCCGCCGTGTATCGGTGGTAGCGCCCGTCCAGCGACGCTGCGCGCGCCGCGTCATAGTTCGACCAGTCCGGCGGATATTCGTGACGCCCGATCCGCAATACGGTCGTATTGAAGAACGCGAACATGATCAGCGCACACGGAATCACGAAGCGAACGTGTTGCGGGCGGCGCGCCGCTGCCGCAACGGCGCCGACGGCAATCATGGTAACGAGCGGCACCGTGTAAAAATGGCCCGCCTGCGCGAGTGATTGGCCGAGCCACTCTTTGTTGAACGTGATCTCGAGATACCAGGGAAGCCCGATGAGCACCGCGGGTCCGAGCCAGAGCGGTAAAAACGCGAACGGAGCGAGCACTTCAGCCAAGAACGCCAGGTGCGTCAAAAACTGCGGATCCGAGAATTGGTACGACGGGATATGCGGCGGGTAACCGAAGTGATGCTGCAGCCACCGATAGCCGACCCAATTTATGGCGCCGACGACGATTGCGGTTACGCCGATTCGGCGATCGAACCAGAGAATCGACGCTAAGCCCAGCCAGATCAGGAAGAGGCTTTCATCCTCTTTGACGCCCGTGAGGAGCTCGGCGAAGATCGCGACGCCGATAACGGATCGCCGGCGTGCAGCTAGCGCTAATAGAAAGGCCAGCAGCGGAACGAATTCCAGTTCCGTAAAATTGTTGAACGCCCAGCCTTGTGCCGACGGGCTGACGAGAAAGGCGGTCGCGAGCGCAGCCGACGCGCCTTTCGACAGTTGAAACGATCGCGCAAGATAGTACAGCGGTACAGAAGCGGCGGCGACGACGACGACACCCGCGATCAAGAGCGTCTCGACGTGCGGAATCAGGCCGACGATCGGCGCCAGGGACAAGACGATCGTCCAGGAGTCGTGCATCGACAGCTTCGGCCGGTGCTCGCTGAAATTGTAGGTCGAGCCCGTGTGCCAGAAGTTCACGAGCGTTTGCAAGAATGTACCGGTATCGGTGCCCAAGCGCATCGCGTGGATGCGATAAAACGCGAGATCGATATAGATCGCGCTGAAAATCACCGCGACCAGAATGACCGCCGGTAGTCCGTCGAGATGCCGCGCCGCGCTCAGGATTCGAGTCTGGATAGGACGCTTTTCGTGCCGGAGGCGCCGGGTACCCGGCGCCTTCCACGCTCGAGGCTATTTCGGCTGTTGCGTCATCCGGAGATACGGCTTGATGGTCCGGTAGCCCGGGAAGCGCTTCTCGGCGTCCTCATTGCTGACGGCCGTCGTGATGATGACGTCCTCGCCTTGCTTCCAATTCACGGGCGTCGCGACCGAGTGCTTGTCGGTGAGCTGCAGCGAATCGATCACGCGCAGGATCTCGTCGAAATTACGACCGCATGTCTGCGGATACGTGATCATCAATCGAACTTTTTTCTTCGGATCGATGACGAAGACGGTGCGTACGGTGAAGACCTCGTCGTGTGCGGGATGCATCATCCCGTACAAGCCTGCAACCTTGCGGTCAGGATCCGCAACGATCGGGTAATCGACTTTGGAGTTTTGCGTCTCCTCGATGTCTTTTACCCACCCGCTGTGCGAGTCGACGGGATCGACGGAGAGGCCGATTACCTTGACGTTGCGCTTCTTGAATTCCGGAATCAGTTTGCCGACGTAGCCAAGCTCGGTCGTACAGACGGGCGTGAAATCCTTCGGATGCGAGAACAGAATCGCCCAGCTATCGCCGATCCAATCATGGAAGCGAATTTTACCTTGCGTGGTATCCGCTTCGAAATCCGGCGCGGTGTCGCCGAGCCGCGGCGTCGAGGCCGCGATCGTGGTACTCATGGCTATGTAGCTCCTCGCAAGAAATTGGGGGGTGGTTATGAACGCGACAGCAACTTTTTGAGGAAGGTTTCGTGCTTCCAGGAATTGCTCTCGCCGAAGTGCACGATGACGGTGTCGAACGCGAACAACACGTAAAGCGCCTGCCCGCCTGACCCGCTTGCATATACGATGCCGGGTATGTCGGAAAACGGGCTGAGCCAGAAGCCGAGTCCGTAGCGCGGATTCGCGCGCGACCCTTCGAAGCACGCGGTTACTGCGGCCTCTCCGAGAACGCTCTTTCCTTTATATGTTCCGCGCCCGAGCAAGAACTGCCCGAATTTGAGCCACTCGAGCGGTCCGAGCGACGCCCCGGTAGGGAGCGGGTTCGTGCCATCCTTGAGTTTACGCCATGTCTCGATCTGCAAGCCGATCGGTTCGAGAATGCGCTCGCGCAAATACTCGTGCGGCTCGATCTTGCGCGATGCGAGCTTGCGGCGCAACACCTCACCAAAAACCTGCAACGCAATTCCGCCGTATGTGAACGTCGCACCCGGCATCGTTTGCAGCGGCATCTCGAGCGCGGCGCTGGCGATCGGAACGGCGTTGCCGAGACCGCCGAAGCCGAAGCCCGCGGTGAGATTCAGTAAGTCGCGAATCGTCACGAGCTCCTTGCGCGGATTCTCTTCCCACTCGGGGATCGTTCTCGCAACCTGCTCGTCAAGGCGCAGCCAGCCGTCTTCCTGTGCCGCGGCCGCTGCGATCCCCCAGAAACTCTTCGTCCCGCTGTAAATCGCATGCGGCCGATCCGATGCATACATCGGGCCGTAACATTCGAAGCTGACCTTGCCGCCACGCGCGACGACGAACGCGTGCAGCTTGTGCCGTTCAGCGTATGCGAGCGCTGCATCGTAGTCGAGCTTGGGAGCCGGCGAGACGGCCATGGCGAGGCATACTCGACCGCACGATATTGGGCCTCGTGGGCATAGGGAACGGCTCGACCTGCGGCGCATGGGGCCGCCATGCGAATTGTAAGCTATCGAGTAGGCGCCGGCCCCTGGCGCGCAGGCGCCGGGCGAGACGGTTCGGTCGTTGATATCGCCGCAGACGGTGATCCCTCGGTCAAGGCGTTGCTTGGCGGCGGCAAGGCGGCGTTGGACGCCGCGGCCGGGCGCGAGCGCAACGGCAAGCCCGTCAGCGGAAACGTCGAGATCGGACCCGTCGTGCCCGATCCCGATAAGATCATCTGCATCGGTTTGAATTACCGCAAGCACGCCGAAGAAACGGGACAACCGCTCCCCACGGTCCCGACGATGTTTCCGAAGTATCGCAACTCACTCATCGCGAACGGCGCGCAGATCGTGCTGCCGCGCAACAATCCGGGCAACGTCGATTACGAGAATGAGCTCACGATCGTCATCGGCAGGCGCTGCAAATACGTGGCTGAATCCGAAGCGCTCGACTACGTGGCCGGCTACACGATCATGAACGACGTGAGCGCACGGGATCTGCAAATGCAGACGAGCCAGTGGGGCGCCGGCAAAGCAGTCGACACCTTCGCACCCCTCGGACCGGCGATGATCCCCGCATCCGAGATCGGCGATCCGCAGAAGCTCGCGATCAAGACGCGGCTGAACGGGCAGGTCGTGCAAAACTCCAATACGTCCGACATGGTATTCAGCTGCGCGCAGATCATCGCGTTTCTGAGCAACTTCATGACGCTCGAACCGGGCGACGTCATCGCAACGGGAACGCCCGAAGGCGTCGGATTCAAACGCACGCCGCCGCTCTTTTTGAAGGACGGCGACATCATCGAGCTCGAGATCGAAAAAATCGGAACGCTCCGCAATCCCGTCGTTTCAAAGGTGCCCGCAACGGTATAGCCACCCAAAAGTTGTTGCGAGGTCGGCGAGACCATTAAGAGTTATCGAACATGGTGATGGACCGAGCACGAATGGGGGCCCCAACCGCAGAGCGGTTGGGGGGCGCGCAGCCTGGGGCGGAGTGCCGTTAAAATGAACGACGACACGCTTGCGATTCTGGTCGGAGGGGGACCGGCGCCGGGTATCAATGGCGTAATCGCTTCGGCAACGATCGAAGCGATCAACAGCGGCTTGCGTGTCATCGGCTTATACGACGGCTACCTGCATATCGCGCGCGGCGACATAACGCACGTCCGCGAGCTGACGATCGAGAATGTTTCGCGCCTGCACTTCACCGGGGGCTCGTACCTGCGTACCTCGCGCACGAATCCGGCCAAGGATGACGCGACGCTGCAGCGCTGCATTCGCTCGCTCTTCGAGCTCGGCGTGCGGTACGTGATTGCAATCGGCGGCGACGACACGACGTACGGAGCTGCGCGGATTGCAGCCGAGACGAAAGGACGGCTCGGAATCGTGACCGTCCCGAAAACGATCGACAACGATCTCCCACTGCCCGATAACGCTCCGACGTTCGGATTCGAGACGGCGCGCACGGTCGGTACGGGCATCCTCGAAAATCTGATGGAAGATGCGCGCACCGCGTCGCGCTGGTATCTGGCGGTTACCATGGGACGCAAATCCGGTGCGCTGGCGCTTGGCATCTGCAAGGCTGCGGGCGCGACGCTCGCGGTCATCCCGGAAGAGTTCGGCAGAGAGATCCGCTTCGACGACGTGGTCGATACGATCTGCGGCTCGATCATCAAGCGCAAGCAGCTGGGCGCCGATCACGGCGTAGCGGTGATCGCGGAGGGAATCGCAGAGCGCATGGACATGCAGAAACTCGAATCGGAGCATGTCACGCGCGATGCCTATGGACACACGCGCCTCGCCGATATTCCGATCGGCATGATGCTGCGCGACGCAGTCCGCGACCGGCTGGCGCAGGTCGGCCTCGACAGCACCGTCGTGACGAAGGACATCGGTTACGAGCTGCGTTGCGCGAAGCCGGTTCCGTTCGACGTCGAATACACGCGCACGCTCGGCTACGGTGCAGTCCGGCACTTGCTTGCCGGCGGTAGCGGCGCACTGATCGCGCTCTCGGGCGGACACATGGTCCCGGTAACGCTCGAGGAGCTGACCGATCCGGATACGGGCCGGATACGGGTGCGCCTCGTCGACGTGACGACCGAGTCGTACGAGGTCGCGCGCAAATACATGATCCGTCTGGAGCGCAGCGACCTCGAGGAGCCGCGACTTTCGCGCTTGGCCGTTCAGACTTCGCTTTTACCGCAGGAGTTCGCGACGCGTTTCGGCAGAATTGTCGGGGAGCCGGCGCTCGCCGACTAGAGGGACAATTGACGTCAAGGCTGATACGGATAGTCGCCTGCGCCGCGTTTGTGGTCGTCTGCGCACTGGTGCGTGCTCCTTCACGCGCGGAACAGCCGATCGACGCGCCGACACCAGGTTCGGTTCCGGTCGTCGAGGTGAACCTCATCGATTTCGATCCGGCCGTCGGCGACGTGCATGCGAGACTGCACCTGCGGCTCCCCGCCTCGATGATCGGCAAGGACGCTACGCCGATCCACGACCTGACGCTGGTTGACGCCGATACCGTCGACGAATCGATCTTGAAGATATCCTCGAAGACGCCATTTTCGTATTACGACGACTTCATCAGCGCGCGCTATCAAGTCAACGACCCCGGCACGCAGTTCATGTATCCGTTCGATACGCACGATACATACCTGCACTTCTTCGTTGCAGAAGATACGGGAGGCGGAAAACTCGAACGCGTTCCGATAAAGTACGATTGTTCGCAATGCGGTTTCGACGGTTTCGAAGTCTCGGTTCTCGACAACGGGACGACCGCGACCGACGTGCGTCTCAAAGTACAGATTCGTCGAACGGGACCGATCATGGTCTTCTCCGTTTTCATCGCGATCGCGATGTGGGCGATGACGATCGTCGTAGTCATCATGGCGTACCGCGTAACGCGCATGGCGAGCAAGGCACCCGAAGTGACAACGATGGGGTTCATCGGCGGTCTATTGTTCGCGTTTCCTGCGATCCGGGGCTCGCAACCGCGCGTGCCGCCGATGGGCGTGTTCTCCGACTACTACGGATTTTTTTGGTGCGAGTTCATCCTCATCGCGACGCTGGTCGTCGTCATGATCGCGTGGATTCGCTATCCCCACGAGGAAAAGTGAAGCGGGGGGTCCTGCTCGCCGGCCTTTTGGGAGCGCTTTTATGCGGTCTGCCCGCTGTTACGAGCGCAGCGCCCGCATGCTTTGCGTCTCCCAAGCCGGTCGCAACATCGAACGACGCAAATGCCGAACAACCGTGCCGTGTGCTCGCGCGGGTGCTCGGAACCTCCGCACCATTGGATATCGCTTGGATCCCCGGACAAGTCGTGAACTCGATCTTGAAGCTCACGGAGGGCGGCTTCGCGATCGACACGTTCGTGCTGCGATTCCGGGTGACGCAGGCGTTCAGCGACGCATTCACATCCGGCCCCGAGGAGCTCGTACGGCTCAGCGCAACGGACTCCGTCGCGCGGACCGGTTCGTGGTGGGTGCCGAAGGAATTCGTGACGGACGCGAGTGGACGCTGGCTGTCTCTGGCGTCGATCGAAGAAATTCTCGCATTGCCGCCTCAGTCGAACTTGCAGATCGTCGCCTATTCGGGAGCGATCGATCCCGGCACGATGGGGTATGTCGGCATCGTCGCACCGGCATTCGGACACAAAGGCGGCGGAATACAGTTTTGGTTTCCGCGCGAGCCGGTCTATACAAAGGATACGTCGCCTCCAAGCGGCGTCGCGCACTGATGCACGAGGTTGCCGGACACCATGGGCACGAAGGCCCGCGCTGGGTGCCGATCGCAGCCGCGGTCGTTGCCGTGATCGCCGCGCTGATCACGCTCTTGGTGCATCAACGCTCGAACCAGGCGCTGACGGCGAAAAACAACGCCATTCTCGCGTTCACGCATGCCAGCGATTCATACAACTACTATCAAGCCAAGTCGATCAAGGAAGACGTCTACACGGTCGCTCTCCTCTCGGGTGGTCGCGCGAACGCCGCGTTGCGCAAGGTCGTCGATCACGAGCACGAATCGAAGGCCGACGTCCTTTCGCGGGCGCGTGCGTACGAAGAGAAGGCTGACGAGTACGACGCCAAGGCTGAGAAATTCGTTCACTCGTACGAGACGCTCGAGATCGCAGCGACCTTCTTCGAAGTTGCGATCGTCGTCCTTTCGATTTCGACGCTCGCGGGCGGACTTGCGCTCTACGCCATTGCCGGCGTATCGACGCTCGTGGGTATCGGTTTTGCAATTGCGGGAATCCCGGTCTAGGAGAAAAGCGGATGTTCGATCTGGTATTCAAAGATGCGCGCGTTATCGACGGAACCGGTCGCCCGGAGTACCGCGCCGACGTCGGGATCGAAGGGGATCGTATCGCGGAGATCGGCAACGTCACGGCGCCTGCGCGCGAGGTGATCGATGCTGGCGGCCGGGTCCTCTCGCCAGGATTCGTCGACGTGCACACGCACTATGACGCGCAGATCACCTGGGACCCGAGTCTTTCGCCGTCACCGTCGCTCGGCGTCACGACCGTCGTGATGGGAAACTGCGGCTTTACGATTGCTCCCGCGCCGGCCGCGCTGCGTTCGCTGATCGCGCGCAACCTCGCGGTCGTCGAAGGGATGTCGCTCAAAGCGCTCGAGCACGGCATCGATTGGAGCTTTGAGAGCGTTCCCGAGTATTTTGCGATGCTGCGCAGCAAAGGCTTCGTTCCGAACGTCGCCGCATTTGCGGGCCATTCGACGCTTCGGACCGCGGTGATGGGCGAAGAGGCCTCGCAACGAGCCGCGAACGACGAAGAGCTTGCGGAGATGCGCGCGCTGCTCAGCGAGGCCCTCGATGCGGGCGCCATCGGCCTCGCGTCGACGCAAAGCCAAAACCACTTCGGTGACGGTGGCGTGCCGATGCCTTCGCGGCTTGCCGACGAGCGCGAATTTCGAACGCTGATCGGCACGCTCGGCGAAACCGGCCGTGGGGTGTTCATGATCACCGGCGGTCCAAGCACCTCGGGCGACTTTTTGGAGGAGATGGCAGCCACGACCGGCCGGCCGGTGATTTGGGCGGCGGCGCTCCACAATGCGGCTGATCCGGCGCGCAGTCGCGGGCTGCTGGCCAAGTGCGCGGAAGCGACGGATCGCGGGCGCCAGTTGTACGCGCAAGTCTCGTGTCAGCCGCTGACGATGGAGTTCACGCTTTGCAACGCGTACCCGCTCAACAGCTACGATTTGTGGACTGAGTTGCGCGGCGGAGATCGCGAAGTGATTCGCCGCAAGGTTTGCGACCCGCAGTTTCGCAGCCGTCTTCGGACCGCATTCGCGCAGGGTCATCGCGGGCGTCTTTTCTACGGAGATTGGAGCCGGGTCTGGATTTCCGCAGTCGCCGAAGCGCGCAACGAAGCCCTCGAGGGTTTCACGATCTCCGAGGTTGCAGAACGGCAACGTAAGGATCCACTGGATGTTTTCTTCGATTTGGCGCTCGACGAGAATTTGTCGACGATGTACTCCGCGCACATCCTCAATTACGAGGACGACGCTGTCGAGAGGTTGCTCAAGGACGAGGTCAGCATCATCGCACTCTCCGACGCCGGAGCGCATCTGACGTTTCTGTGTGACGCCGGCTATGGATTGCACTTGCTCGGGCACTGGGTGCGCGAGCGCAAGAGCTTTACGCTCGAGGACGCTATCCGGCGCATTACGTCGTGGCCGGCGGAAATCTACGGGATTCGTGGTCGCGGCGTCATCGCGAAGAATGCGTACGCCGATCTGTTGCTCTTCGATCCGGACGTGGTCGGCGTTTCACGGACGCGGCGCGTTCACGATCTTCCCGGCGGCGACAGCCGCTTGATCCGCGATGGCCGTGGGATTGCGGGCGTCTGGGTCAACGGAACACGCGTCGTCAGCGAGAACGTGCCGGTGCACGACGGCCATCGGCCGGGTCGCTTGCTCGAGGACTGCGCAATGCAGGCCGTTACCTAGCGGCAGCGGCCTCCGAGACCGCGTCGACCGCCATGACGCCGAGATCGCGATCGCCGAAGCCGGCTGCGATCAACTGGTCGATGCGTTGCAAAATCGCCGGCAAGACATGCAGCTCGACGCCGGCTGCACCAGCCATCTCGTTCATCAGACGCACGTCCTTGCGTGCCATCGTAAGCTCGAATGACGGTGAAAAATCGCCGGCGGCCATCTTCTTGCCGCGGATGTCGATCGAGTTCGACGCCTTGAAATGCGAGAAAAGCATGTGTGCATCGCGCGGATCGACGCCGGCGCTGCGCGCCATCGCATAGACGTCCGAGAGTCCACCCACGATCGTCGCGATCATCGCGTTTCCAAACAGCTTGAACGCCGCCGCATGACGCGGGTCCTCGCCGACGTTCCAAACTTCGCCGGTCATTTTCTTGAGGTGATCCTCGGCCTTTTTCACACGCGAAGCCGGCCCGCAAACCAGCATCAAGCCCGCACCCTCTCGAACGGCCTGCGGCGACATGAAGACCGGCGCGTGCAAAAATTCGATTCCGGCCTGATCGCCTCGAGCGCTGCGCGCAGCCGCACCGGCTGCAGAGGTCGTCGTGTGGTCGATGACGAGCATTCCCTTTGGAATGCGCTCGAGAATACGATCGAGCAGGGCGTCGACCGATGCATCGTCGGATAGGATGATGTGTACGATCTCGACGCCGTCGAGCGTTGCGAGCGGGTCCTGGAAGGCCGTCGCACCGAACGATTCGAGTGCGCGCGCCTTGTCGGGGCTTCGATTCCAAGCATGAACGGCGTCGCCGCCCTTCAACCATCGCTCCGCCATTCCGCTGCCGAGTCTGCCGGTTCCGAACAATGCGATTTTCATGCGGCTATCTTGCAGTCGTAAGCGGCAATTCCTCGGTTCGCGATCGCACGTTCGGGAGCTCGGCATTGCGCGCTGCAGCGTCAATCGCGTCCTTCGCCATGCGGCGATACGTCGTCCACTTGCCGCCCAACACGCTAAGCAAGCCTTGAGCGTCCGTCTCGATCATGTGCTCGCGCGAAAGTGACGCCGACGTTCCGCCGCCTGCATGGATGAGCGGCCGAAGTCCGGCGTACGTGTCGATGATGTGTGCGCGCGTAACCTGACGCTCGATGTAGCGATTGAGATGCACGATCAGGTAATCGATTTCGGGCTCCGACGCTTTCGGATCGTCGTCGAGCGGTGCGCCGGCGACTTCGGTCGTGCCGACAAGTGTCTTGTCCCTCCACGGCAACGCAAAGATGACGCGCTTGTCGTCGGTTTTCGGAATGATGAAACCGTCGCTTCCGCCGAGAACAGTGGCCGGAAAGACGACATGCGAGCCACGGCTCGGTGCCAGCATCGTTTTTGCATTTGGATCTGAAAGGCGGCGAATCACGTCCGAGCGCGGCCCCGTCGCGTTCACCACGACGCGCGTGGAGACGATCGTTTCCTCGCCGCTCGCGGAGCGCGCGACGACGCCGTTGATTCGACCGTTCGTCGAGATGAACCGTACGATGCGCACGTGTTCGTGCAGCTGAGCTCCGAGCTTGCGCGCCGTGTTTGCGAGCGCAGCCAGCAACCCCATCTCGTCGAATTGCGCGTCCACGTAGCGGACGCCACCCGCGATATGGCCACCTCGCAAATTCGGCACGCGTTCGAGCATCTCGGCGGTCGAAAGCGTGCGGCTCGGCTCGAAGTTCGCTCGACCTGCCAGTGCGTCGTAGAGACGCAAGCCGGTCGCATAGTATGTGCGCTCGAACGCCGTCCGAACCGGAACGATGATGCCGAGCGGCTTGACGAGGTCCGGAGCGTTGCGACGCAGGATCGCGCGCTCTGCCAACGCTTCGCGGACGAGGCCGACACGGAATTGCTCGAGATAACGGACGCCGCCGTGAATCAGCTTGGTCGAACGGCTCGATGTTCCGGCGCCGAAGGTGCTCGCCTCGAAGAGCACCGTGCGATATCCGCGCGAGGCCGCATCGACCGCACAACCCAGGCCCGTCGCTCCGCCGCCGATGATTACGACGTCGAAGCGGTCGTTGCTGCTCGAATCGCCCGCTGCCATGCTGCGAGTCTTTCGTCACGGGTAGCCGAATCGATTTTCGGAGTGAAGCGTTTGGAGACGCGCCACTTCTGCGCGACCTCGTCGAAATCGCGCCACATCCCGGCTTCGATGCCGGCGATGTATGCGGCACCGAGTGCCGTCGTCTCGAGCGTTGCCGGCCGCACAACCGCGCTGCCGAGCACGTCGGCTTGCAGTTGCAGCAACAGATCGTTCGCGGCAGCTCCGCCGTCGACGCGCAGCTCGCCGAGGACGGTCCCGGCGTCGCGCGCCATCGCGGTAACGACTTCAGCACATTGCAGGGCGATCGCGTCGAGCACGCTGCGCGCGATGTGCGCGCGCGTCGTCCCGCGCGTGAGGCCGACGATCGTTCCGCGCGCGTAGGGATTCCAATAGGGCGCGCCGAGGCCTGTGAACGCCGGAACGAAGGTGACGCCGTCGCTGTCCGAGACTTGCGCAGCCAGCGTTTCGATATCGCCGGGCGAAGAAATGATTCCAAGGCCGTCGCGCAACCACTGCACGGCTGCGCCGGTGACGAAGATCGAGCCTTCCAAGGCATACGTCGCGCGTCCGGGCTCGATGCCGAGCGCGACCGTTGCGAGCAGCCCGTGCTCGCTGCGCACGATGCGTTCGCCCGTGTGCAGCACGACGAAGGACCCCGTACCATAGGTGTTCTTCGCAAGACCGGCAGAGAAGCCGGCTTGTCCGGCGAGCGCGGCTTGCTGGTCGCCGGCGATTCCGGTGATCGGAATCGACGTGCCGAAGAGCTGCGGATCGGTCGCGCCGAACGAAGCGAGTGACGGTAGCGCTTCCGGCAACAGCATCCGCGGTATCTCGAACGCGGCGAGCAGCTCGTCGCTCCATGTCAGCCCTTCGAGATCGAACAGCAGCGTGCGCGACGCGTTCGTGTAGTCGGTCGCGTGTGATTTGCCGCCGGTCAGTTTCCACAAAAGCCATGAGTCGACCGTGCCGAATGCCAGCTCGCCTCGTTCCGCGCGCGCCCGCAAACCGGGAACATTGCGCAGAAGCCAGTCGATTTTGGTCGCTGAAAAATACGGATCCAGCCGCAACCCCGAAATTCGCGCAACGCGCTCGCCGTATCCGGCAGCTGCGAGCTCGGCGCAGCGTTCCGCTGTCCGGCGATCTTGCCAAACGATCGCGCGGTAGACCGCCGCTCCGGTATCGCGCTCCCACACGATCGTCGTCTCACGCTGGTTCGTGATGCCGATTGCGGCGAGCTCGCTCGGGGCGATACCGGCATCGGCGATCGCGCCGCGCGCGGTGGCGAGCTGCGTCGACCAAATCTCCTCGGCGTCGTGCTCGACCCAGCCGGCTTGCGGAAAGTACTGCTCGAATTCTTGCTGAGCGAATCCGCGTGCAGCTCCACGGGCGTCGAACACGATCGCGCGCGAGCTCGTCGTCCCTTGGTCGAGGGCGAGAACGTACGGACTCACAGGTCAGGTGTAAAGCGTTCGAGCTCTTGCGCCACGGTATCGAATACCACGGCACCGATTTGCATTGGACCGCTTGCGAGAGTGAATCCCGGCTCTTTTTTTCCGCGCATGCGGCGCACGTACCATTCCGGTCCCATTCCGACGACCCCGAGACTGGGGCCGCACATTCCCGCGTCGCCGCAGAAAAACGTCCCTTTCGGAAGGCGTTCGAGCCGCAGTGTCGGCTCGTGGGTATGCGTGCCGACCACGAGATGCGCGCGCCCATCGATTGCGTGCGCGAACGTGCGCTTCTCGATGACACGCTCGGCGTGGAGATCGACAAGGATGACGGCGTCCTCCGGAAAGGTCAACTCTTCGAAAACGTCGAGCGCCTTGCGGGCTACGAGCGGCGGATAGAGTGCGGTATAGCCGATCAAGTTGACGATGACGAGGGGCTGGCCGCCGACATTGAGTTTGCACACGCCGCGCCCGCGGCTCGGCTCGACCATATTATGCGGACGCAAGACATTATCGCGTTCATAAACGCCCTGGGGCGAAAGCGCATCCCACGAATGGTTGCCACCGGTGAGAACGTCGACGCCGACGTTGAGCAGGGTCGCCGCGAGCTCGTCGTTCAGCCCGTAGGCAGTGTTTGGATCTTCCAGTTGGGTTACGAGCGCGTTCTCGACGTTTGCGATGATGACGTCTGCCATCGTTTCGGCGCGCCATTGACTCATCCGATGCGCAAGCAGTTGCGTCGCTTCCGACCCGACGACGTCTCCGAAGAAGAGAATTCTCACCCCTTTACTGCACCTTCCATGAGCGTATTGAGAATCTGCCGGCGTGCGAAGAAGAAGACGAGCAATGTCGGAAGTGTTGCCAGCGTCGCGCCGGCCATGAGTGCGCCCCAATGGTTTCCGCCCTCGCCGGCGACGAAGTCCTGCACGCCGACGGTGAGGGTGTGCATGCTCGGGTCCGACATAGCGATCATCGGCCAAATGAATTGATTCCAGGTGTTTACGAAAACGTAAACCCCGAGTGCGAATATGACCGGAAGATTCGCCGGAACGACGATTCTCCACAGAATGCGCCAGCTCGATGCGCCGTCGATCCCGGCCGCCTCCAAAATCGAGCGCGGGAACGCACGAAAGTGTTGGCGCAGCAAGAAGATGCCGTACGCGCTCGCGACCTGTGGAAGAATCAAGCCTGCGTACGTGTTCAGCAAGTGGGTCTTTGCCATCAAAAGGTAGTTCGGCACGTATGTGACGACGAACGGTATCGGAATCGTCGCCAGCAAGGCGGCGAACAGCCAAGCGTCTCCCGGAAAGCGCCGGCAGCCGAACGCGTAGGCAGCCAAAACGGCGATGAGCAGCTGCCCGAGCGTGACGCCGCCGGCGTAGATGATGCTCACCAGCAGCATGTTGAAATAGTTCATCGTCGTCGCGGCGACGGAGAAGTTCTCGAGCGTCGGGTTCGGCGGAATCGGCATCAGCGCGTGCTCGAAGATGCTCGATTCGGGGCTGAAAGCCGTCCCGAACATATACAGTAACGGAAGAATGAGCGCGAGGATCGCCGCAACGAGAACGGCGCGGCTAAGCATCATAGAGCGTGTTCCGTTCCAGCATGCGAAATTGCCAGATGGCAAAGGCTCCGAAGACCGCCAAGTATACGACGGCCAGCGCGCTTGCGCGGCCGGCCTGGAAATTCTGAAACGCGTCTTGATAGATCGCGTAAAAGAGATTGCTGCTTGCGCCGCTGGGTCCGCCGACCGAGAGCATCTGGATCGGGACGAATGCGTGATCGAGCGCTTGCAAAATCGTCGTTACGATCGTGAACAGGAGCGTCGGCATCACGAGGGGCAGAACGATTCGTTGAAAGCGCGACCAGCCGGCGGCGCCGTCGATTTCAGCCGCCTCCAAGTATGATGCCGGAATCGCTTTGAGCCCCGCCAGCAAGATCAAATAGTTAAAGCCGAAGAACTTCCAAATCGCGACCGACGACACGGCCGGAAGCGCCCAATGCGGGTCGGTGAACCAATTGGGACTTGCAAGATGAAAGAGCGCGAGTACCTTGCTGAAAGGGCCGCCGTACGGCAGATAAAGCCACAGAAAAAGCAAGGCCCCGACGGAAACGGGGATGACGGTCGGCAGAAAAATCAGCGTTTGATAAACGTCGGCTTCGCGCCGCCCGGTTCGAAGCGTCAGAATCGCAAGCAAGAGCGGAAGCGCCACGTTCCCGGCGAGTGCCAGCAGAACGTATAGCGCGCTTTGCGCCAGCGTCGCGAGAAAGTTCGGATCGCCGAGGACCGCCGCATAATTGGAGAGCCCGACAAACTTGCGATTCGGGGAGATGAGATTCCAGTCGAAAAAACTGATCTGGACGTCACGCACCAGCGGAAGGACGAGAAACAGCGCGACGAACGCCAGCGCGGGCGCGACGAAAAGAAGCGAAGACGCCCTCATTGCAGCGCGCTCCAGGCCGGACCGATCGTGTCGATGCGATCGGTGCAAATCGCGTCGACACCCCAGGCGGCGAGCTTGCGGGCGCGTTCGAGATCGTTGACCGTATAAGTCATCACGAAAAGGCCCGCGGCTTTGAACGCGTGCACGATCCCGGCGTCGAGCGCTGTGTGCGCGACGTGGATCGATTCGCAGCGCAAACGCTCGGCGCGCTCGCGCCAATCCGGCGGCACGTTCGTAAGCAGCAGTCCGCGCGGAAGCTCGGGCACCGCATCCCGCGCCGCTGCGAGTGCCTCATCGGAAAACGATGACAGCAGCGGCGGCGTCCGGCCCCGCCACAGTCGGGCCGCTTCTTTCGCGACGTCGGTCCCGGTTTGAACCTCGCGGCCCGGTGACGGCTTGATCTCGAGATTGAGATGCATGTCGAGCCGGGTGAGCGTTTGCGCGAGGTCGGTCAGCGTCGGCATTCGTTCGCCCGCGAATGTTCCGTCGAGCCAAGATCCGGCGTCGAAGGCTGCGATCGCATCGTATGACAGAAGCGCGGCGGCGCCGTGCCCGTTGCTGGTGCGGTCGACCGTGTCGTCATGCAGCAGAAACGCCACGCCGTCGGCGCTGAGCTTCACGTCGCATTCGGCGATTTTGAAACCGAAGCGTGCGCCGGTTTCAAACGCAACGAGCGTGTTTTCCGGAGCGAGCGATCCTCCGCCGCGATGCGCGACGACTCCCGCATACGGCCAGTAGGTCACGTCTCTATTCGCTTGCCGTCACCGGGTTCGAAGAGATGGAACGATCGGGGCCGGACCGCGATCGGGAAATCTTGACCGGCCGCCGGCAACATCTCGGACGGCAAGCGCGCAACGACACTTTGCGTCCCCCAATGTCCGTATGCGAGATTCTCGGCGCCGAGGCGCTCGCAGTAATCGACTTTGAGAGCGGCACGTGCGGTCGCATCCGAGGCGCTGTGCGACTCGGCTTGGAGATGCTCGGGACGAATACCCAGTACCAGATCCCGGCCGCCGAGCTCGGTCGATTTTTTCGGCAACGGCAACGCAGGTCCGCCGTCGACGACGAACGAGCCTTCCGCATTCACCCGTCCGTTCAACAGATTCATCGGCGGCGAGCCGATGAAGCCGGCCACGAACAGCGTGGCGGGGGTATCGTACAGCTCGCTCGGCGAGCCGACTTGCTCGACGTTGCCTTTGTTCATCACGATTGCGCGGTGCGCCAGCGTCATTGCTTCGACCTGATCGTGCGTGACGTACAGGCTCGTCGTGCGCAAACGCGCGTGAAGGCTCTGAATCTCCGAGCGCATCTGCACGCGCAGCTTCGCGTCGAGATTCGAAAGCGGCTCATCGAAAAGGAACACGGCCGGCTCGCGGACGATCGCCCGCCCCATCGCAACACGCTGGCGCTGCCCGCCGGAAAGCTCGCGCGGCTTTCGTGCGAGAAAGTCTCCGAGCTCGAGAATGTTCGCCGCGTTCTCGACGCGCGTCCGAATCTCGGCCTTCGCCATGCCTCGGATCTTGAGACCGTACGCCATGTTGTCGTAGACGCTCATGTGCGGGTAAAGCGCGTAGTTTTGAAAGACCATCGCGATGTCGCGGTCTTTGGGCTCGAGCCGGTTCACGACATTGCCGCTGATACGGATCTCGCCGGACGTGACGCTCTCCAGGCCGGCAACCATGCGCAGCAAGGTCGACTTCCCACATCCGGATGGTCCGACGATGACGATGAATTCGCCATCGGCGATATCGACATTCACATCGCGTAAGACGAGCGTCTTTCCGTTGTAGGATTTGCCGACGTCGATGAATTGCAGGCTGGCCACGCTATTTCTCCGTCTCGACCAGGCCGCGGACGAACCAGCGCTGCATTGCGATCACGATGATCAGCGGCGGCAGCATCGTCAACAACGTCGCTGCCATGACCAGCTGCCAGGCAGTGGCGACGTCGCCGTTGCCCATCATGCCCTTGACGCCGATGACCGCGGTTATCATTTGGGGAACGTTGGTGGCGAGCAGAGGCCACAGATACTGATTCCAGCCATAGATGAAGTCGATCACGAACAGCGCGGCAATGACCGTTTTCGTGAGCGGAACGGCGATATCGAAAAAGAAGCGCATTGCGCTCGCTCCGTCCACGCGCGCCGCCTCGACCAACTCATCCGGGAGCGCAAGGAAGAACTGGCGGAAAAGGAAGGTCGACGTTGCGGATGCGATCAGCGGGACGATCAAACCCGCATACGTGTTGATGAGATGCAAGCGCGAAACCACCGCAACCGTCGGGAAGATGCGGACCTCGACCGGAAGCATCAGCGTCACGAAGATCGCCCAGAACACGAGGCTTCGCAAAGGAAACCGAAAGTAGACGATCGCGTAGGCGGAGACAATCGAGATCACGAGCTTTCCGACCGTGATGCCGGTCGCCATGATGAAGCTGTTGCCCATCATGCTGCTGAACGGATACGCCGCATTGCCGGTCCCGTGCGCCCAAACGTCGGCTATGTTAGCGAAGAGATGTGTACCCGGCAGTAACGGCAGCGGTACGTGAATTGCTTGCTCGGCGGTCAGCGTCGCCGCCACGAGCGCGATGTAGAGAGGAAATGCGACGAAAAGCACGCCGAGGATCAAAACGGCATGACACACGACGTTGGTCAGTGGACGGTTTTCGATCATCCGTATTGGACTCTGCGCTCGATGTAGCGAAATTGAATGACCGTCAGTCCGATGACGATGACCATCAACACGACGGATTGTGCGCCGGATTTTCCAAGATCGAAGCTCTGGAAGCCTTCGAAGAAAATCTTGTATACGAGCGTCGTCGTGGCTTGCACCGGACCACCGCCCGTGGCGGCATCGATGACCGGAAACGTGTAGAAGAACGCGTAGACGACGTTGACGACGAGCAAGAAAAACGTCGTCGGTGAGAGCAACGGCAAGACGACGTCGAAGAAGCGGCGCAACGGCCCTGCGCCGTCGATCGCAGCGGCCTCGGAAAGCGAGCGCGGAATTCCTTGCAAGCCGGCGCTGAAGAAGACGAAATTGTAGCTGATCTGCTGCCAAACCGAAGCCACGACGACGAGGAACATCGCCTGCCCGGGATTGATGGCGTGATTCCAAATGATGCCGAAGCGGCCCAGCGCGTAGGTAATCACGCCGAGGCTCGGGTTGAAGAGGAACGCCCAAAGAACGGCTGCGATCGCGGGCGGCACCGCGTACGGCCAGATCAAGAGCGTTTGATAGAAGACCCTGGCTTTGCCGACCCGATTCGCGGTCGCGGCCAGAACGAGCGAAATCACGAGTCCGCTAATCGTCACCCACGCGCTGAAGACGATCGTCGTGCGAAAACTCGCGAGATACCGCGGATCGTGAAAGAGCTCGCTGAAATTGCTGAGCCCGACGAAGTGCGTTGAGAAGCCAAACGCATCTTGGGCCTGGACGGACTGGACGAGCGCTTGTCCGGCAGGCCACAAGAAGAACAGAATCGTGACGATGACCTGAGGAGCGACCAACACGTATGGAAGCCAAGGGCTTCCAAAGTTCGATCGCTTCACTTATCCGCCGTTGGCCGCTTGAAAACTCCGTAGGAGGTCGTCACCGCGCGAAACGGCGTCGTCAAGGGCTTGCTTCGCGGTTTTCTTCTGACTCCAGACGTTCTCGAGCTCTTCGTCGACGACCGTGCGGATCTGCGGCATGTTGCCGAGTCGCAAGCCGCGCGTCCAGGGGAGCGGCGGATGCAGCAGCATCTGCTGGATCGGCGTTTCGGGATGCGTCGCGTTGTAGAAGCCCTTCAATTGGAGGTTGGCGTAAGCGAATTTGGTTATCGGGAGATAACCGGTCTCCGCGCTCCACAGGCCCGCGATGTCGGGCGACTTCAGGAAGTTGAAGAACTTTGCAACGCCCTTGTAGACTTCCGGAGACTTTCCGTTGAGCACCCACAGGCTTGCACCGCCGATGATCGCGTTCTGCGGCGCGCCTTTGACGGTGGGATCGTAGGGCATCATGCCTTCGCCGAATTTGAACTTCGAGTACTTGACGATGTCGCCGAGCGATCCCGACGACTCCATCAAGATGCCGCAATCGCCGCTATAGAACTTCGGCGTCGGCTCGTCTTTGCGTCCTACGTAGGTGAACGTTCCGTCCTTCGCCATTTTTTGAAGCAGCGCGATGTGCTTCACGACGGTCGGGTTGTTGAAGACGAGCTTCGTATTCAAGCCGTCGAAACCGTTGTTCTCGGTCGCGATCGGCAAGCCGTGCCACGCGCTGAACTCTTCGATTTGAATCCAGCCCTGCCACCCCGTCGTGAATCCGCACGGCATCCCCGAAGCTTTGAGCTTCGCGGCGTCGGTTGCAACTTCGCCCCAGGTCTTGGGCGGCTTGTTTGGATCCAAGCCGGCTTTTTGGAAAGCGTCCTTGTTATAGTAGAGCACCGCCGTCGAGCTATTGAACGGCATCGAGATCAGACGAGGCGGGTTTCCCTGACTGTAGTATCCCGCGATCGTGGGGATGAACGCGCTCTCGTTGAACGGAACGCCGGCATCCTTGAAAACCTTCCAGACGGGGATGATGGCTTGTTTCGCGGCCATCATCGTCGCGGTTCCTACCTCGAAGACTTGCAGAATTGCGGGCGCATCGCCGGCACGATAGGCGGCGATGCCGGCGGCCATGCTCTGATCGTACGGCCCCTTGTAGATTGCGACGATCTTGTAGTCGCTCTGCGAAGCGTTGAACTTGTCGACGATGTCATTGAGGTACACGCCGAGCTGTGAGCCCATCGAGTGCCAAAATTGTATCTCGATAGGTGCCGCCTTGGCCGGGCGAGGCGCCCCCACCATCAGCATCGCGGCGGTTAACGCAAGGCAAGCGAAACGTCTGATCATCCTGTCTCCATAGCGAATGGGAGCCCAGTCGTGGGCGCGCAGTAAGGCCAGAGCAACGTGCGCCGATTCCGCAAGTGCTCCCTCTTTAAGATGACTTAAGGTGTATGCGCGCGAAACCGGGCGGGCCTACGAGGCGTGTGCGCGTTAGCGTGAGAGGAGGCTGACTTGGGAGTCAACCGTACGGATTTCTTGAAAACCGCGCTCGGAGGCGCGGCGGGTCTGTCGGTCGCTGCAACGGCGTCACCATGGTGGAGTGAGGCCGAGGCAGCAGCGATCGGGAACTACCCCGCAGGGACGAGCGGCTCTGAGATCTTCATCGGGTTGCTTTGTCCGACGACCGGCTCGTATTCAGCCGACGGCGAGGACGAACATAAGGGGTACGTCCTCGCGATCGAGGACCTCAACAATGGGACCGGGGTGATGGGGAAAATCCCGTCGCTCGCCGGCAAGAAGGGGTTGCTCGGAAAGAAGGTCACCTACAAACTCGCGGACACCGAAACGAAGCCGGATCCCGCCGTTCAGCGCGCGACCGAGTTCATAACGCAAAATAAAGCGATCATGATCACGGGCGGCGTGAGCAGCGCGGTCGACATCGCTCTCGAGAAGCTGGCACAACAGCAAAAGGTCCTTTATATGGTAGGCGCCAGCGGCTCGAACGATACGACCGGCAAGGATTGTCAGCGCTACGGCTTCCGCTCGCAGCTCGACGCGTACATGGTCGCCAAAGCGCTCGATCCGTACTTGGTCAAAGCATACGGTTCGAAGAGGAAGATGATCTTCCTGACGCCCGACTACAGTTACGGGCACTCGCTGACGAACTCGATGCGCGCGGACCTTGAGAAGCTCGGCTGGACGACGGTAGCCGACGTCGTAGCTCCGTTCCCGACCAGCGACTACAGCTCGTACCTCACGAACATCGCGAACTCGGATGCGGATGTCTTCATCAACATCGAGTTCGGTAACGACGGAATCTCGTCGACGAAGCAAGCCGTCCAATTCGGCATCACCAAGAAAATGAAACTCGTCATCCCCAACATCTCGACGTACTTACCCGATGGTCTGGGGCCCGAGATCATGGATGGCGTCTACGGCACGCAAGACTGGTACTACACGCTCCAAGACCGGTATCCGCTCTCGAAAGTCTTCGTCGAGAGCTTCGAAAAGAAATTCCCCGGCGTCGTTCCGCGCTGGACCGCGCACATCGCCTACGCGCAAACGGCGATCTGGGCGGATGCGGTCGCGCGAGCGAAAACGTTCGATCCCGTTGCCGTCATCAAGACCCTCGAAGAGGGTAAAAAGATCGATCTTATGCTGGGCCCCGTCTACTACCGTGCGGCGGACCACCAGCAGGTACGTCCCTGTCCAGTCGTGCGCGGCAAGGGTGCCGCCGCGATGAAAAACAAGGACGACTTCTTCGACGTCGTCGCCGTCGTGCCGGGCGAACAGTGCATGCAGCCGCTCAGCGAGACGGGCTGCACGATGCCCTCATACACCTAGGAAACTATCTCGTTGCATCTGATCGAAGCGCAAGCTCTCAATGGGCTTGCGCTTGGTGCAATACTCGCGCTGGTTTCGCTGGGGTTGACGATCATCTTCGGCCTGCTCGGGTTCGTGAATTTTGCGCACGGCGCGCTGTTCATGGTCGGCGCCTATGCCGGCTGGCTCGTGTACTCGAGCACGAATAGCTTCCTTCTCGCATTGCCTACGGCGTTTGTGGTCACGTTCATCGTTGGAGTCATCATCGAACGTGTCTTGATCCGCATGTATTATCGCCGGCCGAAGGAAGACCAGATCCTAGTCACCTATGGCCTGGCGATCGTGCTGGTCGAGACCGTTCGCGCGATTTTCACCGGCCAGACGAAGCTGCTTCCGACCCCCGCGTGGGCGGCGGGCATTCTTCAGATAGGCCCGATCTATTACCCCCAATACCGCGTCGCAGTCATGGTAATCGCGGCAATCACGCTTACGATCATTTACGTCGTGCTGTTCAGGACCCGCATCGGCCTGATCGTTCGCGCGGGCATCGATGACGCAGTCATCGTGAACATCCTGGGCATCAACGTCAACCGGACTTTTTTGTTGGTCTTTGCCCTCGGATCGGCGATTGCCGGCCTTTCGGGTATCGTCGACGCGCCGCTCGTGGCAGTCAATCCGGACATGGGCAACGATCTGCTCGTTCAGTCGTTCGTCGTCATCGTGATCGGCGGCGTCGGCTCGTTCTTCGGTGCAATTC
>Ga0335072_10002401_pt1 | contig 29063 bp, 24 predicted proteins | sample Lox_Sample_21_FD_206725 | JGI IMG/M metagenome (GOLD analysis project Ga0335072, IMG submission 206725) | Soil microbial communities from Loxahatchee National Wildlife Refuge, Florida, United States - Lox_Sample_2.1 | ecosystem: Environmental > Terrestrial > Soil > Wetlands | place: USA... | reverse complement strand
CTCACCTTCCTGCTCTCGCTCCTGCTGTGGGCCGGCTTCGATCCGGCCAGCGCGTCGTTCCAGTTCGTCGAGAAGGCGGAATGGATCCCGAGCTTCAAGATCGGCTACCACATGGGGATCGACGGCATCTCGCTCTTCTTCGTGCTGCTCTCGACGCTCCTGACGCCGGTCTGCGTGCTTTCGGCCTGGGACGCGATCAAGGTGCGCGTCAAGGAATACATGATCGCGTTCCTCGTGCTCGAGACGCTCATGGTGGGCATGTTCTGCGCGCTCGACTTCGTCGTGTTCTACATGTTCTTCGAGGGCGTCCTGATCCCGATGTTCCTCATCATCGGCGTCTGGGGCGGGCCGCGCCGGGTCTACGCCGCGTTCAAGTTCTTCCTCTACACGCTCCTGGGCTCGGTCCTGATGCTGCTCGCGATCCTCGCGATCTATTTCCAGACCGGCACGACCGACATCGTGGTGGCGCTCGGCACGCACTTCCCGCGCAGCATGCAGCTCTGGCTCTGGCTCGCCTTCTTCGCGTCCTTCGCGGTCAAGGTGCCGATGTGGCCGGTGCACACCTGGCTTCCCGACGCCCACGTCGAGGCGCCGACCGCGGGCTCGGTCATTCTCGCGGGCGTGCTCCTGAAGATGGGCGGCTACGGATTCCTCCGGTTCTCGGTGCCGATGATGCCCGAGGCGTCGCTCTATTTCGCGCCGCTGGTGTTCACGTTGAGCGTGGTGGCCGTGATCTACACTTCGCTCGTGGCGCTCGCCCAGGAGGACATGAAGAAACTCATCGCCTATTCCTCGGTCGCGCACATGGGCATCGTCACCATGGGCATTTTCGCGCTCACGCCCCAGTCGATGGAAGGCGCGATGGTGCAGATGCTGAGCCACGGCGTGGTCTCGGCGGCGCTCTTCCTTTGCGTGGGCGTGGTCTATGACCGCATGCACAGCCGGCTGATCGCGACCTATGGCGGGCTCGTGCACCGCATGCCGCTCTACGCCATGGCCTTCATGCTGTTCATGCTCGCCTCGGTCGGGCTCCCGGGCACCAGCGGATTCGTGGGCGAGTTCCTGAGCCTCCTCGGCGTGTTCAAGGTCAATACCTGGGTCGCGGCCTTGGGCTCGACCGGCATGATCCTGGGGGCGGCCTACATGCTCTGGCTCTACCGACGCGTCATTTTCGGCCAGCTCACCAAGGCCGAGCTCATGGCGATCCTCGATCTCAGCCCGCGCGAGATGGCGGTATTCGCGCCGCTCGCGATCGTCGTGATGTGGATGGGCATCTATCCGAACTCGTTCCTCGACCCGATGCACGCCTCGATCGCCCACGTGATCGGCCAGTACCAGGCCGGGATCGCGTCGGCGGGCGCGGGCGCGAACCACACGATCCTCGCCTCGCTGATACGCTAGCCCGGACGGAGCGCAGCCTTGGACAACATCGCCCATCTCGATCTCGCGCTGCCGGAGCTTTGGCTCGCCCTCGTCGGCATGGCGCTTCTCATGCTCGGCGTGTTCGCGGGCGACCGCGCCTCGCGGCTCGTCTCGTGGCTCGCGGTCGCGTCGTTCGTCGTCGCCGGGTTCCTCGTGGTCGAGACGGCGCCGGCGCACCCCACCGCCGCCTTCGCCCAGCTCTTCATCGCCGACCGGTTCGGCGCGTTCATGAAGCTCCTCATCCTCGCGGGCTCGGCGCTCGCGGTGATCCTCTCGCTCGGCTACAACGCCAACGAGAAGATGGCGCGCTTCGAATATCCGGTGCTGTTCGTGTTCGCGACCCTCGGCATGTTGATGATGGTGTCGGCGAACGATCTGATTTCGCTCTATGTCGGGCTCGAGCTCCAGAGCCTGGCGCTTTACGTGGTGGCGGCGTTCCAGCGCGATTCGCTGCGCTCGACCGAGGCGGGGTTGAAGTATTTCGTGCTCGGCGCCCTGAGCTCGGGCCTTTATCTCTACGGCGCGTCCCTCGTCTACGGCTTCGCCGGCACGACGCGCTTCGGGAACCTGGCGCCGCTCTTCGCCCACGGCTCGCCCGAGATCGGCATCGTGGTCGGCATCGTGTTCGTCTCGGCAGCGCTCGCCTTCAAGGTCGCGGCGGTGCCGTTTCACATGTGGACGCCCGACGTCTACGAGGGAGCGCCCACGCCCGTGACGGCCTTCTTCGCCGCCGCCCCCAAGATCGCGGCCATGGCGCTGTTCGTGCGCGTCCTCATCGAGCCCTTCGGTCCGCTGCTCGCGCAGTGGCAGCAGATCGTGGTGTTCATCTCGATCGCGTCGATGGCGCTCGGCGGCTACGCCGCGATCAACCAGCGCAACATAAAGCGCCTCATGGCCTATAGCTCGATCGCGAACGTGGGCTATGCGCTCGTCGGCCTCGCGGCCGGCACCGAGGTGGGCGTGCGTGGCGTCATGATCTACATGGCGATCTACCTCGCCATGGTGGTGGGGGCGTTCGCCTGCATCCTGTGCATGCGCGAGAAGGGCCGCTACGTCGAGAACATCGACGATCTCGCGGGCCTGAGCCGCACCCAGCCGCTGCTCGCGGCCGCGCTTGCGATCTTCATGTTCTCGCTCGCGGGCATTCCGCCGCTCGCGGGCTTCTTCGGCAAGCTCTACGTGTTCCTCGCCGCGATCGAGGCGCACCTCTACACGCTTGCCGTGGTCGGCGTGCTCACCAGCGTCGTGGGCGCCTATTACTACGTGCGCATCGTCAAGATCATGTATTTCGACGAGCCGGTCGCGCGCTTCGAGCAGCCGGTTCCGGCCTCGCTTTCGACCGTGCTTGCGCTCACGAGCCTGTTCACGCTCCTGTTCTTCGTCTATCCGGCGCCGCTTTTGGCGAGCGCCAAGGTCGCGGCGGCGGCACTCTTCCCGGGATGACCGGCCGGCACCTGGCACCCGGCTACGAGCTGATCGCGTTCGAGCGCCTCGGCAGCACGAACGAGGAGGCGAAGCGGCGCGCGGCCGAGGGGGCGGCGGAGGGAACCCTCGTCTGGGCGCGCGAGCAGACGGCGGGGAAGGGACGGCGCGGGCGCAGCTGGATTTCGCCGCGCGGGAATCTCTACCTTTCGCTCCTGTTGCGCCCCGAATGTCCGGCGGCGGCCGCGAGCCAGTTGGGCCAAGTCGCCGCGGTCGCGGCGGGCGACGCGCTCGAGGCGCTGCTGCCGCCCGCGACCTCGATCCGCCTCAAATGGCCCAACGACATCCTGGTCGACGGCAAGAAGGCCGGCGGCATCCTGGTCGAGACCTCCGCCGCGCGCGCGGAGCGGGTCGATTGGCTCGTCCTCGGGCTCGGCGTCAATGTCGAGCACGCGCCCGAGGGCACCGAATTCCCCGCCACCAGCCTCTACGCCGCGAGCCGCGAGCCGATCCAGGTCGAGGTCGTGCTCGCGGGCTTCTGCAGCGCCTTCGACCGCTGGGCCGCGCGTTGGGCCGAGGAAGGCTTCGGCCCGGTGCGGCGCGCCTGGCTCGACCGCGCCTGGCGCCTCGGCGAGCGCATCCAGGTGCGCATTGACGCGGCCCCGATCGAGGGTATCTTCCGCGATCTGGACCGGGACGGGGCCTTGTTGCTGGAGCTGCCGGGGGGCGAGACGCGGCGCGTCGCCGCGGCGGACGTATTGGCGCCCCCCAGGCCCGCCTGACACCCGCGCACCATCCCCGAGGGATCGGCATGCTGCTCGCGATCAACTGCAACAACACCAACACCGTCTTCTCGGTCTGGCAGGCGGCCGAGATGCGCGGCGTGTGGCGCGCGGTCACGGAAGCGGAGCGCACCGCCGACGAGTACGTGGTGTGGCTCGACCATCTGATGTCGCACGCGGGCCTCGCGCGCGCGGACATCGACGCGACCATCGTCGCGAGCGTGGTGCCGGAGGCGGATTTCAACCTCGCGCGGCTGTGCACGCTTTATTACCGGAGCACGCCCATCATGGTGGGGGCACCCGGCGTCGAGCTCGGCTGCAAGGCGCTCGTCGACCGGCCCGACGAGGTGGGGGCCGACCGGCTCATCAACACCGTCGCGGCCCATGAGCGCTACAAGAAGCCGCTCATCGTGGTCGATTTCGGCACCGCGACCACCTTCGACGTGGTGGATCGCGACGGCAATTACTGCGGCGGCGTGATCGCGCCCGGGATCAACCTCTCGCTCCGCGCCCTCCACATGGCGGCGGCGAAGCTGCCGAGCATCCATATCGAGCGGCCCCGGCAGGTGATCGGCAAGGGCACGATCCCGGCCATGCAGTCGGGCGTCTTCTGGGGCTATGTCGGCTTGGTCGAGGGGCTGGTCGGGCGCATCCGCGCGGAATGGGGAAGCCCCATGGGTGTGATCGCGACCGGCGGCCTCGCCCCCTTGTTCGAGGGCTCGATCCCGGCGATCGAGGCGGTCGACCCGACGCTCACGCTTTGGGGCCTGTGGCTGGTCTATCTGCGGAACAAGGGATGAGCGCCGGGCCGGAAAAGGCGGCACCCGCGCCCGAGCTTCTGTTCGTGCCCCTGGGGGGTGCCGGCGAGATCGGCATGAACCTCAACCTCTACGCCTATGGCGATGAGTGGGTCATGGTCGATCTCGGCGTCACCTTCGCCGATCAGCCCGGGCTCGACGTGATCATGCCGGACCCGGCCTTCATCGTCGAGCGGCGCGACAAGCTCTTGGGCATCGTCCTCACCCACGCCCACGAGGATCATATCGGCGCCGTACAGTATCTCTGGTCCCAGCTGCGTTGCCCGATCTACGCGACGCCCTTCACCGCCTCGATCCTGAAGCGCAAGCTCGCCGAGACCGGCCTCGAGCGTTTGGCCGAGATCACCGTCGTGCCGCTCGGCGCGCGCTTCCGGCTCGGCCCCTTCGAGTTCGAGCTCATCACGCTCACCCATTCGATCCCCGAGCCCAACGCGCTCGCGATCCGCACGCCGCTCGGCACCATCCTCCACACCGGCGATTGGAAGATCGACCCCGATCCCCTGGTGGGCGAGGCGACCGACGACGCGGCGCTGCGGCGCGTGGGCGAGGAGGGCGTGCTCGCCATGGTGTGCGATTCGACCAACGTGCTGCGCGAGGGAACGTCCGGCTCGGAGGCGGACCTGCGCAAGAGCCTCGTCGAGATCGTGGGCCGCTGCGCGCAACGCGTCGCGATCGCCTGCTTCGCGTCCAACGTCGCGCGCCTCGAGACCGTGGCCAAGGTCGCCGAGGCGCACGGGCGCCAGGCGGCCCTCGTCGGCCGCTCGCTTTGGCGCTTCTACGAGGCCGCGGTCGAGAACGGCTATCTGAAGGACATTCCGCGTTTCCTCGACGATGCCGAGGCCGCCTATCTCCCGCGCGACCGGGTGGTGCTCGCCATGACCGGGAGCCAGGGCGAGCCGCGCTCGGCCTTGGCGCGCGTGGTGGCGGGCGAGCATCCCCATATTTCGCTCGAGCGCGGCGACACGGCGATCTTCTCCTCGCGCATCATTCCCGGGAACGAGCGCGCCATCTTCCGCCTCCAAAGCGGCTTGGCACGGCTCGGCGTCGAGATCGTGACCGAGCATGACGAGTTCGTCCACGTCTCGGGCCATCCCGCGCGCGACGAGCTCGCCGAGATGTATGCCTGGGTCAAGCCCCGGATCGCGGTTCCGGTCCATGGCGAGATGCGCCACCTGATCGAGCATGCGCGTTTCGCGCGCGCGTGCCAGATCCGCGAGGCGGCGGTGGTGACCAACGGCGACATCCTGCGCCTCGCCCCGGGTGCCGTCGAAATCGTCGGCCAGGCCCAGGCCGGGCGCCTCGCCCTCGACGGCACCGAGCTGGTGCCGGCCGAGGGTCAGACGGTCAAGAGCCGCACGCGCATGCTCTGGCACGGCGCCGCGGTCGCGACCGTGGTGGTGGCGCGCGACGGCCATCTCGCGAGTGCTCCGCAGCTGGCGCTGCCCGGCCTCGCGGACGGGGACGGGGCGGCGGGCCTGGTCGCCGAGACGGCGGACGCGATCGAGGACGCGGTCGAGGAGCTGCCGCCGGCCGCGCGCGGCGACGACGCGGCCCTGAAGGAGGCGGTGCGCCTCGCGATCCGGCGCCATGTGCGCCTGGCGCGCGGCAAGAAGCCCGCGATCGAGGTTCATCTGGTGCGGCTTTGAGGGATTGATTACTATTTTGGCACGCGCAATTCCTCATCCTGAGGAACCCCGCCGTTATCCTTCGAGACGCTTGCTGCGCAAGCGCCTCAGGACGAGGCGCAGCGGGCAAGGCCCGCTTCTTGTTCTGACAAGAGGCATGCTTTGCACGCCGGGTGTCTCGAAGGATGAGACAAACTTGGCACTCGCGGGGAAAGTGAGCAATCGATGATCGGCAGGCTCAATCACGTGGCGATCGTGGTGCCGGACCTCGCGGCGGCGGCGGCCCTCTATCGCGACACGCTCGGCGCCAAGGTCTCGGCCATGGTCGACATGCCGGCCCACGGGGTCACGACGGTGTTCGTCGAGCTTCCCAACACCAAGATCGAGCTCCTGCATCCGCTCGGCGAGAAGTCGCCCATCGCGTCGTTCCTCGAGCGCAATCCCGCGGGCGGGATGCATCACGTATGCTACGAGGTGGGCGACATCCGCGCCGCGCGCGACACGCTCAAGGCGCGCGGCCTGCGCGTCCTCGGCGACGGCGAGCCCAAGATCGGCGCCCACGACAAGCCGGTCCTGTTCCTCCATCCGAAGGACTTCTGCGGGACCTTGGTCGAGATCGAGCAGGTGTGACGTGAACTGGTTCGAGAGCATTGTCGCGTTCATCGTCATCTGGTGGCTGCTGTTCTTCATGGTCTTGCCCTGGGGCGTGCATGTGCCCGACAAGGTCGAGCAGGGCCACGCGACCAGCGCCCCCGCGAAGCCGAAATTGTGGCAGAAGATGGCGGTCACGACGGGTATCGCGATCGTGCTTTGGGGTGTCGTGTTCTGGATCGCGTCCACCGACCTGATCTCGTTCCGCAACGGCTAGGGCCGCGATGAACGCGCTTTCGGGCTATTGCGCGGCCGCCCCCGGCCATCCCTTCCACGGGCCCTATCACGACACGGAATACGGTTTTCCGGTCGAGGACGAGGCGGTTCTCTTCGAGCGCCTGGTGCTCGAGATGAACCAGGCGGGCTTGAGCTGGCTCACCATGCTCAAGAAGCGCGACGGGTTCCGGCGCGCCTATCGCGGCTTCGCGGTCGACAAGGTGGCGCGCTTCGGCGCTCGCGACGTGAAGCGCCTGCTCGCCGACGAGGGCATCATCAGGAACCGGCTCAAGGTCGCGGCGGCGATCGAGAACGCGAAGCGCATCAGGGCTCTACGCGCGAGCCACGGCTCGTTCGCGGGCTGGCTCGGTGCGCACCATCCGCGGCCCAAGGAGGCGTGGGTCAAGCTCTTCAAGGAAACCTTCGTCTTCACCGGCGGCGAGATCACCGGCGAGTTCCTGATGTCGATCGGCTATCTTGAGGGCGCGCACCGGAAGGATTGCCCGGTCTATAAGCGCATCGCGAAGCTCGCGCCACCCTGGATGAAGCGTTGAGCGCACGCGACGCGCGTCGGCCGAGTGCCGTGCGCGCGTCCAAGCTGTACCGGATTTCGCGCGAAAAAAATGGCAAGCGTCCCGAAGGGACCTTGCCATATCGCGTCTTGCGCCGCGGATTCGGTTTTTATCGTTGAGCGGTTGAGTTCGTCTCCCGTGGCAAGGCGCGTGCTGGAGTGTTTCCTCGCTGCTACACTTGACCGATCCGGTGGATTCGGCCCCTTTTTGTGCAGTCGGCGCCTAGGCGCCGCCGCGACGTTTTTATGCGCCGATGGCGGCCTCTTTGCAACAAAAAAACGCTTAATTTTCGGACACTTGTGTAATCATTGGGCTTTTCCGGCTCGCCCCAATTTTGCCCCAATTTCGGGCCTTGCCTTAGCCTGTTTCTAATCCTCGGGATATCCTGTTGATAAACGCGGGATTAACAATCCACAGGGGGCGCGGCGCCAAGCGAACCGTCCAGGGCGCGCGTCCAGCATGATTGCGCCAGCACGGTTGCCCCGGCACGATTGTCCCAGCCCGATTGCCACAGCGCGATTGCCCCAGCACGATTGCCCCAGCATGATTGCCCCAGCCCGATTGCCATGGGCCGGGCCAGTGCCTAGATTGCGGCGCGACGCGGCCGCTGCCCGCCCGGCTTCGGGACGGTGCTGCGGCCGTCCAACCGACCCGAGGATGCGCGCGCGATGATCTTCTCCGCTTTCGAGCGCATGGTGGCGCTACGTTACCTACGCGCCCGGCGCCAGGAAGGCTTCATCTCGGTCATCGCCTGGTTCTCGCTGCTCGGGATTTTCCTCGGCGTGGCGGCACTCATCATCACGCTCGCGATCTTCAACGGCTTCCGCGAGCAGCTGATCGACCGCATCCTGGGCTTGAACGGCCATGTCTCGGTGCAATATGCGGTCGGGCCGATGCAGGATTACGGCCCGGTCGCGGCGCGGATCGCGAAGCTGCCGGGGGTCGTGAGCGTCACCCCCGAGATCGACGGCCAGGCGCTCGCGACCGCGGGCAACAACTCGACCGGGGTCGTGGTGCGCGGAATTTCACCGGCCGATCTCCAAGCGCTCAAGCTCGTCTCCCAGAAGATCGTCGCGGGCTCGCTCAAGGGCTTCGCGGAGGACGGGCTCGCGATCGGCTACCGGCTCGCGCGCAGCCTCGGCGTCGAAGTGGGCGACGAGGTGACGCTCATCTCTCCCCAGGGGGCGGTCACCGCCTTCGGCACCATTCCGCGCCTCAAGACCTACCACGTGGTCGCGATTTTCAATGTCGGCATGTCGGAATACGACGGGAGCTTCGTCTTCATGCCGCTCGCCGCCGCCCAGCTCTATTTCAAGCTGCCCAACGCGGTAAGCGACCTCTCGGTGCGGCTCACGAGCCCGGACCTTGCCGAAGATCTCACGCCCAAGATCGCGGCGGCCGCGGGCGGGGCCTACGACGCGTTGCCCTGGGAGCGCGTCAATGCCGGCTATTTCAATTTCGTGGCGCTCCAGCGCAACCTCTACACGATCGTCGTCACCCTCATCATCGTGGTCGCCGCCTTCAACATCGTCTCGGGCCTGATCATGCTGGTGAAGGACAAGGGGCGCGGCATCGCGATCCTGCGCACCATGGGGGCGACGCGCGCCTCGGTCATGCGCATCTTCTTCCTTGCGGGCATGAGCATCGGCATCGTCGGCACCGCGCTCGGGCTCGGGTTCGGCTTGTGGTTCTGCGCCAATATCGAGAACATCCATCTCTGGCTCGAGCGCACCACAGGCCAGAACCTGTTCCCGCCCGAATTCTTCTATCTGACCCAGCTGCCCGCGCGTTCGGACCCGCTTCAGGTGCTGTGGGTGGTCGCGATGAGCCTCGGCCTTTCGTTCCTCGCCTCGATCTACCCCGCCTGGCGCGCGGCGCGCCTCGATCCGGTGGAGGCGCTGCGTTATGAGTGACGCGATGGAAGCCGCGGCGCGGACGCCCGTTCTCGCCCTCAAGGGCCTGGTGCGGACCTACCGCCAGGGCAGCGAATCGCTCGAGGTGCTGCGCGGCGCCGAGCTCGCGCTCGGCGCGGGCGAGATGGTGGCTCTCGTCGGGCCGTCGGGTGCCGGGAAATCGACGCTGCTCCAGATCGCGGGGCTTCTCGAGCGGCCGGACGGCGGCGAGGTGCTGATCGAGGGCGTCTCGTGCGGGAAGCTCGGCGACGACGCGCGCACCGAGATCCGACGCGGCCATTTGGGCTTCGTCTACCAGTTCCACCATCTGCTGCCGGAATTCTCGGCGCTCGAGAACGTCATGCTGCCCCAGATGATCGCGGGCCTCGCGAAATCCGAGGCGCGCGGACGGGCGCGCGAGCTCCTCGCCATGGTCGGCCTCGCCGAGCGCGCGAGCCACCGCCCGGCGCGCCTCTCGGGTGGCGAGGCGCAGCGGGTCGCGATCGCGCGCGCAGTCGCGAACGGGCCCAAGCTCCTGCTCGCGGACGAGCCCACGGGCAATCTCGACCATCGCACCGCGGAGGCGGTATTCGCCCAGCTTCGCTCCCTCGTGCACGCGACGGGCCTCGCGGCGCTCGTCGCGACCCACAATCTCGAGCTCGCGAAACGCATGGACCGCACGGTCGAGATCAGGGACGGGCTGCTGGTCGCGGGGTGATGCCGCGGCTGTTCCGTGTCTTGCCACGCCGCGCGACTCGCCCCACACTCGCTTTATGCCCCCGAGCCATTCACACGCCGATTTCGTCCATCTGCGCGCCCATTCCGCCTATTCGCTCTCGGAAGGGGCGATCAAGATCAAGGGCTTGGTCGAGCTCGCCAAGGCCAATCGGATGCCGGCCTTGGGGCTCGCGGACACGGGCAATCTGTTCGGCGCACTCGAATTCGCGTTAGCCTGCGAGGGGGCGGGCATCCAGCCCATCATCGGCTGCCAGATCGCCCTCAAACGCCTGGGCCAGGAGACGCGGGGCAGCGGCGTCGGCCTCAAGACCGACCAGCTCGTGCTGCTCGCGAAGGACGAGGGAGGCTACCGCTCGCTCTTGAAGCTCGTGAGCAAGTCGTTCCTCGGCACCCCCTCCGGCGAGGCGCCCCATGTCGACTGGGCCGATCTCGAGGCGCACGAGGCGGGGCTGATCGCGCTCACGGGCGGTCCGATGGGGCCGGTCGGGCGCTTCCTCGGCGACGGGCAGGGGCCGGCGGCGGAGGAAATTCTTCTGAAGCTCGCGGCGCTGTTCGATAAGCGCCTCTATGTCGAGCTGCAGCGCCACGATCTCCCGCAGGAGGCGCGTATCGAGGCAACGCTCGTCGATCTCGCCTATCGCCACGGCTTGCCGCTGGTCGCGACCAACGAGCCCTTCTTCGCCACGCCCGACATGTACGAGGCGCACGATGCCTTGATCTGCATCGCCGAGGGAACGCACGTTTCGGAGACCGAGCGGCGCCGGCTCACGCCCGAGCATTATTTCAAGTCGGCGGCCGAGATGCGGGCACTCTTCGCGGACCTGCCCGAGGCGGTCGACAACACGCTCGCGCTCGCGCGCCGCTGCGCCTTCTATCCCTCGGCGCGAAAGCCGATCCTCCCGCCTTATCCCGACGCGCGCGGCGGCGACGAGGTGGCCGAGCTCAAGGCCCAGGCCGAAGCCGGGCTCGAGGTAAGGCTCAAGGCGCAGGTCTTCAAGCCCGAGATGGACGAGGCGGCGCAAAACGCCGCGGCGCGACCCTATCGCGAGCGCCTCGACTACGAGCTCGGCGTGATCGCGCCCATGGGCTTCGCGGGCTATTTCCTGATCGTCGCCGACTTCATCAAATGGGCCAAGGGGCAGGGCATTCCCGTGGGGCCGGGACGCGGCTCGGGTGCCGGCTCGGTGGTCGCCTGGGCGCTCACCATCACCGATCTCGATCCCTTGCGTTGGGGCCTGCTGTTCGAGCGTTTCCTCAATCCCGAGCGCGTGTCGATGCCCGATTTCGACATCGACTTCTGCCAGGACCGGCGCGACGAGGTGCTGCATTACGTCCAGGCGCGCTACGGGCGCGACCGTGTGGCGCAGATCATCACCTTCGGCAAGCTCCAAGCGCGCGCCGTGCTGCGCGACGTGGGGCGCGTGCTCGAGATGCCCTACGGCCAGGTCGACCGCATCTGCAAGCTGGTGCCGAACAACCCGGCCAATCCCGTGCGCCTCGAGGACGCCATCGCGGGCGAGCCCATGCTCCAGGCGATGCGCGACGAGGACCCGGCGGTCAAGCGCCTCATGAACATGGCGATCAAGCTCGAGGGGCTCTATCGCCACGCCTCGACCCACGCGGCGGGTGTGGTGATCGGCGACCGGCCGCTCGAGGAGCTGATCCCGCTCTACCGCGACCCGCGCTCCTCCATGCCGGTGACCCAGTTCAGCATGAAATGGGTCGAATCCGCGGGCCTGGTGAAGTTCGATTTTCTCGGCTTGAAGACGCTCACCGTGCTGCAGCGCGCGGTCGAGCTGCTCGCGCGCCGCGGCGTCGTGCTCGATCTCGGCAACCTTTCGCTCGACGACAAGGCGACCTACGACATGCTCGGCCGCGGCGAGACGGTGGGCGTGTTCCAGTTTGAAGGTTCGGGCATGCGCGACGCGCTCCGGAAGCTCAAGCCGGACCGGTTCGAGGACATCGTGGCGATGAACGCGCTCTACCGTCCGGGCCCGATGGACAATATCCCGACCTACATCGCGCGCCGGCGCGGCAACGAGGCGCCCGATTACCTGCATCCGTCCCTCGAGGGCATCCTCAAGGAAACCTGCGGCATCATGATCTACCAGGAGCAGGTGATGCAGATCGCGCAGGAGCTCTCGGGCTTCACCCTCGGGGCGGCCGATCTCCTGCGCCGCGCCATGGGAAAGAAGATCCGCGCCGAGATGGAGGCGCAACGCAAGGCGTTCGTCGAGGGTGCGGTCGCGCGGGGGGTCGAGGAGGGGAAGGCCTCCCACATTTTCGAGCTGGTGGCGAAATTCGCGGGCTACGGCTTCAACAAGTCCCACGCCGCGGCCTACGCGCTGGTGGCCTACCAGACCGCGTATCTCAAGGCCAACCATCCGGTCGAGTTCTTCGCCGCCTCCATGGCCTACGACATGGGCAATACCGACAAGCTCAACGTGTTCCGCCAGGAGCTGCAGCGCCTCGGCATCAAGCTCCTGCCGCCGGACGTGAACCGCTCGGAGGCGGATTTCAGCGTCGAGCCCGGCTCGACCGACGAGCGCGGCGCCATCCGTTACGCGCTCGCGGCCGTGAAGAACGTGGGTGCCGTCGCCATGGCGGGCCTGGTCAAGGAGCGCGACGCCAACGGCAAATTCGCCCATCTCTCGGACTTCGCCAAGCGGCTCGACGGGCACATGGTCAACAAGCGCCAGCTCGAGAGTCTCGCCGCCGCCGGCGCCTTCGATGGGCTCAATGCCAACAGGCGCCAGACCTTCGAGGCGATCGAGCAGATTTTGCGCCATGCGGGTGCTGCGGCCCAGGACCGGGCGAGCAACCAGATCTCGCTCCTCGACGCGCTCGCGGCCAAGGGTGGCGAGGCGCAAGCGGCGCTCATCGCCCTCCCCAAGGTCGAGGATTGGACGCCCATCGAGCGCTTGAAGCGCGAGTTCGACGCGATCGGCTTCTATCTCTCGGCCCATCCGCTCGACGCGTACGGGAAGACGCTCGAGCGCCTGGGCGTGGTGAGCGCCGGGGTCGCGATCCGGCGCATGATCGAGGGGCGCGGGGCGCGCGTGCGCCTCGCCGGGACGCCGATCGGAAAGCAGGAGCGCACGTCGGCGCGCGGTAACCGCTTCGCCTTCGTCCAGTTCTCCGATCTCTCGGGCGTGTTCGAGACCACGGTCTTCTCCGACGTGCTCGCGGCCTCGCGCGAGCTGCTCGAATCCGGGCAGCCGGTCCTGATCGCGGCCGACGGGCGCGTCGAGGGCGAGAGCGTGCGCCTCAACGCCCAATCGATCGAGCCCCTCGACAAGGCGGCGGCCAATGCGGGCGCGAGCCTGCGTATCTATCTCAACGACGTGGCGGCGATCGAGCCGTTGCGCGGATTGCTCGCGCGCGAGGGCGGGGGATCGCGGCCGGCCGCCAAGGGGCGCGTCTGGCTCGTCGCCATGCTCGCGGCCGAGGGTGCCCGCGCGCCGCGCGAGGTCCAGATCGCGCTCAAGGAGCGCTACGGCTGCTCGCCCGATTTGCGCCGCGCCATCAAGGCGCTTCCCGGCATCGTCGAGATCGAGGAAGTGTAGCCCGCCGCCATGATCCGGATCGGCGCCACGATCGAGCTCGACGAGCGCGAGATCGAGGAGAGCTTCGTCCACGCCTCGGGTCCCGGCGGGCAGAACGTCAACAAGGTCGCGACCGCGGTGCGGCTACGCTTCGACGTGGCCCATTCGCCGTCGCTGCCCGGGCCGGTACGCGCGCGCCTGGCGCGGCTCGCGGGGCGCCGCATGACCCGAGAGGGCGTGCTGGTCATCGTTGCCCAACGCCATCGCACCCAGGCGCAGAACCGCGCCGACGCGCTCGCGCGGCTCGTCGAGTTGATCCGCCAGGCGTCGATCCCGCCCACGCCGCGGCGCGCGACCCGGCCGACCCTGGGGTCGCGCCGGCGCCGGCTCGACTCGAAGATTCGCCGTGGCGCCTTGAAGCGCGGCCGGCGCGAGCGGGGCGAGGAATAGGGCGCGCGGGAATTCATTGGGAGCGATCATGTCGAATTCGCGGACCGGTCGGGGCGTCGGCGCCAAAATGGGCGTCGTCGTCGACCCGCTCGAGACCGGGGACTTGCCCGAGGCCATGCGCATCGTCCGCCTCGCCTTCGGAACCTTCTTCGGGGCGCCGGACCTCGAGACCTTCTGGACCGATCGCGACTTTGCCTCGAGCCGCCAACCCGCCCCCCATGTGGCCTCGTTCGCGGCGCGTCTGGACGGGAAGCTGGTCGGCTCGAATTTCGCGACCCGCTGGGGCAGCGTCGGCTTTTTCGGCCCCTTGTCGGTGCTGCCCGAGCTTCAGGACCGCGGCATCGCCCGAGCGCTCCTTGCCCGCACGATGGAGCAATTCGACGCCTGGGGTACCCGCCATGTGGGCCTGTTCACCTTCGCGCAAAGTGCGAAGCATGTCGGGCTCTATCAGAAATACGGCTTCTTCGCGCGTTACCTCACCGCGCTCATGTCGACCGACGCGACGCGCGGGTCCGCACCCGGCTGGTTCCGGTTCAGTGAATTGAGCGGGGTGCGACGCACGGAAGCGCTGAGCGCGTGCCGGGAGGTATCGGAGTCGGTCTATCCGGGCCTCGACCTCGCCGACGAGATCGTCTCGACCGCGACGCTCGGCGTGGGCGATACCGTCCTGGTCGAGGGTGACACGCTCGAAGGCGATAGGGGCATCGTCGCGTTCGCGGTGTGCCGTTACGGGCCGCGGAGCGAGGCGGGGGCCGACACCTGCTACGTCAAATTCGGCGTCGTGCGCGACGGGCCCGCGGCGGCGCGCGATTACGGGCGCCTGTTGGACGCGTGCGAGGCGATGGCGGTCGCGGCCGGCATGAAGGTGCTCGTGGCGGGGGCCAACATGGCGCGCCACGAGGCCTATCGCGAGCTCGTTCGGCGCGGCTTTCGCACCAAGATCCAGGGCGTCGCCATGCACCGGAACAACGACCCCGGCTATTGCCGGCCCGGCGCCTACGTCATCGACGATTGGCGGTAGGGCGCGGGAACGCCGGGTTTCCGCGCCCGGTCGAGGTCGTCATGCCCCCCCATCCCCCTTGCATTTCCGCGCCTTAGCCGCTATTTAAGCCTCCGTTTCAACCCTCACGCGGGTTCGCGGTCGCTCGGGGAGACATCCCGAGCGCTCGCTCCGGTGGCCGAAGTCTCGGGAATTCCCGAGCCAATTCAGGCCCTTCTGACCCGCGGCGGACCAACCGGAAAAGGATCGACCCATGGCGCTGCCAAGCTTCTCCATGCGCCAGCTCCTCGAAGCTGGCGTTCATTTCGGCCACCAGACGCGACGCTGGAACCCCAAGATGGGGCCCTTCATCTTCGGCGTGCGCAACAACATCCACATCATCGATCTGCAACAGACCGTGCCCATGATGCACCGGGCGCTGCAGGTCGTGCGCGAGGTCGCGGCCCGGAACGGACGCATCCTCTTCGTCGGCACCAAGCGCCAGGCGGCGGACATCGTCGCCGAGGAGGCGAAGCGCTGCGGCCAGTACTACGTGAACCATCGCTGGCTCGGCGGCATGCTGACCAACTGGAAGACCATGTCGCACTCGATCAAGCGCCTGCGCTCGCTCGACGAGCAGATGGGGCAGGAGAATCTGGGCCTCACCAAAAAGGAGCTCCTGGTCTTGACGCGCGAGCGCGACAAGCTCACGCGCGCCTTGGGTGGGATCAAGGAGATGGGCGGGCTGCCCGACCTCCTGTTCATCATCGACACCAACAAGGAGCAGATCGCGGTCGCCGAGGCGAAGAAGCTCGGCATCCCCGTGGTCGCGATCGTCGACAGCAACTCGGACCCGGACGACATCCTCTACCCGGTGCCCGGCAACGACGACAGCCAACGCGCGATCCGCATCTATTGCGAGCTGATCGCGGCGGCGGTGCTCGACGGGCTGCAGGAGAACATGGCCAAGGCGGGAGTCGATCTCGGGGCGCAAGCCGAGACGCCGATCGAGCCGATCCCCGAGGCCGAAATCGCGGCCGTGGCGGAAGCGGCGGCCCAGCCGGCCTGAGACGGCGTCCGTTTCGGGCTCGAGCGCGCTTTGTGCGGCCCTGAATCGAGTTGCCATTTCAGGCGTTTGTAGATCGTTCTTCAGCGAGGAGTGAACAATGGCCGAGATCAGCGCCGGGCTCGTCAAGGAGCTGCGCGAGAAGACGGGCGCCGGCATGATGGATTGCAAGAAGGCGCTCGCCGAATCCGCGGGCAACCTCGAGGGCGCGGTCGACTGGCTGCGCAAGAAGGGCCTCTCCGCGGCGGCCAAGAAATCGGGCCGGGTCGCGTCCGAGGGGCTGATCGGCGCGCTGGTCAAGGGCAACACCGGGACCCTTGTCGAGGTCAATGCCGAGACCGATTTCGTCGCGCGCAACGAGACCTTCCAGGCGCTCGCCCACGAGGTGGCCGGGCTCGCCCATGGCGTGGGCGGCGACCTCGACAAGCTCAAGGCGGCCAAGACCAAGAGCGGGCGCACGGTCGAGGAGGAGCTCACGCACCTGATCGCGACCATCGGCGAGAATATGAGCCTCCGGCGTGCCGCGAGCCTCTCGGTTTCGCCCGGCGTGGTCGCGAGCTACATCCACAATCAGACGGCACCCGGTCTCGGCCGGCTCGGCGTGATCGTGGCGCTCGAGAGCACCGGCGACGCGGCGAAGCTCGCCACCCTCGCGCACCAGATCGCGATGCATGTCGCGGCCGCCAATCCCCAGGCGGTCGACGTCTCGGGGCTCGATCCCGACGCGGTCGCGCGCGAGAAGGGCGTGCTTCTCGACCAGGCGGCCGCGAGTGGGAAGGCCGATGAGATCGTCCAGAAGATGGTCGAGGGGCGGCTCCGGAAGTTCTACCAGGAGGTCGTGCTGCTCGAGCAGGATTTCGTGCTCGAGCCGGGCACCAGCGTGAGGAAGGCCGTCGAGGCCGCGTCCAAGGCGCTCGGCGCTCCGGTCCGGGTCGCGGGCTTCCTCCGCTTCGCCCTCGGCGAGGGGCTCGAGAAGAAGAAGGACGATTTCGCCGCCGAGGTGGCGCAGCTTTCCGGTGCCGGTCAATAAGGCGTTGGAATCGCGTTGTTTTTAATTCCGCCGCGCGTCCCCGGCGGGGTTGAGGTATAGTCTTCCGGTGCGCTTTGAGTCTCGAGCGGACGCGACCGGGGGCAGCCCCGGTCGTGCCATATCCGGGGCATGGCTGGCACGGCCCAAGAGTGCAGTCTTAGCGCAAGAGCGCAGCCTCAAAGGAGCGACGCGCGCGACATGGCAGCGAAACCGACATTGGGCCCAGCGAAGCCGGCGGCGCTGCGTTACGGACGCGTGCTCCTGAAGATCTCCGGCGAGGCGCTCATGGGGGCGCGCGAGTCCGGGCTCGATTTCGACACCGTCTCGGGCATCGCGGCCGACATCAAGGCGGTGCACGCGCTGGGGGCGCAAATTTGCGTCGTGATCGGCGGCGGCAACATCTTCCGCGGCCTCCAGGGCAGCGTGCACGGCATGGAGCGCGCGAGCGCCGACTATATCGGCATGCTCGCGACCGTCATGAACGCGCTCGCGGTGCAGAACGCGCTCGAGAAGACCGGCGTCGCCACGCGCGTGCTTTCGGCCATTCCGATGCAGAGCGTGTGCGAGCCCTACATCCGGCGCCGCGCGTTGCGCCATCTCGAGAAGGGCAGGGTGGTGATCTTCGCCGCCGGCACCGGCAATCCCTTCTTCACCACCGACACGGCGGCGGCGCTGCGCGCGTCCGAGATGGGCTGCGACGTGCTGCTCAAGGGCACCAAGGTCGACGGCGTCTATTCCGCCGACCCGCTGAAGGTCAAGAACGCCAAGCGTTACGATCGGCTGACGTACCTCGAGGTGCTCTCGCGCGACCTCCGGGTGATGGACGCCTCGGCGATCGCGCTCACGCGCGAGAATCACATTCCAATCCTGGTGTTTTCGCTGCACAATCCGGGCGCTTTCGCCGACGTGGTGCGGGGCCGGGGCAAATTCACGCTGATCGACGAGGAGGCCGGCGCCCGTGCGGGCGCGCGCGCGTGAGCGGGCCAGGGACGCGAACGGGCCAAGGACGTTAATGGACGAGTAAACGGGGTGCGAGCGGATCGTGAGCGAGCAGGACATCAATAGCCTGAAGCGGCGCATGGAAGGGGCGCTCGACGTGCTCAAGAAGGAGCTCGGCGGGCTCCGGACCGGGCGCGCGTCGGTCAACCTGCTCGACCCGGTGCAGGTCTCGGCCTACGGCTCGGCCATGCCGCTCAACCAGGTCGGCACCGTGGGCGTGCCCGAGGCGCGCCTGGTCACGGTCCAGGTATGGGACAAGTCGCTCGTGGGCGCGGTCGACAAGGCGATCCGCGAGGCCGGGCTCGGCCTCAACCCGCAGATCGAGGGCACCCTCGTGCGCGTGCCGATCCCGGAGCTCTCGCAGGACCGGCGCCAGGAGCTCGCCAAGGTCGCGCACAAATACGCCGAGCAGGCGCGCATCGCCGTGCGCAACGTGCGCCGCGACGGCATGGAGCATCTGAAGCGCCAGGAGAAGGACCACAAGATCTCCGAGGACGAGCACCGCAAGCAGTCGGACCTGACCCAGAAGGCGACCGACGAGGCGATCAAGAAGATCGACGAGCTGCTCGCGGCCAAAGAAAAAGAAATCATGAAGGTGTGACGGACGCGCCCATGGACCCGGTCACTTCCCCCTCGCCGCCGCCCGCCCAGCCGATCCACGTCGCGATCGTGATGGACGGCAACGGGCGTTGGGCGAAGGCGCGCGGGCTGCCGCGCGTGGCCGGCCACCGGCGCGGCGTCGAGGCGGTACGTCAGGCGGCGCGCAATGCGATCGACCTCGGCGTCTCCTACCTCACGCTGTTCGGCTTCTCGTCGGAGAATTGGCGCCGGCCGCCCCAGGAGATCGACGACCTCATGGGCCTGTTGCGCATTTACCTGCGCGGCGAGGTGGCCGAGCTGCACAAGAACGGCGTGCGCCTCCGCATCATCGGCGACCGCGCGCGCCTCGGCCCCGACATCGTCGAGCTCATCGAGAGCGCCGAGGCGATCACGCGCGCGAATACCGCGCTCAACTTGACCGTCGCTCTCTCCTATGGCGGGCGCCAGGACATCGTCCAGGCGGCGCAGCGCGTCGCCGCCGACGCCAAGGCGGGCCGGGTCGCGCCCGAGGCGATCGACGAGGATCTGCTCGCGCGTTATCTCTGGACCGCCGAGCTCCCGGACCCCGACCTCGTCATCCGCACCAGCGGCGAGCGGCGTTTGAGCAATTTCCTCCTCTGGCAGTCCGCCTATGCGGAGTTCGTCTATCTCGACACGCTGTGGCCCGACTTCTCCAAATCCGACTTCGAGGACGCGATCCGCCAATACCACGGACGGGAGCGCCGCTATGGCACGAGCCGTGGCTGACCGAGGTCCGAGCGCCGTCACCCTGCGCGTCGCCTCGGCCCTGGTCCTGGCTCCCATCGCCCTTGCCGCGATCCTGCTCGGCCGGCCCTATTTCGAGCTCCTGGTGGGCGCGGGCAGTGCGGTGCTCGCCTGGGAGTGGGACCGGCTCTGCGGCAGCGAGCGCTTCGGACTCGCGGGCTGGGTCCAGCTCGCGGCCGTGGTCGCATGCACGATCGCGGCCGGGCTCGGGCAAATCGCGATCGCCTTCGCGCTCATCGTTGCGGGTGCCGTCGCCGCCTATGGGGCGTCGCGCCTGGGCCGCGTCGCCAATCCGCTCTGGCATGGGGTGGGGCCGATCTATGTCGGCGTGCCCGCGGTCGCGATGATCTGGCTGCGGAACGGCTTCGGGGTCGACGTGGCGCTGTGGCTGTTCCTCGCGGTGTGGGCCACGGACGTGGGCGCCTACGCCGCGGGCCGTACCATCGGCGGGCCGCAGCTTGCGCCGCGCGTAAGTCCGAACAAGACCTGGTCCGGGCTCGCGGGCGGCATTCTCGCGGCAGCCCTGGTCGGCGCCGCGATGGGCTATGGCCGCGTCGAGCTCGCGCCGCTGGTGGCGCTGAGCGCTGCGCTCGCGATCGTGGCGCAGCTCGGCGACCTCGCCGAATCGGCGGTCAAGCGCCGCTTCAAGGTGAAGGACGCGAGCGGCCTCATCCCGGGCCATGGCGGGCTGCTCGACCGGGTCGACGGCCTCCTCGCCGCGGCGCCGATGGTGGCGCTCGTCGAGCTCGTCGCGCGTGGGGGCGTGCCGTCATGGCCATGAGTGCCCAGGCCGCGCAAGGAAGGTCCCACGACCGGCGAATGCCGCTCGCGCGGCCGAAGCGCATCGCCGTCCTGGGCTCGACCGGCTCGATCGGCTGCAGCACGCTCGACCTCGTCGCGCGCAACGCCGAGCGCTTCGAGATCGCGGCGCTCACCGCTCATCGCAACGTGAAGCTTCTGATCGAGCAGGCGCTGCGCTTCCGCCCGGCATTCGCGGTGATCGCCGACGAGAGTCACTATGCCGAGCTCAAATCGGCGCTCGCGGGCTCGGGCGTCGAAGTGGCGGCCGGCATGGATGCGGTCGCCGACGCCGCGCGCCGCCCGTCCGATTGGGTGATGGCGGCGATCGTGGGCGCTGCCGGTCTCGAGCCGACCCTCGCCGCGATCGAGCGCGGCGCCGTGGTCGGCCTCGCCAACAAGGAGACGCTGGTGTGCGCGGGCGATCTCGTCATGGCGGCGATCGCGCGTCACGGCGCGACGCTGCTGCCGGTCGATTCCGAGCACAGCGCGATCTTCCAGGTATTCGACATGGAGCGCGCGCCCGCGGTCGCGCGCATCGTCCTGACCGCCTCGGGCGGGCCGTTCCGCACCATCGAGCCGTCCCAGCTTCATTCGGTGACGCCGGCCCAGGCGGTGGCGCACCCCAACTGGACGATGGGCGCCAAAATCTCGGTCGATTCCGCGACCATGATGAACAAGGGCCTCGAGGTGATCGAGGCGTCCTACCTGTTCCCGGTCGAGAAGGAGCGCATCGAGGTGGTGATCCACCCGCAATCGGTGATCCACAGCATGGTGGAATATGTCGACGGCTCGGTGCTCGCCCAGCTCGGCACGCCGGACATGCGCACGCCGATCGCGGTCGCCCTGGCCTGGCCCGAGCGCATGGCCGCGCCCTCGAAGCGCCTCGACTTCGCGACGCTCGGCGCGCTCACCTTCGAAGCCCCGGATTTCGGCCGTTTTCCGGCCCTTCGAGTCGCGCGAGAGGCCTTGCAAAGCGGGGCGAATGCGCCCACCATCCTGAACGCGGCCAACGAGGTCGCGGTCGGCGCGTTCCTCGAGGGCCATATCCGGTTCCTCGATATCGTGCGCGTGGTCGAGGAAACGCTGGGCTCCATGGCGCGCGCGCCGCTTCTAAGCCTCTCCGACGTCAGGGCTGCGGACGCTGCCGCGCGGGAGAATGCCCGGCGTAGGCTTGCGGCCCTGCCTCGGCCGGCCTGACGAGCGCGGCATAGGATGGATTTCGGCCCAGGCCTCGAGGACGCATGATCGCCTTTCATCTCATTTCGGTCGCCCTCCATTACGCGGTGCCGTTTCTTGTGATCCTGACCGTGCTCGTGTTCGTGCACGAGATGGGGCACTTCCTGGTGGCGCGCAAGAACGGCGTGCGCGTCGAGACCTTCTCGATCGGCTTCGGGCCCGAGGTCTTCGGCTGGACCGACAAGCACCTGACGCGGTGGAAAATCTGCTGGCTCCCGCTCGGCGGCTACGTGAAGATGTTCGGCGACGCCAACGCGGCCAGCATGCCGGGCGAAGCGCTCGAATCCATGACGCCGGAGGAGCGCGCGGTCGCGTTCCAATTCAAGACCGTGGGCCAGCGCGCGGCGGTGGTCGCGGCGGGGCCGATCGCGAATTTCCTGTTCGCGATCCTGGTGCTCGCGGCCCTCTTCATGGCGGTCGGCCAGCCCTACACGCCGCCCGTGGTGGGTGCGGTGGTCGCGGACAGCGCCGCCCAGCGCGCCGGGTTCGCGCCCGGCGACCGCATCGTCGGCATCAACGGCACCAAGATCGAGCGCTTCCAGCAGGTGCAGCAGATCGTCCAGCTCGGCCTCAACGAGCCGCTCGCCATCGACGTCGAGCGCGCGGGCAAGCTCCTCCATCTCAAGGCGGTGCCGAGCATCGTCGAGCAGCACGACAATTTCGGCCACACGTTCCGCATCGGCCAGCTCGGCCTCGAGGCCAAGGGGCTCGAGTATGTGCGCATGGAGCCGGCGGCGGCGCTCTGGCACGCGGTCCGGCAGTCGGCCGTCCTGACCGGCTCGACCTTGAAGGCGGTCGGCCAGATGATCGTCGGCACGCGCACCACCGAGGAGCTGGGCGGCCCGCTGCGTATCGCCGAGATGTCGGGCGAGGTGGCGCAGGGCGGGGTCGTGTCGTCGGTTTGGTTCCTCGCCGTGCTCTCGATCAATCTCGGCCTGATCAATTTCTTCCCGATCCCGATGCTCGACGGCGGCCATCTCATGTTCTACGCGGTCGAGGCGGTGCGCCGCCGCCCGCTCGCCCCGCGCATCCAGGATTACGGCTTCCGGATCGGGCTCACACTGGTGCTGCTGTTGATGATTTTCGCGACCTGGAACGATCTCGTTCACCTCAAGGTCATTCAGTACGTCGCCAATCTCATTTCGTAGCGGTCCGAGCGTAAGAAGATTGGCAGGGAGCGACGCGTGCGGTTGATGAGGGGGCGGACGCTGGGCATGTGTGTGGCGGCGGCGTTCGCGCTGTCGGCGGTCGGGCTCAGCGCCCGGGCGGCGGCGCAGACGGCGCCCGCGGCCGCGCCCTCGGCCCCCACCGGCGCGACCGCGCCGCCCGCCGGCGCCGACATCATCAAGGAAATCCGCATCGACGGCAGCCGGCGCATCGAGCCCGCGACCGTGCGCAGCTACCTCACGGTCCATCTCGGCGACACCTTCGACCCCGAGAAGCTCGACGAATCGTTGAAGGCGCTGTTCGCGACCGGGCTGTTCGCCGACGTGACGCTCCAGATCCACGGCAGCACCCTCATCGTCCACGTGATCGAGAACCCGATCGTCAATCGCGTCGCGTTCGAGGGCAACTCGAAGATCGAGGACAAGGACCTCCTGCAGGAGATCCAACTCAAGCCGCGCACTGTATACACGCGCAACAAGGTCCAGGAGGACGTGCGCCGCATCCTCGACGTCTACCACCGCAGCGGCCGGTTCGGCGCGACCGTCGATCCCAAGATCATCAAGCTGCCCGAGAACCGCGTCGACGTGGTGTTCGAGATCAACGAGGGCGAGAAGACCAAGGTCACGCGCATCAGCTTCATCGGCAATCACGTGTTCAGCGACGGCGACCTGCGCGAGGTGATCCAGACCGAGGAATCCGCGTGGTGGAAGATTCTGACCTCGAACGACACCTACGACCCCGACCGCCTCACCTTCGACCGCGAGCTCCTGCGCAAATACTACCTCTCGCAGGGCTACGCCGACTTCCGCGTGGTCTCGGCGATCGCCGAGCTGGCACCCGACCGCAGCGGCTTCTACATCACCTTCACCCTCGACGAGGGCGAGCGCTACAAGTTCGGCAAGATCAACGTCGTGAGCTCGGTCAAGAACGTCGACCCGAAGAAGCTCCGGGACCTGGTGACGACCAAGGAAGGCGACTGGTACGACGCCGACAAGGTCGAGGGCACGATCAAGGCGATCAGCAACGAGCTCGGCAACCACGGCTACGCCTTCGTCGACGTGCGCCCGCGCGTCCGGCGCGACAAGGAGAAGCACATCCTGGACGTGACCTACGACATCCAGGAAGGCCCGCGCGTCTACATCGAGCGCATCAACATCAAGGGCAATACGCGCACGCTCGACAAGGTGATCCGGCGCGAGCTGCAGTTCGCCGAGGGCGACGCGTTCAACACCGCGCGCATCGAGGAGTCGCGCCGGCGCCTCAAGAATCTCGGCTTCTTCAAGGACACCGACATCTCGAACGTGCCCGGCAGCGAGCCCGACACCACCGTCGTCAACGTCGAGGTCAAGGAGCAGCCGACCGGCGAGATTTCGCTCGGCGCCGGCTATTCCACGACCGAGGGCGTCATCGGCGACTTCGGCGTGCGCGAGAAGAACTTCCTCGGCACCGGCCAGGACGTGGCCGTGCGCTTCGGCCTCTCGTTCGTGACCCAGGAGGTCGACGCGAGCTACACGATCCCCTATTTCATGGACACCAACATCACGGCCGGCGCCGACGTATTCCACGTGCGCCACGATTACCTGAGCGAAAGCTCGTACAAGCAGCTCACCACCGGCGGCACGTTGCGCGGCAGCTACAACATCGTCGACAACCTGAACCAGTCGCTGCACTACACGTTGCGCCAGGACGAGATCGGCGACGTGCAGACGGGCGCCGCGGTCGCGATCCTGAACGAGGAGGGCACGGCGACGACGTCCCAGATCGGCCAGGGGCTCGCCTACGACCGGCGCGACAACGTGCTCGATCCGACGAGCGGCTACATCGTCACCTACGGCAACGATTTCGCCGGTCTCGGCGGCGGCGTGCACTACTTGCGCCAGCGCGTGACCGGCGCCTACTACTATCCGCTCGGCGGCGTGTGGGACGTCGCGGTCTCGGCGGAAGGCGGCTACATGAATCCGGTCGGCGGCCACACCATCCGCGTGGTCGATCACTTCTTCCTGGGCGGCGACAATTTCCCCGGCTTCCGGGCCGCGGGCGTCGGCCCGCGCGACGCGCCGTCGGGCGACGCCTTGGGCGGTCTCGCCTACGCGGTGGGCGACGTCGAGCTCACGGTGCCGCTCGGCCTGCCCAAGGAGTTCGGCATCGTCGGCAAGGTGTTCAACTATGTGGGCACGCTCACCGACGTGGGCTCGCTCCCGGGCGAGGATCCCTCGAATATCCAAAACAGCGCCATGCCGCGCGCGTCGGCCGGCGTCGGGCTCGCCTGGCGCTCGCCGTTCGGCCCGATCCGGGTCGACATCGCGCGGCCCTACCTCAAGCAGAACTACGACGTGGATGAACTCTTCCGCTTCAGCTTCGGAACCAAGTTTTAGGACATGAACATGCACAAGAAGATCATTATCGGCGTCGTCGGCGTGGCGGCGTCGCTCCTGCTTGCCGGTCCGACGCCGGCCGCGGCCCAGGCGCGGAAGTTCCCGACCCCCGTCGTCGCGGTGGTCGACGTGCAGGCCGTGATGAGCACGTCGGAGGCCGCCAAGAACATCAAGGCGCAGGTCGACAAGCTGCGCGCGAGCTACCAGGAGATCGTGCAAAGCAAGAACGAGCAGCTGCGCAAGCTCGAGCAGGACCTGCAGCAGCAGCGCGCGGTGCTCTCGCCCGAGGCGCTGCAGCAGCGCCAGCGCGAGTTCGAGCAGAAGGTCGCCGAGGCGCAGAAGGAGGTCCAGGACCGGCGCACCAAGATCGAGGCCGCGTTCGACAAGGCGATGCGCCAGGTCGAGTCGACGGTGACCCAGATCGTCGACCAGATCGCCAAGGAGAACGGCATCACGCTCGTGCTGCCGACCCAGGCGGTGATCCATGCCGAACCGGACATGAACATCACACCCGAGGTGCTGCGCCGCCTGAACGCGCGCCTGACCAAGGTCACGATCGAGGTGCCGAAATAGGCCGGGCGGCGCGCCGCGGCCGGAGAGGCGCGGCCCGGGCCGGTCTCGGCGGGTGGCCGCGCGCCGTGGCGCGCCCCGAATCGTCAAGGCTCTAGCGACGTTGATAATTTCCCGTAGATCGGGCACAAAGTGCCTGACTGCGTCGGCCGCCGCTGGGCGTCCGGCCGGACGAAAGGCCGCGCCGGGCGTTCCCGGAGCGCGCGGCGCTAGGGGTGCGGGCGGACGAAATGGCGATGGAAGCGACCACCTCCACGGGTAGCGAGGCGAAGCCCGTCGAACTCGACGTCAATCGCGTGATGGAGATGATCCCTCACCGGTACCCGTTCCTGATGGTGGACCGGGTGATCGACGCGATCGCGGACAAGAGCGCCGTCGGCATCAAGAACGTCTCGATCAACGAGCCCCATTTCCAGGGCCATTTTCCGCAGCGCCCGGTGATGCCGGGCGTGCTGATCATCGAATCCATGGCGCAGACCGCGGCGGTCCTGGTGGTGCATACGCTCGGGCCGGCGGCCGAGGGGAAGCTGGTCTATTTCATGGCGGTCGACGATTGCCGCTTCCGCCGCCCGGTGATGCCGGGCGACCAGCTGCGCATCGAGGTCACCAAGGAACGCAGCCGCGCCATGGTGTGGCGTTTCCGCGGCGAGGCCAAGGTCGACGGCGTGCTCGTGGCGGAGGCCACCTTCGCCGCGATGATCATGGACGAGTAGGCCCATGGTCGCGAACGTCACGGCGGCGCTCGCGGGGGCGCGCATCCATCCGACCGCGATCGTCGATCCCAAGGCCGAGCTCGCGCGCGGCGTCGAGATCGGCCCCTATTCGGTGATCGGGCCCGACGTGCGGCTCGCCGACGGCGTCGCGGTCGGCCCGCATGTGGTGATCGACGGGCGCACCTCGATCGGCGCGGGCACGCAGATTTTCCCCTTCGCGTCCATCGGCCACATTCCGCAGGACCTCAAATACAAGGGCGAGCCGTCCGAGCTCGCGATCGGCGCCCTCAACGTGATCCGCGAGCACGTGACGATGAATCCCGGCACCGAGGGCGGCGGGATGGTGACGCGCGTCGGCGACCGGTGCCTGTTCATGGTCGGCGCCCACGTCGCGCACGACTGCAAGGTGGGCGATCACGTCATCATGGCCAACAACGCGACCCTCGCGGGCCATGTCGAGGTGGGCGACTGGGCGATCCTGGGCGGGCTCTCGGCCGTGCACCAGTTCTGTCGCATCGGGCGCTTCGCCATGATCGGCGGCATGTCCGGGGTCGAGGGCGACGTGATCCCCTACGGCTCGGTGATGGGTAACCGCGCGCGCCTCGCCGGCCTCAACATCGTCGGCCTGAAGCGGCGCGGCTTCTCGCGCGACCAGATCCACAATCTGCGCACCGCCTACCGCCTCCTGTTCGCGCAGGAAGGCACCATGGCCGAGCGCCTCTCGGACGTCGAGGAGATCTATCACGACAACGAGGTGGTGATGGAGATCGTCGGCTTCATCCGCGCCGATTCGACCCGGGCGATCTGCCAGCCCAAGCCGGGTGAGGTCGAGTAATCCCGCGATGGCGTCCAAGCTCGGCATCGTCGCCGGCGGCGGGGCCTTGCCCGCGCGCTTGGTCGAGGCGTGCCGCGCCAAGGGCTGGCCGGTCGCACTGGTCGCGATCGAGGGCCAGGCCGAGCCCGGCCCCATCGCCGGCATAAACCCCGTCCGCCTTCCGCTCGGCTCGCCCGGCCGCGCGCTCCGCTATGCGCGGAGCGAAGGCGTCGAGCGCGTCGTGTTCGTGGGCGCCTTGCGCCGTCCGCGCGGCCTGCGCGACCTTCTCGCCATCGGATTTCCGGATTGGGTCGCCTGGAGCTTCATCTTCGGAAGGCGCGGCGCGATCCTGCGCGACGACGGATTCCTCCGTGCCGTGGCGCACGCGGCGGAGAAATTCGGGCTCGAGGTGGTCGGGGTCGAGACGATCGATCCGAGCTTGTTGGCCGCGGAGGGCCGCTACGGGCGCCTCGCACCCGACGCCGAGTCCGCGCGCGACATCGAGATCGGCATCGCCGCGGCGCAGTCGATCGGGCGCGTGGATCGGGGGCAAGGGGCGATTGTCCATCGCGGCCAGGTGATCGCGACCGAGCGGGCCGACGGCACCGACGCGATGATCGCGCGCGCGGGCGCCTTGCTCGCGCGCCTCCGAGGTGCCGACGCCAAAGGCGGCGTGCTGGTCAAGGTCAAGAAGCCGGGGCAGGAGGCGCGGATGGATTTGCCCACGATCGGCCTCCGCACCATCGAGCGCGCGCGCGCGGCGGGGCTCGCCGGCATCGCGGTCGAGGCGGGCGCGGCGCTGGTCCTCGACCGCGAGGCGCTTGCGCGCGCGGCCGACGCGGCCGGCCTCTTCGTGGTGGGCGTCAAGGTGCCGGAATCCTCGGCCGAGACGCGCGGCGCCGGGCAGGGTCCGCTCATCTATCTCATGGCGGGCGAGCCCTCGGGCGACGCGCTCGGCGCGCGCCTCATGGCGGCCTTGAAGCGCGAGACCAACGGCGCCGTGCGCTTCGCCGGCATCGGCGGCGAGCGCATGATCGGCGAGGGCCTGGCGAGCGATTTTCCCATGGCCGAGCTTTCGATCATGGGGCTCGCCGAGGTGCTGCCGAAGGCGCCCCAGATCCTGCGCCGCGTGCGCGAGACCGTCGCGCGCATCCGCGACCTCGAGCCGGACGCCGTGGTGTCGATCGATGCGACCGGCTTCTGCTTCCGGGTCGAGAAGCGCCTCAAGGCCGCGCGCGCGGGCATTCCGCTCATCCATTACGTGGCCCCCATGGTCTGGGCCTGGCGCCCCTGGAAGGCGAAGCTGGTCGCGAAATTCCTCGACCGGCTTTTGGTGCTCCTCCCCTTCGAGCCGCCCTATTTCGAGAAAGAGGGCTTGGCCACGAGCTTCGTCGGCCATCCGGTCATCGAGGAGGGGGCGGACAAGGGCGACGGCAAAGGGTTTCGCGCGCGCCATGGAATCCCCGAGGACGCGCCGCTGCTTGCGGTGCTGCCCGGGAGCCGGCATGGCGAGGTGAAGCGCCTGTTGCCCGTGTTCGGCGCGAGCTTGGGCTTGCTCGCCGCGCGTTTCCCCGGCCTACGCGCCGTGGTCGCGACGGTCGAGACGGTGGCCGACGAGGTCGCGGCGGCGATCCGCAGCTGGCCGGTGCCGACCACGCTCGTGCGCGGCACGGCGGAGAAATTCGACGCCTTCGCCGCGGCGAACGCCGCCCTCGCGGCCTCGGGCACGGTCTCGATCGAGCTCGCCCTTGCGCGTTGCCCGATGACGATCGCCTACAAGGTCTCGCCCGCGACCGCGTGGCTGTTGCGCCATTA
>Ga0335072_10002400_pt1 | contig 29072 bp, 30 predicted proteins | sample Lox_Sample_21_FD_206725 | JGI IMG/M metagenome (GOLD analysis project Ga0335072, IMG submission 206725) | Soil microbial communities from Loxahatchee National Wildlife Refuge, Florida, United States - Lox_Sample_2.1 | ecosystem: Environmental > Terrestrial > Soil > Wetlands | place: USA... | reverse complement strand
CATGTGCTGTGGTCCTATTCGGCGCCGCGCGGCACGAACCTCGCCGCCGCACCGCCGCACGTCTCGTCTATCGTCCTGAGCCGGTCGCACCGGCCAGCAGCACGGTAGCGCACCCCCCGCACCCCGAACGCATGAACGGCACCTTCTTCTACATAGGTCTCGGCGCCGGCCTCGCCGCCGCCTGCGGGCTGCGCCCGTTCCTGCCGGTGCTGCTCGCGGGCGCGCTCGCCTCCGGCAAGGCGCTCGGCGTCGGCTTCGCGCACGACCCGTTCCGTTTCCTGAAAGAAGACTGGTGGCTGCTCGTCGTCGTGCTGGCGCTGGTGCTTGCGTACGCGGCGCAGCTGTTGCTGCGCCAGAGCGCGCTGCCCGACCCTGAGCTGGAGGACGCCCGCCCGCAGCCGCTCGCGGCGGCGATCGTCGGGCTCGCCTACGGCGCGGGGGCGGTGCTGTTCGCCGGGACGCTGGCCTCCCATCACGACGCGTGGTGGCCCGGCCTGATCGGCGGGCTGGCCGCCGTCTGGCTCAGCCAGCGCGCGGTGCTGCCGCTGTTCGCCCGCGCCCGCGCGCGGCTCGCGGACGGCACCGCGAAACAGGCCCTCACCCTGTATCTGGACGCCGCCTCGCTGATCGTCGCGGTGCTCGTCGCCGCGCTGCACCCGCTCGGCTACGTGGCGCTCGCGCTGCTGGCGTGGCTGCTGCTGCGCACGCGCGCACGCGCCGGCGAGAAGTACGCCGGCCTGCGGGTCCTGCGGCGCTGAGTTGGGCGCCGCCGGCGAGATGCCCGCCACGACGCCGTCCGCCAAGCCGCCGAAGCTCGTCCTCTGCGTGATCGACGCGATGGCGCCCGCGATGCTCGAGCAGGCGGTCGCCGCCGGCGTCGCGCCGGTGCTCGCGACGCTGATCGAGCGCGGGCGCTACGTGCCCGACTGCGTCGCGGCGTTTCCCTCCGTCACTCCCGTCTGCGCCGCCTCGATCGTGACGGGCCTCGGCCAGGACGCCCACCGCATCCCCGGCATGAACTGGTACCTGCGCGAGGAGCGGCGCTACGTCGAATACGGGTCGAGCTTCCGCTCCGCCCAGCGCTTCGGGATCGGCCGCCAGCTGACCGACACCGTCTACAACATGAACCGCGCCCACCTCGCCGCCGAGACGCCGACCGTGTTCGAGACGCTGGACGACGCCGACGTGCGCACCGCGGGCACCACGTACCTGATGTACCGCGGGCGCCATCGCCACGAGCCGCAGCGCGACACCGCGCTGACGCGCGTCGCCTCCACGCTGATGCGCCACTCCGTGATGGGGCCGCGCGAGCTGTTCTACGCCGACATCTTCGCCTCGCGCCGCACCGGCTGCCGCTCGGGCCTGGGCATGCCCGGCGTGCGCGACCGGCACTCCGGCTGCGTCTCCAGCTACATGGTCGAACGGGACCTGTTCGACTTCCTGCTGCTGTCGCTGCCCGACAACGACTGGCACTCGCACAAGCGCGGCCCCGACGCGCAGCTGCAATCGCTCGCGCAGGCCGACCTGCAGCTCGCGCGCGTCTGCGAGGCCGCGGGCGGGATCGACGAGTTCCTCGCCGAGCACGCCGTGATCGCGATGGCCGACCACTCCCAGGCGCCGGTGACGGAGACGATCGCGCTGCAGGACGAGCTCGCCGACCTCGGCGTGCTGGCGCCCCCGCGCGGGGGAGAGACCCGCGAGCCGCACATCGCCGTCTGTCCTTCCCAGCGCGCCGCGATGGTCTACGCGCTGCACGAGTCCGAGCGCGACGCGATGCGCGCCTCCGTCGTCGCCCGCGCGCTGGCGACCGAGGGCGTCGAGCACGTGATCTGGCTCGCCCGCGACGCCCACGACCGCGTCAGCGAGGGGATCGTCAGCAGCCGTGAGCACGGCGAGCTGCGCTTTTCGCCCGGCGGCGATCTGCAGGACCCGCGCGGCGCGCGCTGGAGCGTCGAGGGGCCGCTGGCGGCGATCGACGGCAGCGTCCGCGACGGGGTGCTCCACACCCCCGCCTTTCCCGACGTGCTCGCGCGCGTCTGGTCCGCGCTGACGTGCCCCAGCTCCGGCGAGGTGCTGCTGTCGGCGGCGCCCGGCTACGAGTTCCTGGACTGGGGCCGCCAGGCGCACGTCGGCGGCGGCAGCCACGGCTCGCTGCACGCCTCGGACTCGCTCGGCGCGCTCATCGCCTGCGGCGTCGAGCTGCCGGCGCAGGAGCCGGGGCAGTGGGCGATCCGCGACGTCGCCCCGATCGTGCTCGCGCACTTCGGGGCGAGCGCCGCGAGCGTTTAGGCCGCCCCGTTACGCTCGCCTGATGCGACGGCTGACGCTCGCGCTCGCGTGCATCGCCTGCCTGGCTTTGCCCGCCGCCGCCATGGCCGACGCCGGCTCGCTGCCGAGCGTCCCGCAGCCCCTGCCGCTCGCCGCCGAACAGACCCCGTCGCCGGATGCGACCGGCTCCTCGGCCGCGACCGCCTCGACCGCGACGGACCCCGACGCGCCGATCCCGGTCCCGGCTTCGGACACGCCGCCCCCGGGCCGCCGCCTGTCCGCGAACCAGGTGCTGGCGATCGCGGGGCGCCTGGCGAAGATGAAGAAGGTCCGCGCCGAATACCCCGGCTCCTACGGCGGCGCCTACCTGAAAGCGCCGCTGCACTGGCAGGTCAGCTACTTCTCCAAGAACGGCAAGAAGGAGATCGGCCAGGTCGCGATCGACGACGTCTCGGGCCGCGTGCTCGAACAGTGGACCGGCTTTCAGGTCGCCTGGACGATGGCGCGCGGCTACAAGGGCGCGTTCGGGCGCCACGTCAACGCGCTCTACATCTGGCTGCCGCTGTGCGTGCTGTTCTTCGCCGCCTTCTTCGACTGGCGCCGGCCGCTGCGGCTGCTGCACCTCGACCTGCTGGCGCTGCTGTCGTTCTCGGTCTCGCTCGCCTTCTTCAACCACGCCGACATCTACCAGTCGGTGCCGCTCGCCTACCCGCCGCTGCTGTACCTGCTCGCGCGGATGCTGGCGCTCGCGCTGCGACGGCGCCCGCGCGAGCCGGGGCCGCTGCGGCTGCTGGTGCCCGCGCCCTGGCTCCTGCTGGGGCTGCTGTTCCTGGTCGGCTTCCGGATCGCGCTGAACGTCACGGACTCGAACGTGATCGACGTCGGCTACGCGGGGGTGATCGGCGCGCACAAGGTCGCCCATGGCACGCCGCTCTACGGCCACTGGCCCTCCGACAACGAACACGGCGACACCTACGGCCCGGTCGCCTACGAGGCCTACGTTCCCTTCGAGCAGGTCTTTGGCTGGAGCGGCAAGTGGGACGACCTGCCCGCCGCGCACGCCGCCGCGATCGTCTTCGACCTGCTGGCGATCGGCCTGATGTTCCTGCTCGGCCGCCGCGTGCGCGGGCCGAGCCTCGGCATCGCGCTCGCCTACGGGTGGGCCGCCTTCCCGTTCACGATCTACGCCCTGGAGAGCAACTCGAACGACACGCTCGTCGCGGTGCTGGTGCTGGCGGCGATGCTCGCCGCGACGTATCGCGGCGCCGTCGCCTGCTCGCTGCGCGGGGCCTTCGCCGCGCTCGCGGGGCTCGCGAAGTTCGCCCCGCTCGCGCTCGCGCCGCTGCTCGCGACGCATGGTCTATGGGAAAAGACGGTCCGCGGCGCCGACGGTCGCGAGGTGACGGTGCGTACCCGCACGCGCCTGCGCCTGCTCGTGACGTTCCTGCTCGCCTTCGTGGCCGTCGGCGCGCTCGCGAGCATCCCCGCGCTGACGGGCGACTCGCTGCACACGATCTACGAGCGCACATTCGCCTACCAGGGCGACCGCGAATCGCCCTTCTCGGTGTGGGGGCTGTACGGGGGGCTCGGCGGCTGGCAGACGGCCGTGCAGATCGTTGCCGTCGTGCTCGCCGTGGGGCTGGCGGTGGTGCCGCGGCGGGTGGACGTCGTCGGGCTCGCGGCCGCCTGTGCCGCCGTGATCGTCGCCGTGCAGCTCGGGATCGACCACTGGTTTTATCTGTACATAACCTGGTTTTTCCCGCTGGCCCTCGTTGCTCTGCTTGGGCGCTACGGCCCGGTGGGGGTCAGGCCGGCCCGGGAGACGCCGCCGGCCGTGGCATCAGAACCTGCTCGATCGAGTCCGCCCGCATTCGCCGCGAGCAGCTGATCAGCACGCCCATCAGCCAGGGGTCCTCTTCGCTGGTCTCGAAACGGACCGGCATCTGCGTCAGCAGCGACTCGATCGCCTGCTCGCGCTTGACGCCGATCACGCCGCCGCGCGGGCCGGTCATGCCGACGTCGGTGATGTAGGCGGTGCCGCCGGGGAGCACGCGCGCATCGGCGGTGGGGACGTGCGTGTGGGTGCCGACGACGGCGCTGACGCGGCCGTCGAGGTGCCAGCCCATCGCGACCTTCTCGGAGGTGGCCTCGGCGTGCATGTCCACCAGCACGTGGTCGACCCCGCCGACCTCGCCCAGCGCCGCCTCGATCGCCGTGAAGGCCGAGCGGCCCGCCTTCAGGTACAGGTTGCCGCTCATGTTCACGACCCCGAGCCGCACCCCGTCGCGCTCGACGATGCAGGTGCCGTGCCCGGGCTGGCTCTTGAGGAAGTTGGCCGGTCGCAGGATGCGCGGCTCGCGGTCGAGGTAGGAGTAGATCTCCCTGCGCCGGTAGGTGTGGTTGCCGAGCGTGATCGCGTCGACCCCCTTCGCCAGCAGCTCGTCGGCGATCTTCGGCGTGATCCCCAGCCCGCCGGCGATGTTCTCGGCGTTGACCACCACGAACGTGGGGGAGTGGCGCTCGCGCAGCACCGCCAGGCAGTCCAGCAGCGTGCGCCGGCCCAGCCCGCCGACGACGTCGCCGACGAACAGGATCCGCGCGGCTGCCGCCTGGGGCTCAGCCATACTCCGGCGATGACGGGAGGCAAGTGAGGGACGGCGCCACGAACGGCCCCGGCGAGGCCCCCGAAGCCGACCCGCCGAGCCGCGAGGAGGAGCGGCTCGCGGACGAGCCGCCCGAGCGCAAAGCCGAGCACGACGAGCCGCAGCGCGCGATCGTCCCGCGCTGGGTCCAGCTCGCGGTGCTGCCGATCGCGCTGCTGGCGGTGTGGACGCTGGCGAACATCGCGGCGGAGGTGCTGGTGCTGTTCATCGTGGCGGGGCTCATCGCGCTGATCCTCAACCCTGCGGTCGCCTTCCTGCAGCGGCGCCGGCTTCCGCGTGGGCTGTCGGTGCTCGCGGTCTATCTCGCGTTCTTCCTCGCCCTGGGCGGGCTCGGCTTCCTCGTCGCGAACCCTATCTCCGACCAGGTGCAGAAGTTCGCCAACAACCTCCCGCACCTCGTCGACGAAGCCAACGAAAACCTCCAGACGCTCCAGGAAGAACTGAACGAAAGCGGGATCCACGTCCACATCCTCAAGCAGGGCAAAACCGCGCTGCAGACGATTCAGGAAAAAGTCGCGAAGAGCGCGGGCGAACTCGCCTCCTCGAGCGCGAGCATCCTCAGCGAAGCGGCCGGCGTCGTCTTCGACCTCGTCCTGATCTTCGTGCTGTCCGTGTACATGCTCTTGTACGGAGAGCAGATCGGCGCCCTGGCCAGACGCCTGATGCCGAAGGGCGACGGAACCGACGCCGACGACTACCCCCACCTGGTCCAGCGCGCCGTCTCGCGCTACGTCGGCGGCCAGCTCCTGTTCAGCGTGATTATGGGAGCCTCCGCCGGCGTCTCGCTGTGGATCTACGGCACCGTGGGGCTGTTCCCGGACGGGAGCAAGTACGCGATCGCCTTCGCGGTCTTCTACGCCCTGATGGAGCTGATCCCGTACATCGGCCCGATCCTCGGCGCCGCCCCACCGGTGATCGTCGCGCTGGTCACGAATCCGATCTCCGCGGTGTGGCTGATCCTCCTTTTCATCGCCCTACAGCAGCTGGAGGGCCACGTCGTGGCGCCCCAGGTGTTCGGGCACACGCTGCGGATCAACCCGATTCTCGTGATCTTTGCGCTGCTGCTGGGCCTGCACGTCGACGGGATCATCGGCGCGCTGATCGCGCTGCCGATCCTGTCGGTGCTGCGAGAGACAGTCGTCTACCTGAACCGCCACCTCAGCTTCGAAGCCTGGGGCCGCTCGCGCGACGGGCCGCGCGAGGGCCTGCTCTAGTACCACCCGCGTGGACCCAATCCTCAGCGTCAGCGGCCTCGTCAAGCGCTATGGCCAGCGCGAAGCGCTGCGCGGCGTCGGCTTCGAGCTGCGCGCCGGCGAGCTGGTCGCGATCGTCGGGCCGAACGGCGCCGGCAAGACGACGCTGCTCTCGATCCTCGTCGGCGCGCAGCAGGCCGACGCCGGCTCCGTGCAGGGAGCACGGCTGCAGAGCGCGCGCGGCGTCGGCTGGGTGCCACAACAGGCGGCGCTGTACTCGAAGCTGACCGTGCGCGAGAACCTGCGCCTGTTCGCGCGCCTGGAGGGCGTCGCCGACGTCGAGGCCACCGTCGCGCGGATGCTCGAACAGACGGGGCTGTCCGAGCGCGCGGACGAGCGCGCGGAGCGGCTGTCGGGCGGCAACCGCCAGCGCGTGAACGTCGCGCTGGGGCTGCTGGCGGACCCCCCGGTGCTCGCGCTGGACGAGCCCTCCACCGCGCTCGACCCCGGCCAGCGGGCGCGGCTGTGGGAGTTCGTCGGCGGCCTCGCGGAGCGGGGGACCGCCGTGCTGTTCTCGACGCATCACCTGGGGGAGGTGCGGCGCTATGCCAGCCGGGCGATCGTGCTCGCCGACGGGGAGGTGCTGTTCGACGGGGCGCCCGCGGAGCTCACGACCGGCGGCGAGGACCTGGAGAGCGCGTTCCTGGAGCTGCTGCAGGCGAAGGGGCACGCGTGAGGGCGCTGCTCGCGAAGGACCTGCTGGTGCTGCGCCGCTCGCGGCTGCTGGTGGGGGTGCTGATCGTCTACCCGGTGGCGATCGCGCTGTTGATCGGGCTGGCGATCTCGCGCTCGCCCGGCAAGCCGAAGGTGGCGATCGTGGACCAGACGCCGCCGGGGCAGACGGTGTCCGTGGGCAATCGGCGCGTGCCGGTGAGCGAGTACGCGCAGCAGCTCTTCTCGCAGGTGCAGCCCGAGAAGGTCTCAACGCGCGCGCAGGCGGTGGACCAGATCAAATCGGGCAAGGTGCTCGCGGCGGTGGTGATCCCGCCGAACATCGCCGCGCGGCTGGGCTCGGGCCTGAAACAGGCGAAGCTGGAAGTGCTCTACAACGGCAACGCGCTGGAGCAGTCGCTCGTGCAGGCGCAGATCGAATCTGCCCTGGCGAAGGCGAACGTCGGCTTCTCCGAAGAAATCCAGCGCGCCGCCTCGCAGGCGATCGGCGCGCTGCTCAGCGGGCGCAACCTCGGCGTGCTGGGTGCCCCCGAACTGATCGGGCTCGGCGAGATCGCGCCGAAGCTGCACGCCATCGCGCAGCGGCTGCCGCCGGGCCAGGATCGCAAGACGCTCGAACAGATCGGTTCCTTCGCCGGCTTCGCCTCCCAGAACCTGAACCTCGCGAAGAACGTGCTCGCCACGATCGGCCAGCCGATCCAGATCCAGACGCGGCTCGTCGAAGGCCGGCGCACGCCGCTGGACACCTTCGCCGTCGTCGTCGCGGTCAGCATCTCGCTGATGTTCGTCTGCGTGCTGCTCGCCTCAGGCGGCGTGGCGCTCGAGCGCGAGGAGCACACGCTGGCGCGCCTCGTGCGCGGCCTGACCACGCGTGGCGGGCTGCTGCTGGAGAAGGCGCTGCTCGCCGCGGCCTGCTCGTTCGTGCTGGCGCTCGCGATGCTCGCCGCGATCGGCGGCTTCGTGGAGCTGGACTGGGGACGCTTCGCGCAGTGGCTCGCCGCGCTGGCGCTCGGCAGCGCGGGCTTCGCGGCGCTGGGCGTCGCGATCGGGGCGCTGGCGCGCGAGGCGCGCGCCGCCTCGCTGCTGGCCTTCGGCCTGTCGCTGCCGCTGGCGTTCCTGGCGCTCGTGCCGAGCGGCGCCGTCGGCGCGGGCCTGAACGACGCGATCGACGTCATCTCCTTCGTGTTCCCCTTCAAGGCCGCCCTGCAGGCGCTGGACGCCGCCGTCAACGGCGCCTCGCCCTCGCTGCCCGGCCCGCTGATCCACCTCGCGGTGCTCGCCGCCGCGTTCGGCGCCCTGGCCCGACTCGGGCTGCGCCGCGCCGACTGACAGATGCAGGCCCGCCGCTCCAGGCGGGCCGGAATCTCTAACCTGAGAGGCGATGGCCTTTCCCGAGACGCGTATGCGCAGGCTGCGCGCATCGGCTTCTCTGCGCGGGCTCGTGCGCGAGACGGAGCTGAGCGCCGCGCGCTTCGTGCTGCCGCTGTTCGTCTCCGAGACCGCCGCCGGCCGCGAGCCGATCGCCGCGATGCCCGGCGTCGAGCGCCTCTCGATCGCCGCCGCCGTCGAGGAGGCCCAGGCCGCGGCGGGCCTCGGGATCGCGGCGGTGATGCTGTTCGGGATTCCCGCCCACAAGGACGAGCAGGGCTCCGGCGCCTGGGACGAGGAGGGCGTCGTGCAGCTCGCGACCGCCGCCATCAAGCAGGCCGTGCCAGGCCTGCTCGTCATGACCGACGTCTGCCTCTGCGAGTACACCGACCACGGTCACTGCGGCCTGCTGCGCGAGGACGGCTCCGTCGACAACGACGCGAGCGTCGAGCTGCTGGCCCGTACCGCCGTCAGCCAGGCGCGCGCCGGGGCCGACCTCGTCGCGCCCTCCGACATGATGGACGGGCGCGTGAAGGAGATCCGCGCCGAGCTCGACGGCGAGGGCTTCGTCGACACGCCGATCCTCGCCTACTCCGCGAAGTTCGCCTCCGCCTTCTACGGCCCCTTCCGCGACGCCGCCGGCTCCACGCCCGCCTTCGGCGACCGCCGCGCCTACCAGATGGACCCCGCCAACGGCGAGGAGGCCGTGCGCGAGGCGCTGCTCGACGTCCAGGAGGGCGCCGACATGGTGATGGTCAAGCCCGCGCTCGCCTACGGCGACGTGATCGCCGCCGTCAAGCGCGAGACGCGGCTGCCCGTCGCCGCCTACAACGTCAGCGGCGAGTACGCGATGGTGAAGGCCGCCGCCGCCGCGGGGCACGTCGACGAGCGCCAGATCGTGCTGGAGATCCTGACCTCGCTGCACCGCGCCGGCGCCGACACGCTGATCACCTACCACGCAAAGGACGCCGCCGAATGGCTGAGCCAACGATGAGCGAACCCGACCCCACACTCGCGAAGGAGCCGCTCGCGGCCGTTGCGGACCCCGGCCGCGCCGAGACCGCGACCCCGAAGCTGCGCAGCCGCAAGGACGGGGCCGCCATCCCGCTGGACGACCTCGACCGCAAGCTGCTGAACCTGATGCAGGGCAAGTTCCCGATCGCCTCGCGCCCCTTCCAGCACGTCGCCTCGCTCGCGGGGGTCTCCGAGCAGGAGACGATGGCGCGCGTCCAGCGCCTGCTCGACAAGCGCATCATCCGCCAGGTCACGCCGATCTTCGACACGCGCGCGCTGGGCTACTCCTCGATGCTGGTCGCGGCCAAGGTCGACCCCGAGCATCCCCACCGCGCCGCGAAGGTCATCAACGAGCACCCCGGCGTCTCGCACAACTACCTGCGCAACCACGACTTCAACCTGTGGTTCACGATCGCCACCGAGCCCGACTCGCCGCTGGGGCTGGAAGGCACGCTGGAGGTGCTGGCGCGCGAGGCGGGGGCCGAGTCGGTGCGCCAGCTCCCGACGCTGAAGCTGTTCAAGATCCGGATGGACCTCGAGATGGAGGGCGGCACCGACGCGCTCGCCAGCGCCGTCGAGGCCAGCGACCCCGTCGAGCTGGACCCCCAGCCCTACGACGAGCGCGACATCGCCGTGATCCGCGCGCTGCAGGGTGACATGCCCGTTGTCTCCGAGCCCTACGCCCCCGCGGCGGCGGCGCTCGGGATGGAGGAAGGCGCCCTCCTCGACCACCTCGCCGCGATGCAGGAGCGCGGGCTGCTACGCCGCGTCGCCGCGATCCTCTACCACCGCCGCGCGGGCTTCTCCGCGAACGGGATGGGCGTCTGGAAGGTGCCCGACGAGCAGATCCTCGACATCGGCCGGCGGATGGCCACCGTGCGTGGGATCTCCCACTGCTACCAGCGCCCCACCTACGAGGACTGGCCCTACTCCGTCTTCACCATGGCCCACGGCCGCTCCAAGGAGGAGTGCGACGCGGTGCTCGACGCGATCGCGCGACAGACCGGCATCTCCGAGCGCGCCACGCTCTACTCCTCCACGGAGTTCAAGAAGATCCGGCTGCTCTACTTCACGGACGAGTTCAAGGACTGGGAAGCGAAGCATGGATAGGAGCGCCCTGAGGGGGCGCTCTTCGATCGTTCCGGCGCGCTGATGGCTTCGCTCAAGGACACCCGCTCCGCCGAGGCCTACCAGCGCGCGCTGGAGCTGCTGCCGGGAGGCGTCAACTCCCCCGTGCGCGCGATGCGCTCGATCGGCCGCGACCCGCTGTTCGTCGCGCGCGGCGAGGGCGCCGAGCTCGTAGATGTCGACGGCAACCGCTTCGTCGACTACGTCTGCTCGTGGGGGCCGCTGATCCACGGCCATGCGCACCCCGCGGTGCTGGAGGCGATCTCCGAGGCCGCCGCGAAGGGCACCAGCTTCGGCGCGCCGACCACCGGCGAGACCGCGCTTGCCTGCGAGGTCAGCTCTCGCTTCGAGAGCGTCGAGATGCTGCGGATGACCTCCTCCGGGACCGAGGCCTCGATGACGGCGATCCGGCTCGCGCGCGCGGCCACGGGCCGTGAGCAGGTGCTGAAGTTCGCGGGCGCCTACCACGGCCACGTCGACGGCCTGCTGGCGCAGGCCGGTTCGGGCCTCGCGACGCAGGCGTTGCCCGCGAGCCCCGGCGTCCCCGCGAGCGCCGCCGCCGGGACCGTGGTCGTGCCCTGGAACGACGAGCAGGCGCTGCGCGAGGCCTGTGAGCGTCACGAGCTCGCGGCGATCCTCGCGGAGCCGCTGCCCGCCAACATGGGCCTCGTGCCGCCGCGCGAGGGCTTTCTGGAGCTGCTGCGCGAGCAGGCCGATGCCGCCGGGGCGCTGCTCGTGCTGGACGAGGTGATCTCGGGCTTCCGCGTCGCGCGCGGCGGCGCGCAGGAGCTCACCGGCGTCGGCGCCGACCTCACCGTGATGGGCAAGGTGATCGGCGGCGGGCTGCCCGCCGCGGCGCTCGGCGGGCGCGCCGAGCTGATGCGGATGCTCGCCCCCGCGGGCGAGGTCTATCAGGCGGGCACGCTGTCCGGGAACCCGCTCGCCGTCGCCGCGGGGCTGGCGACGCTGGAGCTGTTGGACGAGGCCGCCTACGCGCGTCTGTCCGCGACCACGGAGCGGCTCGCCGGCGGGCTGCGCGAGGCCGCCGCGGAGGCCGGCCGGGCCGTGCAGGTCGTCTCGGTGCCGGGCCTGTTGACGGTGTTCTTCAGCGAGCGCGAGGTCGCCGGCTTCGCCGACGCCCAGGCCTGCGACCTCGACGGCTACGCCGCCTGGTGCCGCGAGCTGCTCTCGCGCGGGGTCTATCCGCCGCCGTCGCAGTTCGAGGCCTGGTTCCCCTCGCTGGCGCACGAGGCCGAGCACCTCGACCGCACGATCGAAGCGGCCGCCGCGGCGTTCGCGGCGCTCGGCCAGCCGAGGGCGGCGGCCGGAGTCCGGTGACGTTGCGGTTTTGGAGACCACCGTGCTAGCGAAGCAGACGCTTGTGCTGGAACGCTTGCGCGAGCTGCTGCGCCAGCAGGGCGGCCTGCTGGCGACGCTCGTCGGCGAGGCGGAGGGGAGCGCGAACGCGGAGGGGAGCGCGAACAGCGAGGCGCCCGCGGAGAGCCCGGCGCGGCTCGCGGCCAGCGGCCCGCGCACCGAGCGCCAGGGCGAGCAGTACGAGCTGCTGGTCGAGGCCATCTACGAGGGCTACCTGCTGCACTACGGCACCCCGCGCGTCGTCCGCGCCGCCGACGCCGACCTGCGCGTGCTCGCGGGCGACCGCCTCTACGCGATCGGGCTGGCGCGGCTGGTCGAGCTGGGCGACACGCAGGCGGTCGCCGAGCTCGCCGACACGATCACGCTCAGCGCGCTCGCGCAGGGCGCCGGCGACGAGCGCCTCGCCGACGCCGTCTGGGCCGCGGGCGCCCGGGCCGTGGGCTGGGGGCCGAGCGAGCAGCACGCCCATGCAAAGCGCCTCGTCGGCGCCGGGGCTACAGACGCGTTCGAGGCGATGCGCACAAGCGCGGCGGAGATTGCGCGCACGCCCTGAATGGCGGCCCGATATTGTTCGCAGTCCGTGTCCGACAAGCACGCAAAGCACAAGTCCAAATACACCGCCGACCGCATGATCCCCGGCGCCTTCGAGGGCGAGACGGTGACGCGCAGGCGCTTCATGACCGGTACGGCCCACACCGCGGGCGCGATCGCCGCCGGCGCGTTCGCGCTGCCGGCGCTCGGCTTCGCGATCGGGCCCATCTTCAAAAGCACGCCGCACCACTGGGAGACGGTCGGCACGGAGACAGACTTCAACGAAGACAACTACGTGCCCGTCACGTTCACGCTGACCCCCGGCATCGGTGAGGCCGGCAAGACGACGGCCTACGTGCGGAAGTTCAACCCCAGGATCGACACCGACCCCTCCGACAAAGACTCGAAGTACATCGCGATCTCCAGCCGCTGCGCGCACCTCGGCTGCCCCGTGCGCTGGGTCGACGCCGCCGAGCGCTTCATCTGCCCTTGCCACGGCGGCGTCTACGACCTGCTGGGCCGCCGCGTCGGTGGCCCGCCGGTGCGCCCGCTGGACCGCTTCTACACCCGCCTGGAGGGCGAATTCGTGCAGATCGGCCCGCGCTTCAGCGTCAACAGCGAGCTGAAACGCTTCTCGCCGCGCGACCCGGGCGAGCCGCTGGACGGCATCGGCCAGTACCTCTACCCCTCGCGCCCCTCGGCGCAGAAGCTCTAGGAAACGATGCCGAAGCTGCCGAAGCTCCCAGCCCCGCCGCTGCCCGCCGCGCTCCAGGCGCCGCCGCCGCGCCCGAGCGAGAACGGCCGCAAGGGTGGCCCGATCGAGGACGCCAAGGAAGCCGGGATCAGCGTCGTCGACTGGGTCGACGAGCGCACCTCGCTCAGCGGCGCCGGCCGCTGGATGCTGTTCCGCAAGGTGCCGAAGGGCACGAACTGGTTCTACACGCTGGGCTCCGCGACGATGTTCGCCTTCCTGTCCCAGGCCGTGACCGGCGTGTTCCTCGCGATGTACTACCGCCCCGACCCCGCGGGCGGCGCCTACGAATCGATCCGCCACGTCACGAACGAAGTCTTCCTGGGCCAGTTCGTGCGCGGGATGCACAAGTGGGGATCGAGCGTGATGGTGATCCTGATCTTCTTGCACATGGGGCGCACCTTCTTCTTCGGCGCCTACAAGTACCCGCGCGAGCTGAACTGGGTGATCGGCGTCGTGCTGCTGATCCTGACGATGGTGATGTCCTTCACCGGCTATCTGCTGCCGTTCGACCAGCGGGCCTACTGGGCGACGATCGTCGGCGTCAACATCAACGGCACCGGCCCGCTGCTCGGCCCGTACTTGTCGGACTTCCTGCGCGGGGGAGGCGAATTCGGGGCGACGACCCTGTCGCGCTTCTATGCGATCCACATGATGCTCGTGCCAGGGTTGATCGCTGCGCTGATCGGCGCGCACCTGTACCTCGTGGCGAAGCTCGGAACCACCGCGCCGCCGTGGTCGAAAGCCGAAGAGCAGCCCGAGCTGCGCGAGGACGTGGTCTAGCGGATGAACCAGCAGGAGAAGGAGCAGTACCTCCGCGAGTACGCGATCCTGAAGTCGAAAGGCAAGCCGTTCTTCCCCTATGCCGTCGCGAAGGACGCCGCGATGGCGTGCGTCGTGATGGCCGTGATCATCTCGATGTCGCTGGTGCTGGGCGCCGAGCTGGGCTCGAAGGCGAACCCCACCACCACGACCTACGTGCCGCGCCCGGAGTGGTACTTCTTCTTCCTGTTCGAGGTGCTGCGCGTCGTCAAGCCGCAGAGCCTCGTGCCGCTCGCCACGATCGGCGTGCCGACGCTCGGCATGATCCTGCTGTTCCTGCTGCCGTTCTACGACCGCAGCCCTGAGCGCCGCCCCGAGCGGCGCCCGATCGCGACGCTGACCGGCATCGCGGTGATCGGCGCGATGGCCTTCCTCACCTACTCCGGCGCCAACGCCGGCTCGCCGACCGCGATCGAAATGAAGACGCCGCAGGCGGTGCTGAACGCGGGCGGCAAGACGCTCCAGGAATACGAAGCCGGCAAGCTCGTCGTCGCGCAGTCCGGCTGCCTGGCCTGCCACAAGATCGGCGACAACGGCAATGACGGCCCGGGCCCGCAGCTGACGAACATCGGTTCGCGCCTGCCGCGCCAGGGGATCGCGCGCACGCTCGTGAACCCCACCGCGCCGATGCCCTCGTTCAAGAACCTGCCTGCGAAGAAGTTCAACGCCGTCGTCTCCTTCCTTTCGCAGCTGAAGCAGTAGCTTTCCTCCGGATGGGCTCCGGTCCCCCCACGGGCTCCGCGCAGGGCCGCCTGGAGGCCGAGCAGGTGCGCTCGATGTTCGACGGCATCGCCGGCGTCTACGACCTGCTGAACACCGCGATGACCGCGGGGCTGCACCACCGCTGGCGTGAGCGCGCCGCGCAGCTGGCCCGCGTCAGGCCCGGCGACCGCGTGCTCGACGTCGCCACCGGCACCGGTGACCTCGCGCTCGCGCTAGCCGCGCACGTCGCGCCGGGCGGCGAGGTGATCGGCAGCGACTTCTCTGAGGCGATGCTCGAACACGCGCGCGAGAAGGTCGCCCAGGCGCAGGGCGTCGACGGGACGGCGGTGCGTCCGCGCTTCGAGTGGGGCGACGCGCTGGCGCTGCAATACGAAGACGACTCTTTCGACGCGGCGACCGTCGGCTTCGGGGCACGCAACTTCGCCGACCTCGGGCGCGGCCTGCAGGAGATGCGCCGCGTCGTGCGCCCCGGTGGCCGCGTCGTCGTGCTGGAGATCACGACGCCCACGAGGCCGCCGCTGTCGACGTTCTACGCGCTGTGGTTCGACCGGGTGGTGCCGGTGCTCGGGCGGGTGGTGCAGGCACTTGTGCGCGCGGCGCTCGCGGCGCGGGCGCGGGGCCTGTCGCCGGCGGCCGGGCGCGGGCACAACGGCAACGGCAACGGCAACGGGAGCAGCGGCCACGGCGCCGGGTCCGAAGGCGCCGGGATCGCCGACGCCTACAACTACCTGCCCAACTCCGTCAAGCGCTTTCCCGAGCCGCGGGCGCTCGCCGCGGAGCTGGAGCGGGCCGGGCTGCGCGAGATCTCCTACGTGCTGCTTGCCGGGGGGATCGTCGCGATCCACGCCGGGATCGTGCCCGCCTCTACCTCGGCCTCAGCTGGGGGCGCGGGGCGATGAGCGCGCTGGAGCAGGCCCGCGCCGACAGCGCCGCCGAAGGGGTCGAGGGCCTCGACGCGATCATGCAGCGCGGCGGCGAGGGACTGCGCACCCGCATGCTGCGCGCCGAGCGGCATCTGGAGCTGGTGACCGAGCAGGCCGGTGCGCCGCTGGCCGAGCACGCGAACGCCACCGTGCGCGCGGGCGGCAAGCGCCTGCGCCCGTTGTTGGTGGTGCTGGCCGCCGAGTCCGCGGGCGGCCCCTCGGAGGAGGGGGAGGAGCGCCTGGTGCGGGCGGCGGTCGCCGTCGAGCTCGTGCACTCCGCGACGCTCGTCCACGACGACCTGATCGACGGCGCGCAGCTGCGCCGCGGCCGGCCCACCGTCGCGGCGCGGGCCGGGCGCGAGGTCGCCGTCGCCACCGGCGACCTCCTGTTCTCGCTGGCCTTCGCGGAGCTGGCCCGCAACCAGAGCGCCACGCAGCTGCGGGCGCTGTCCGACGCCAGCTCGGCGCTCGCCGCGGGCGAGCTGCTCCAGCGCGAGGACGCCTACGCCGCGCACGTCGCCGTCGAGCGCTACCTGCGCCGGTGCGAGCTGAAGACCGCCGCGCTGTTCGAGGCCGCCTGCCGGCTGGGAGCGCTGAACGCCGCTTCGGGAACCCCTGAGCTCGCCGACGCCCTGGGGGCGTTCGCGCGGCGCATCGGGCTCGCCTTCCAGCTGCTCGACGACGTGCTCGACGTTTCCGGCCCCGTCGAGCGCACCGGCAAGGCGCGGGGCACAGACCTGCTCGACGGCACCGTCACGCTGCCCTTCATCCTCGCCCGCGAACGCGAGCCCGGGCTCGAGAGCTTCGACCTAGCCGCGCTCAGCGGCCCCGAGCAGGCGGAGGAGCTGTGCGAGCGGATCGCCGCCACCGGGGCCTTGGACGAGGCGCGGGAGCGTGCGCTCGGCGTCGTCGCGCAGGCCAAGGCCGAGCTGCCCCAGACGCTGCCTGAGGGACGCGGCGTGCTGCTCGACCTCGTGGCGGATGCCGTGGTCGAGCGTTATCGCTGAGAGGCTCGTTGCCGCTTTGACCGGACGCGGCTCGCGCTGAACCGTTTTACGGCATCCGGCCTTTAGGTCGAGCCGGCCTCCGCTTCTGGCTACAACTTGTGAACGCTCCGGCCGCCACGACACGTTACGAGGGCGGCCATCCAGGCCGCCTGTGCGCGCGCCGTGAGGTGGGCTAGAAGTCGGCCGGCGTGATCAGGTCCGCGTCCAGCGCCCGCACGAAGAAGTCGACTTCCTCGGACATGTTGGCGTGGGTCATGCGGCGCAGATCGCCGAGCAGGGCTCCGGCGGCGCGGTCGAGCTCGTCGTCGAGCAACTCGACGGCGGACTGCTCGAACACACCCTCACGGCGCGACTCGCACTCGGGGCAGCGCAGCACGATGCGCCAGTGGCGCACGCCTTCCTCGCACCAGTCGAGCGGGTAGACGAGATCGCCGCCACAGTTGAAGCAGACGTGCAGCTGCTCGGGCGTGCAGGGCGCGCCGGCGGCCTGTGGGCGCTCCTGGCCGGTCGTGGCGTGCTGCTGGCCCTGGGCCGCGTGCTTGGCGGCACTCGACGGCGGCTTCGGGGCGCGGGGGTGGATGTCGGGGCTTTCCGGTGTCTGCATCGGTCGGTCAGGGGTGTCATCGACGCGTGGCGGCGAGGTCTTTAGCCCGATCGCAGCCGACGGGCCGATCGCGCAAGAACGCCGTCATGCAGGGCTTCCGGGGGCACGGCGCTGGCAGGCGCGGTGGTAGCTTGGGTCGCGAATGGCAACCACGATCCGCCCGATCGGTCACGAGGACCGGCTGAGCCTCGTGGAGCACCTGGACGAGCTGCGCACGCGGCTGATCGTCAGTGGCGTGGTGCTCGCGATCGTGTTCGGCTTCTGCCTGTGGCAGAACCACGAACTGCTGCACGTCCTCAACAAGCCGTTGCAGACGCAGACGAAGAAGCAGGTCGCCAAGGGGGAGGGCACCGTCGGCCAGGCGGTGCTCGCACAGCAGAGCCTGCTGAAACTCTCGGGCGACACGCGCGCGGCGCTCGAAGCGCTACAGCGGCCCGGCAGCGGGCTGTCGGCCGGTGCCCGCGCGCAGCTGCCGGGGCTGATCGCGAAGATGAAGCAGGACGTCGCGAAGATCCCCCGCCACCCCGTCGGCGACAACCCCGTGACGCTCGGCGTCGGCGAGCCGTTCACGACGACGATCACGGTCTCGCTGCTGTTCGCGCTCGTGCTGTCGCTGCCGCTGATCCTGTACGAGGTCTACGGCTTCGTCGTCCCGGCGCTCAGCCCCGATGAGAAACGCGCGATCAAACCGCTGCTGACCGCGGTCCCGTTCCTGTTCGCGGCCGGCGTGCTGTTCGGCTACTTCGTCGTGCTGCCGGCGGCGGTGCGCTTCTTCGTGAACTTCAACGCCAGCGAGTTCAACGTCCTGGTGCAGGCGAGCCAGTTCTACAAATTCGCCGCGACCGTGTTGCTGGCGATGGGGCTCGTGTTCCAGGTCCCCGTCGTGATCCTCGGCGCGACGCGCGCCGGGCTGGTGACCGTCGAGCGGCTGCGCAAGAGCCGCCGCTACGCGATCGTGGCGTGCGCGGCGGTCGCCGCGTTCCTGCCGGGCGACGCGATCACGCTCGTGCTGGAGACGGTGCCGCTGTACGTCTTGTATGAGGCGAGTATCCTGGTGGCCGCGCTGGCGGGGAGGAAAGCCGCGAAGCGCGAACAGGGCGCCGGGGGGTCCATGGGGAGCCAGGCGCCGTATCCGGTGCAGAACGCGGAGCCAAGCGTGCAGCAGCAGACAGACGACAGCGTGCATCAGATCATCGACCACGTCGACCCCGACCACACCAGCTGATGCTGTTCGACCTCAGGGGCAGGCACCGCCGCCGCGCGGTCAAGGTGATCTACGTCGGCCTGGCGCTGCTGATCGGCGGCGGGCTGATCCTGTTCGGGGTCGGCGCCGGCACCGGCGGTGGCGGCCTGCTGAACGCCGCGACCGAAAACGAAGGCTCCAGCAGCTCGAGCTTCGCCGGGCAGATCAAGAAGTACGAAAAGCAGACGAAAGCCAACCCGTCGAACGCCACGGCCTGGGAACAGCTCGCGAAGGCGCAGCTGCACGAAGCGGGCGGCGAAGCGTACGTGAACCCGCAGACCGGGGCCGTGAGCGGGAAGGGCAAGGAACTGTTCGCCAAGGCGGCGCACTCGTGGGAAAGCTACGTCTCGCTGAACCCGCCCAAGCCGAGCCTCGAACTGGCGAAGCTGATGCTGAACGTGTACGGCGCCGAAGGGCTCAACCAACCCGCCTCGGCGGTCGAAGTGCTGCAGATCATCGTCGCCGCCGAACCGAACAGCGCCTCCTACTACGCCGCGCTCGCGGAGTACGCCTACAAAGCGAAGAACACCCGCGTCGGCGACCTCGCGACGACCAAGGCCGTCGCGCTCGCCCCCGCCTCCGACCGCCAGCGCGTGAAGTCGGAACTTGAATCGGCCAAGAAGGGCCCGTCGAGCCAGATCCTCACGACGACCACGAACGGCACCACCTACACCGGCAAAGCGAGCGGCAGCGGCGGCTTCGTCGGCACCGCCGTCAAAACCACGGCGCAGCCCAGCACGAAGACCTCGACGACGACGTCGACCAGCACCGGCAAATAGCCGCGCGGTAGAATCGCCGGTGCCGGCATCGCGCCGGCGCCCTCACGGGCCGTTAGCTCAACCGGCAGAGCAGGGGCCTCTTAAGCCCAAGGTTGCAGGTTCGATTCCTGCACGGCCCATTCCCGACGTTGCCCGGCACCGCGTCGTCGAGCAAGCGCGAGTTTCATCCCGGTCGATCTTTACGGTCGATCGATGCCTAAGAAGTACAAGGATGTGAGGGAAGCGCTGCTCGATGCGGGGTGGCGCGTGGTGCGGCAAAAGGGCTCCCACGAGGTCTGGGGCCACGCCGGCCGCGAGGCGCGCGTCGTGGTTGCCGGCAAGAACAGGGACACCGTCCCGATCGGCACGCTCGGTAGCATCCGACGCGCTACCGGCTTGGAGAATCTGCGATGAGCGACTATGTGGTGATCTACGAGCAGGCCGAGGATGGGGCTTGGGGCGCGTACCTACCCGACCTGCCCGGCGTCGTGGCTCTCGGCGCGACGAGGTCGGAGGTCGGTGAGCGCATCAAGGAGGCGCTTGCCGCTTACGCCGACGATCTCCGCGAGAGAGGCGAGCCGCTACCGGCGCCCCACCACACGACCGGTACGGTGGCTGCCTGACCTGGGCCTTCTGGCGCCGGCGGGACGAAATCGTTCTTTCGGGGTAAGGGCCGGACGTGCGTCCGATGCGAACGGTCCGTGCGATGCTGTTGCTGGGCTTGACGACGATCGCCGCGATTGCTGCCTCCGCAGCGCCGGCCGCGGGCCTGCTCGACGCCGGGTCTGAGCTGACGCCCGCAGGGTCCGGCACAGGAGAAGTCCGGCACGGAGGGCGGCCCGGCGCCCGCGACGCGGCTCCCACGACCGCCCCGGCTAGAGTCCGCGCGTGCCCACGGCGACCGCACCGCTCCCCCCGCGCATAGGCATCAACGCGATCTTCCTGGAGCCGCGCATGGGCGGCCTCGACACGTACACCCGCGCGCTCGTGCCCGAGCTGGCGCGCCTCGCGCCGGAGGTCCAGTTCGAGGTGTTCTGCAATCCGCGCGGCAAGGAGTACCTGCAGGCGGAGGGCTGGGGCGGGGCCGTCGCGCTGACGGCGCACCCGCTGCTGGGACGCCCGGGCCTGAAGGCCGCGGGCGAGCTGACGCTGCTCGGCGTCCTGGCCGGGCGGCGCGTGGAGCTGCTGCACAGCGTCGCGATGACCGGCCCGCTGCGCACCCGCGCCGTGCACGTCGTGACGCTGGCGGACGTGACCTGGATCGTCGCCCCGGACCCCGGGGAGGCGTCCACCGTGCGCCTCTGGCAGGCCGTGGTGCCGCTCGTCGCGCGACGCGCCGATCGCCTGCTCGCGCTTTCGCGGGCGGGAGCCGAGCACGTCGTCGAGCACCTGCGCGTGCCGCGAGAGCGGATCGACGTCGTGCCGCTGGCGGCGGGGAATGGGCGCATCGCCACGCCGACCCCGGCAGCCGAGCTGCGCCGCCGCCTGCGTCTCGGCGACGGTCCCGTCGTGCTGACGGTCTCGGCGAAGAAGGTGAACAAAAACCTCGAACGGCTGGTGCGGGCGATGGGGCCGGTAACCGCGGCCCACCCCGACGCGGTGCTCGTGCTGCCGGGCAATCCCACCGCCTACGAGCAGCGCCTGCGCGAGCTCGCCGCCGAGCTGGGGTTGCAGGCGAACGTCGCGTTCCCCGAGTACGTCGACGCCAACGACCTCGAGGGCCTGTACGCGCTCGCGGGCTGCTTCGTGTTCGCCTCGATCAACGAGGGCTTCGGCATCCCGATCCTGGAGGCGATGCGGCGCGGCACGCCGGTGGCGTGCTCACGCGCGACGGCGCTGCCGGAGGTCGCCGGCGACGCGGCCCGCTACTTCGACCCCTACGACGTCGAGGACATCGGCGCCGCGATCGTGCAGCTCCTGGGGGACCCGCGGCTCGCCCAGGAGCTCACCGCGCGTGGCCACGAGCGCGAGGCGGCCTTCACGTGGGAGGCGACGGCCCGCGGGACGCTCGACTGCTACGCGCGCGCCTGGGAGCAGCGGCGCGGGCGCCGCCTCCGCTAGGAGGGCTCCGCCCCGGTGCGCTCGGCGACGACCCGCACCGTGCGCAGCAGCCTGTCGCTGGCCCCGCGCACGCTCCCGCCCTGCTCGAGCGTGCTCTGGATGTAGGCCAGGGTCTCGGCGGTCAGGCGCTCGCCCGGGAGCACGTTGGGGATCCCCGGCGGGTAGGTCGCCAGCGACTCGGCGGCGATCCTGCCGACGGCGTCGGCCGCGGGCACCGCCTCCTGGCGCCCCAGGAACGCCTCGCGCGGGGTCATCGCCAGCTCGCCCCAGGGTGGCGGCGCCGCGAAGCCGGCGCTCTCGCCCGTCGGGTCGAGCCCGACCCGCTCGGCGGCGGCGCCCAGCGCGCGCACCAGCCGGCCGGCCTCCGGCAGCGAGCGCTCGCCCATGCCGAACACCGCGACCAGCACGTTCTGCGCATACAGCTCGAGGTTGATGTCGCCCAGCTCGCGCAGCAGCGGCGCCAGCTGGAACCCCGTGGCGGCGAGCCCACGCACGTCGACCGCGAGGCGCAGCGGGTCGTAGGCGAACACGCCCGGGCGCCCCACGATCCGCTCGTCGAGCACGTCGAGGCCGTCGATCGCGCGGATCTCCGCGCGCGTCTCGGCGAGCGCGCGCATCGTCTCGCCAAGCAGCGCCCGCCCGTGCAGCGCCGCCTGGCGGCGGGCCGCGTCCAGCGAGGCGGTCAGCAGCGCGCTGGGGCTGGTCGATTCGGTCAGCGTCACCGCGCGGTCGACGGCGTCCGCGTCGATCCTCCCGCCCGCTCCCAGGTGCAGCATCGCCGACTGCGTGAGGCTGCCGACGATCTTGTGCGTGCTCGAGATCACGAGGTCGGCTCCCAGCGACAGCGCGTGGGCGGGCAGCTCCTCGTGGAAGGCGAGGTGCGCTCCCCAGGCCTCGTCCACGACCAGCGGCACGCCGTGGGCGTGCGCGACCTCGGCGAGCGCCGCGATGTCCGCGACGGCGCCGAAGTACGTCGGCGAGACGACCCAGGCGGCGACCGCGTCCGGCGTCCGCTCCAGCGCGCTAGCGAGCGCCTCCGGGGCGAGGCAGTGGACGATCCCCAGCTCGGCGTCGACCTCCGCCGCCACGAACGTCGGGCGCAACCCCGAGAGCACGAGCGCGTCGATCGCGCTGGAATGGACGTTGCGCTGCACGACGACGCGCTCGCCGAAGTGCGCCAGCGCCAGCCCCGCCGCGAGGTTGCCCTGCGAGGCGCCGTTGACCAAGAACCAGGCCCGCGCCGCTCCCCAGGCCCCCGCCGCGAGCTGCTGCGCCTGCTCGAACGGAGTCGGGTCGAGGCCGACGTCGATGCCGTGCGTCAGCGCAGGCACGTCGAAGCTCAGGGCGCGCTCGCCGATCGCCGCCGCGAGTCCCGGGTCTGCGCCGGGACCGCCCTTGTGGCCAGGGACGTGCAGCCGTGCCGGCCCGCGCTCGGCGTAGTCCAGCACCGCGTCGAGGTAGGGAGTCTGTTCCTGCTCGGAGCCCATCGCTCCCAGGCTAGAACGCGCGAGCGGTTTACGCGGGGCTACCGGGGGTCCGGGCCGTGCCCGTTGCGCCCGAGCAGCGTCTGCGCGGACTCCTCTGTCCACAGCACCTGCTCGCGGCCGGGGCCGACGCCCACGAGCGTCACCGGCGCGCCGGTGTGCTCCGCGATGAACTGGAGGTACTCGCGCGCCGCCTCCGGCAGGTCCGAGACGGTGCGGCACTCGCCCAGATCCTCGCTCCAGCCGCGCAGCTCGGTCAGCTCCGCGGAGGTGTGGTGCAGCACGGTCTGGTGGTAGGGGAAGTCGTCGAACACGGCGTCTTCGCCGCCGCGATAGCTCGTGCAGACCTGGATGCGGTCGAAGCCGGAGAGCACGTCGAGCTTCGTGATCACGAGCGCCGTCAGGCTGTTCAGCCGCGCGGCGTAGCGCAACGCCACGAGGTCGAGCCAACCGGTGCGTCGCGCGCGTCCGGTCGTCGTGCCGAACTCACCGCCCGCCTTGCGGATGCGCTCGCCGGTCTCGTCGTGCAGCTCGCTCGGGAACGGCCCCGCGCCGACACGGGTCGTGTAGGCCTTCGCGATCCCCCAGACCTCGTCGATGCTCTTCGGGCCCACGCCGGTGCCGACGCAGGCCGCGCCGGACAGCGGGTTCGAGGAGGTGACGAACGGATAGGTGCCGTGGTCGATGTCGAGCATCGCCCCCTGGGCGCCCTCGAAGATCACCTGCTTGCCGTCGTCGAGCAGGTCCCACATCAGCTTCGCCGTGTCGGCGATGTGCTGCTCCAGGCGATGACCGAAGGTGAGGTATTCCTCGGTCATCGTGTGCAGGTCCAGCGACGGGTCCTTCTCGAACGGGCGCAGCGACAGCCGCTTCGGCTCCATCGCCGCGACGATCTTCTTCTTCAGGATCTTCTCGTCCAGCAGGTCCTGCAGGCGGATGCCCAGGCGCGCGGCCTTGTCGGCGTAGCAAGGCCCGATGCCGCGCCTGGTCGTGCCGATCTGCAGGCTGCCCAGCTTCGCCTCGCCCGCGTGGTCGAGCAGCAGGTGGTAGGGCATGATCAGGTGCGCGTTCGCCGAGATGCGCAGACCGCTGACGTCGACGCGGCGCGCGCGCAGCGCGTCCAGCTCGCCGATCAGCACCTTCGGGTCGATCACGACGCCGTTGCCGATCACGCAGCACTTGCCGGGGTAGAGGATCCCGGAGGGAATCAGGTGCAGCTTCCACTCCTCGCCTTCGCGCACGATCGTGTGGCCGGCGTTGTTGCCGCCCTGGAAGCGCACGACTGCGTCCGCCCGCTCGGCGAGCAGGTCGGTGATCTTGCCCTTGCCCTCATCGCCCCACTGGGCGCCGACTATCACGATCCCTGGCATGCGCGATGCAGTCTACGGGGGGCTGGCTCGGCTTCCGGGCTAGAGCAGTCGCGCGGGCGCGGACTCGCCGAACCGCTCGCTCGGGACGCGGTGCTGGCGGCGGTCGTCCTCGCCGAACAGCGGCAGGCCGTCGCCGCAGATCGCCACCAGGCGCGAGACCGTGCGCTCGCCGAGCTGCTGGATCAGATCCTCGTAGCGGAGGTTCGTCGTCACGATCATCGCCCGTTCGTCCTCATAGCGCGTGTTGACGATCGAGTACAGCTGCTCCAGCACCCACTCGGTCGTGTTCTCGGCGCCGAGGTCGTCGATGTGCAGCAGGTCCACCGCCGCCAGCCGCTCCAGGAAGCCGACCATCCCGTCCTCCGTCTCGATCGCGGCCCGGATCAGGTTCAACAGGCGCGGCAGCGAGTAGATCGCGACCGAGCGTCCCGCTTCGATCGCCGCGCGCGAGACGATCATCGCGAGCGTCGTCTTGCCCGTGCCGACGTCGCCCATCAGCCACAGCCCGCGCCCCGCGTCGAGGTTCGCGCCGATCTCGCTCACGTAGCGGCGGACCGCCTGCACCTGGTCCGGGGCCACCCGCGCGATTTCGGGCACCGGCGGGCGGTCGAAGCCGACGCCGCGGTAGCGCTTCGGGATGCGCCCCTCCAGCCCGGCCGTGCGCCGCCGCGCGATCCGCCCCGAGCGGCAGCGGCAGTCGCTGGCGGTATTCGTCTCCTCGTCGAGCAGAAAACCGCTTCCGTCGCACAGCCCGTAGGGGCAGCGCTCGCCGCCGCTTGAGCCCGTCGTCTCCAGCTCCGGCCCGCCGCTCATGCCGCGTAGCGTTCCCCGGCGTAGTTGCTGAACTTCGGGAACTCCTTCTGGAACGTCAGCGTGACTTTGCCGACGGCGCCGTTGCGATGCTTGGCGATGATCAGGTCGGCCTCGCCCTCGCGTTCCGATTCCTCGTCGTAGTACTCGTCGCGGTAGATGAACATCACCAGGTCGGAGTCCTGCTCGAGGTTCCCCGACTCGCGCAGGTCCGACAGCTGCGGCTTCTTGTCGGGACGCTGCTCGACGGCGCGGCTGAGCTGCGAGAGCGCGATCACCGGCACCCCCAGCTCGCGCGCGAGGATCTTCAGCCCACGGCTCAGCTCGCCGACCGCCGTCACACGGCTGTCGTAGCGGCTGTCGGTGCGCATCAGCTGCAGGTAGTCGATGATGATCAGCCCCAGCCCGCCCTCGCACTGGCTGTGCAGACGGCGGGCCTTCGCGCGAATCTCCAGCATGCCGACGTCGCTGGAGTCGTCCACCCACAGCGGCGCCGCCGCCAAGACCTGCGAGGCCTTCAGGATCTTCGGCCAGCGCTGCTCGGCGACGCGGCCCTTGCGCAGCTCCTCGCCCTTGATCCGCGCCTGCGAGGCGACGAACCGCTGCGCCAGCTCCGCCTCCGCCATCTCCAGCGAGAACAGCGCCACGGGCTTGCCGTGTTTGACCGCGGCGTTCTCGGCGATGTTGCAGACCAGCGCGCTCTTGCCCATCGCGGGGCGCGCCGCGATGATGATCAGGTTGCCGGGCTGGAAGCCGCCGGTGATCTCGTCGAGGTCCTTGAAGCCCGACGGCGTTCCCGTCAGCGAGGTGCCCTCGATCGAGAGCCGGTGGAGCTTGTCCAGCTCCTCGTGCAGCACCTCCTCGATCGCGCGGAAGTCCTGCTGGCGGTCGTCGCGCGCCACCTCGAGCATCGCCTTCTCCGCCTGCTCGACCAGCTCCCGCGGCGCCGCCGAGTGGCCCGCCACGCTCTCCTGGATCTCATACGAGGCTTTCAGCAGCCGCCGCAGCAGCGCGTTCTCGCGCACGATCTGCGCGTAGCGGCGGGCGTGCCCGGCCGCCGGCACGACGCCCGTCAGCTCGTCCACCGCCGCCGCGCCGCCGGCCTGTTCGAGCTTGCCCGTCTGCCGCAGGCGGTCGATCACCGTGAGCGTGTCGACCGGCTCGCTCTCGTTGTAGAGCGCGAGCATCGCCTCGTAGATCATCCCGTGGCGCTCGCGGTAGAAGTCGTCCGCGCGCAGCCCCTCCTCGATCACCAGCGCGTAAAGCGAGCGGTCCGACAGCAGGATCGCGCCCAGCACCGACTGCTCGGCGTCGAGGTTGTGCGGCGGCGTCGCCCCGCGCAGCGCGGTGCCGTTCGAGCCGTTTGTCGTCGCGACCGCGCTCATCGACCGAGCGAGTCTAGGCCCGGCCACGCCTCAGCCCGGAGGGCGTTCCCGCAATTCAGAGGAAAAACCGTCGCCGACGCCTGCACGAACACATGTTCGCAGCGAGCGCGGCGGCTAGTTCTTCGCGACGATCATCGTCTTCACGGTCGCGGGCACGTTGTCCACGACCTCGACGACGACCATGTAGGTGCCGACGTTCTTGATCGGCTCCGGCAGGTGCACGTTGCGTTTGTCGATCTTCAGCCCGCGGGCTTCCTTGATCGCGTTGGCGATGTCCTGCGCGGTGACCGAGCCGAACAGGCGCCCGTCGGCCCCGGCCTGCTGCGGGATCGTCAGCACCGTACGGTTCAGCAGCTGGACGTTCTCCTCGGCTTTTTCGATCGCGTTGCGCTCCGCGCGCTCCTCCGCCTGCTGGCGCTGGCGGATCGCTTCGACGGCGCCCTTCGTCGCCGGCTGGGCGAGCTTGCGCGGCATCAGGTAGTTGCGCAGGTAGCCCTTGGAGACGTCGACCACCGTCCCCTGCTCGCCCAGGGTCTCGACGTCTTGCAGCAGGATCGCGTCGGGCATCCCGCGCCTACCGTTCGCGGTCGCCGCGGTCGCGGCGACCGCCGGGGCTGTCGTCGCGGCCGCCCTCGTTGACGTAGGGCAGCAGCGCCAGCTCGCGCGCGCGCTTGACCGCCCGCGCGATCTGCACCTGGTGGCGCCGGCAGGAGCCGGTGATCCGCCGCGAGCGGATCTTGCCCTTCTCGGAGATGAACTTGCGCAGCGACGCCACATCCTTGTAGTCGACCTGCTCGATCTTGTCGCGGCAGTGCTGGCACGGCTTGCGCCGCCCGCTGCCGGGACCGCCCTTCTTATCGCGCCGGCGAACCGGCTTGCCGCGACCGCGTGCCTTGGCCATCAGCTTGGGCTCTCGCTGCGGTGATGCTCGGGCACGGTCACGGCTGAAAACACGGGAACCTCGCTGTACTGACTAGAACGGGATGTCGTCGTCGCCGGCTCCTCCGGCGACCGGTGCCGGCTGGAAATCCCCCACGTCGACGGGGACGTCGCTGCCCTTGGCGGCCCCGTTTCCGGAGAACCCGCCTGCGCCCGAGGCATCGTCGCGCGAGCCCAGGAACTGCACCGAGTCGGCAATGATATCGGTTGCCTGGCGTTTCGTCCCGTCCTGAGCCTCCCACTCGCGCCACTCGAGGCGACCGTCGATCGCCACCGGCCGGCCCTTGGACAGGAAACGCGCGGCGTTCTCGCCCTGCGCTCCCCACACGGTGACGTTGAAGTAGTTCGGCTTGTCCTCCCATTCCCCGGTGCTGGCGTTCTTGCGCCGCGTGTTGCATGCGATGCGCAGGCTGCACACCGAGTTGCCGCTCGGCAGCGAGCGCAGCTCGGGGTCCGCGGTCAGGTTTCCGGTCAGCACGACTCTGTTTATGTTGGTGGCAGCCACGGCTTGCCTTCCTTTCGGCTCGTCGCTCCCCCGGCGTCGCGGAGGAGTGGGTCTGTCGTCGCAGTCGGCAATCGAGTCTAGAGCGGACTTCGGGCACAACTCTCGCGCATGCGCAGGGCTGTGCGTAGACAACGCTCATTGCGAAGATCGCTTCGCCCGCGGAGAGGTGCGGAACACCTCGTCCCAGTAGGGCGCGCTGATCCCGAAGCCGCGCGTGTCGTCTTGGAAGTGGTGGCGCATGTGCCGTTCGCGCAGCATCCTGCCGAGCGGGCCGCGCGGGCGGAAGTGATGCAGGTAGTAGTGGGTCAGGTCGTACACGAGGTAGCCCGTGAAGAACCCGGCGCCGAGGGCGGGGGCGTAGCCAGATCCGAAGATCAGGTAGAGCACGGCGAACACGCCCGCTCCGAGCGGCACGCTGACGGCGGGAGGCATCACCAGGCGCAGCGGGTCGTTGGGGTGGTCGTGGTGGATGCCGTGGATGATCCAGTGCAGCCGCGCCCCCAACCCGTCCTGCGGCTCGAAATGGAACACGAGCCGATGCAGCCAGTACTCGAACAGCGTCCACAGCGCGTAGCCGCCGGCCGCGAGGCCGATCGTGGCCAGCACGCTCAGCTGCGACAGGCCCCACGCCGTCAGCGCCACGATCGCCGGCAGGAAGATGATCACCGGCACCGCCGGATGCACGCGCGAGAGCGCGTCCAGCAGCCTCGAATCGAACATCGGCGGCGACGCTCGCAGCACGTCGGTGCGGCTCGTCGAGCGATCGGTCATGTCCTCGGCCTCGGCCCAGCTCACGAGCCCGATGTTATTACGCTCGGGCTGTGCCCGCGGGGTGCGCCGCCACCCGCCGCGAAGCCGGCGGCGAAGGTCAGGCCGGCTCGGCGACCGCTAGCTCTGTCTCGCCCGCTGCCTGCGGCTCAGGCTGCGCCTCGGGCTCGGCCGCCCTCGCTGCGGAGGAGCGCATGTCGGGCGCGTTGGGCACCCCGGGCTTCAGCTTGATGATGCGAAAGCGCATCACGCCGTCGGTGATCCGCAGCGTGCGATCGAGGCTGCTCAGCAGCTGGACGTCGCCGACGTGGAACTGCAGCAGGTGGTACTCGGCGCTCGTTCTTTTCTCGATCGGGTAGCTCAGCGGTCGCTCGCCCCACTCGTCCTGGCGCAGCAGCTCGCCCTGCGCCTCCACCGCCGCGCGCGTGTCGGCGAGGATCTTGGCGCGCGCGCTCTCCTCCGACTGGGGGTCGAGCAGCAGCACGAGGTCGTATGTGGGGGCGGGCAGCGTCATCCGTTTCCGGCGAGAAAGACTAGCGTGTCGCGCGATCGCGTCCGCGCGTCGACAGCGCGGGCGCCGGCACGGGTCAGTGTGCGCGCGCCTTGGCGCGGATGTCCGCGAGCTGCTCGTCGATCCAGTCACCG
>Ga0335072_10002399_pt1 | contig 29096 bp, 32 predicted proteins | sample Lox_Sample_21_FD_206725 | JGI IMG/M metagenome (GOLD analysis project Ga0335072, IMG submission 206725) | Soil microbial communities from Loxahatchee National Wildlife Refuge, Florida, United States - Lox_Sample_2.1 | ecosystem: Environmental > Terrestrial > Soil > Wetlands | place: USA... | reverse complement strand
GTTTGATCTTATTCGCGCCGGTAATAACAATTTCCTTCACCAACGGTTTGGGCTGGACCACAACATTGACTTTAACGCCATCGCCAAGAGGCTCATCTTTGATGGCCAAGTTGGTGAAAAAGCCCGTGGCGTAAAGGTTTCGGACATCTTCCTCTACCGAATTGGCCGAATAGGGTTGTCCAACAGTTGTGCGCATGTTGGAAAGAATAACGGCTTTGGAAACTGTCTTGGGACCGATGTATTCAATGTCGATTTCACGGACGATGGGGCCGTTTTCCGCGGGACTGGGGGCTTGCGTTTCGGGAGCGCCGACAATTTTCTTGGCCCGGCCAGTCGGCCCGACCTGCGGAGCGACCGTCTGATCAGGAGTCGCCGGAACTGCGCTTTGGCTCTGGTCGGGAGAAGCCGGAGCCGCGCTTTGGCCCTGGTCTGAAGAAGCCGGCATGGCAGGCTGGGCCGGAGGGTTCGATTCCGAGGAATTAGTCGCCTGAGAAAATGCGCCTTGGGAGGGGAGGAGAAGGACAAGAAAGAATGCCAGTAGCCTGGCCAGCCAAAATTGTCTCATTCGTCCGGTGAATTGTTTCAAATCTCCCTCTTCATTTTGGGCCTAAGGAGCTTAGCCATGCAAAACTAGCATCGAAAGCGCAGTATCCCTCATCTCTCGGCTGGAATTTGGAGATCAAGCCCCTAAACGTCAAGAGAATAACAAGACCCGTTTCGGGCCTCTCTCGCGATCCGGATTAACTACCGTCAAATTTTTTTGGCTTTGGGCTTTTTGCCACCCTTGGCCACGGCCACTTTCTCTTCGGCGCCTTCCTTCGGCGGAGGGTGATTGACCGTAATATGAAGGGTGGCGTGGACTTCGGCGGCGAGCTTAACGGCAACTTCATGTTCACCGAGTTCCTTGATCGGCTTGGGAAGATCGATTTTTTTGCGGTCAATTTCGTGCCCCGCTTCCTTGAGCTTGTTCGCGATATCCTGGCTGGTGACGGCGCCAAAGACCTTCTCCTGACCTTCACCCGACTCAAGAATAAAGACGAGCTTGAGTTTGCCCAGCTTGCCGGAAAATTCCTGGGCTTCGTTCAACTCGCGGGCCTCGCGCTCGGCGCGCTTGCGCTTGAGTTCCTCCACCTGACGCTTGGTGGCAAGGGTGGCGGGCGCGGCAAAATCTTTCGGGATGAGAAAATTGCGGGCATAGCCCGGCTTGACCGAGACGACATCGGCTTCGCTGCCCAGACCTTCGATTTTGGTTTTGAGAATGACTTCGACAGGCATAAGAAAAGTAAATTTGTGATTGTCCTTAAAGCCGTTCCGGAACGCGACCAGCAAGGCGACGGCGGTTGGTCAGACTGCCAAAGCCAGCCGCAGAGTCAATGCCATTCTGAACCGATTTTAGATAGAGGCTTCTACGGCTTCAACGCCTGGATGAGAATCTCCACCCGGCGATTGGCCTGCTGCTGATCGATGGTGGCTGGAGGGATAACGATGTAATCGGCGCTGCCATGGCCTTGGGCACGGAATTTATAGTCGCCCCGGAGCGCATGGCCCTCAAGCCAGGCTTGAACCGCTTCGGCCCGCTGCTGGGAAAGAGTCAGGTTGTAATCGGATTTGCCAAAAGAGTCGGTATAGCCGTCGATTTGAACGCTGGCCTGCGGATATTTTGTAATGAGACCAACCGCCTGCGTCAAAAGCGACCCGGCTTCGGGCTTGAGCTGGGCCGAATCAAAATCAAACAAAACGTCGCTGGGCAAACGCAACAAAACCGGCTCGGGAAGATTGGAAACAGCGGTATCAGCCCGGAAAGCCGGTACTAGTTGGGAGAAGCCGGGAAGTTTGCCATTGGTTCCATTGCCGGTAATTTGCGAGCCACTGGGTAGCCCGGGCTGGGGAAGCCCCGCCGTGGCGCTGATCAGATCCCGGGCCGTTTTCGACGTAATGGCCGGGCTGCCGGTGGCGGTGGGGTCAACTCGTGAAATTTCCGCCGTGACCTTAGCCTGGTCAGATGCAGCGAAGGGAAGACCTTGGCCAAGGTCGGTCGCGGCAACAACCCGGGACGGTTCCGGCACCGAGGGAGTACTGAGAGAAGCCTGCGGCGCCTGGAGTGTCTTCTCCACCAAATTCGGATCGAGATTGAACTGGGAGGAATCTTTCGGCGGCTCAACCACGGGGAGTTTGGCAATCGGATTTTCCTGCTCCGGTTTGATCGAATCGGGATTAATTTCGATTTCCTTCACGTTGAAAGGACCCGCCGGGCTTTGGTCGAAATAAGGCGTCTTAAGTCCGGGAATTTTATACCATCCCAGCAATCCGGCAACGATCAGGTGAATGAGAAAAGCGATCCCAAGCGCACCGATAACCCACCGTTTCTGCACGCGGTCAAAATCAGTGCGTATTCCAATGATGGGCATAAAAAGTTAAGTTCGGCTCAGATTAAAGGAAACCGGAAGGTCTTTCCATAATAAGACGCGTCTCCATCCGGCCCCGTTCACCGTTTTCGGAGAGTCTCTAAATTACCTCCCGCAGTTTGCGGCATAAATGGAGCCCATCCACAACCGGCAGCATGATCGACTGCACCCGGTCGTCTGTGGCAAGTTTGTAGTTGAGTTGATTAATCGCGCGGGTGGCCGGCGCGTGTCTCTGCGTCGGGTCAATCACCTGTCCGGCCTGCAGCATATTGTCGAACACCATCAGTCCGCCCGTCCGCATTTTCGGCAGCAGCGCTTCATAATAGATATTGTAGGATTCCTTATCGGCGTCGATGAAAGCGAAATCAAGCGGATGAGAAAAACGGAATCGCGGCAAAACCTCGCGCGCGTTGCCCAGCCGCAATTCGATCCGGTCCTGCACGCCGGCTTTTTGCCAATAACGCCGCGCGATGGTGGTCCATTTGAAATCCTGGTCGAAACAAATCAGCTTCCCGCCCGGTGCCAGTCCGCGCGCAATGCAGATCGAACTCATCCCGGTAAATGTTCCCACTTCCACGGCCCATTTCGCTCCGGTAATCTCGGCCAGAAAATTCAAAACGTCGCCCTGGTAACGGCCGATGGCCATTTCGCCGATCTCGCCCAGGTTTTCCGTTTCCGCCCGCAAGGCATCCAGTACCGGATCATCCACGTTGGAGCGGTGCGCCAGAACATAATCGTTCAGTTGATCGGTCAAGGCGACGTATTTGGACGACATAACGGCACGGCTAATGAGCCATTCGGGAACGGACGCCGGAACGAGCCGGCAAACGGCTTGAAGGCAAGGGATGCTCACGCAAATGCTCGGCCAATTCCGCAAAACGCCGGAACGCGCGGTCGCTCAAATGATGTTCGAGCCCCTCGATGTCGGAAAGATATTCCCGGGGATCGAGTCCCATCCGCTGGAACAATTCGGATAACATCGCGTGCCGTTTGCGAATCTTTTCGGCGACCCGGCATCCGTCGGGAGTAAGCGCAAACCCGCGATAAGGCTCGTAGCGCAAATAGCCGAGCTTCCCCAGCCGCTTCACCATGATCGACGTGCTGGCCCGGTTCAATCGCAGTGCTTCCGCCACATCCGACACGCAGGCGTATCCCTTGCGATTCTCGAGGTCGAAAATACACTCGAGATAGTCTTCCATGCTTTCCGTCACAACCGCGCGGTCATGCGCGCTGCGTTTGCGCGGCGTCTCTCCAGGGAGACTCCTGGCATCTCCGGCCATATGGGAAAAAGTACTACCCCCCTGAAAAGTGTAAAGAGGATAACGCTTATTTGTTATAGCTAACTTATTTTAATCAAATCAAACTTCTTTCTCCCGCTTGGCCGCCGACAGGGTCAGCAGGCCCACTTCCGCCGGCGCGCCCACACGGCACGGGAACCAATCGCCGCAGCCGTTCGATACGATCAGCACCGTCTGGCCGCGGCGATAAAATCCGCTCCAATATTTGAAAAAGAGCGGCCCAAGCCCGGCTGATTCGCCCACCATGATTTGGCCGCCATGGGTGTGTCCGCTTAGCACCAGATCCGCGCTCTGCGCGATATCGAACAAATGGGGATGATGGGCCAGCAGAATGCGCACGTCGCCTTCCCGCCGTTCCGGAAAGAGTCTGCTTACCCATTCCGTCTTCCCCTCAAACCCGCTATTCATCCACGGCAATCCCCCAAGAATGATTCTGCGTCCGTTCACCGGGATGATGGCATTCGCATTGAACAGGAAAGGGAGATGGCTTTGCCCGCAGGCTTTCGCCATCAAACCCGGCCCGGGAATCCGGTCGTGATTCCCCTCGCAAAGATACGTTCCATAACGTGACCCGATTCCCAGAATCGACGCCCGCGCGTCCGGAAACTCCGCCATATCGCGATTAATGATGTCTCCCGTAATCGCCACCAAATCGGCCTTCAGATCGTTCGACATTTCCCGGATAATCCGCAGCCGGGCCGGGCCGCAAAAGATACCCGAGTGGAGATCGCTGATATGCGCAATCTTGAAACCTTCCAACTCCGGCGGCAGCCCCGCCACGGGAACACGAAATTCGCGCGCGCGCAGGTCATGTGACGTCAGCGACCCATGAACGCCCATGCCCAATGCCGCCGACGGCGCCGCTCCAACCGCAACCAGCCGGATGAACTTGCGCCGCGACAGCCCCGCCGGCATCGCCGGCTTTTCTTCCCGAGCCACCGGGCCAAACAGGCGCAGAGCGAGCGCCACGAGCGCGATAACCGGCGTCAGTGCCGGCAAGAAAAGAAGGTTCCACACCATCTCTACTCCCAGCGGAAAATAGAACCAGCGCCGCAGGAACGGCTCCCAGCTTAAGGGAGCGCCAATCTGCACGAGCATCAGGCCGCACATCATCGCCATCCATGCCATCGCGACCATGGCCAGGAACCTGAGATAAGGCTCGCGCCGATGCAACAGCCAAACGAGCAGTCCCGCGTAGAGAGCGTTCAGCAAGACAATCAGAGAGGGTATTTCAACGATCCAATGTCGCACGGCTTATTATCCTTCAGAAAGATCACAGGTGGCAACTGGGGTGATCATGACAACTCTGTCATCGTGACCGCAGCAGCCGGCGCACGCAGCCACTTTAATTTTGAACCCCAGTTCCAAAACATCCACGCCCCCGCGCCGCCGCCCGCGAAACAGACTACGTCAACCATGTCGGCCACACCATGATGCAATACCATCGGTCCAAACCATTTGTAAAAAAACGACCAGACCGCGGTGTGCAGCGCAATCTCCCACCAGCGCGGCGGCGCATCATCGGGACGCAAGCCCAACCGGCGGTAGACCAGCAAAAATACCGGCAACGCCACCGGTACCAGCAGGCAATCATCCAGATGCCCGTGAAAAAACGGCGAATAGGCACTCAGACTCGGTTTGATGACCTCGCGGTTGAAAGCATAAATGACGAAGCTCAACAAAAAAACCGGGTCGCGCCAGTATCCAAATGAACCGGCTTCTTTAGAGGCTATGCAAAAATTCCCCGTGGCAGCGCCGGAAGGATTTTTGGCCCGGAGCAAGGAGCCGGGCGAGGAGCATAGCTGGAGTGCTACGTGACGAGCGAGCGACGCCGCCCCGGGCCCAAAAGACCCCGGCCCGAGCGGGTGACGGCGAATTTGGACCGAGCTCTTCGTTGCTCGCTCCTTACAGACCCCCGCGGGTACGCTCGTCGCTCGCGCCTCGATTCGGCCCAAATTCGACTCATCACGCTGCTCACGCGGAATTTTCGGATAGCCTCTAGCAGGCATAAAGCATGATCAGGTCTGCCACGGCCATAAAACCCATCGCCGCGATCATTTTCAACCCCAGCATCAACCAGTACCCTGCACCACCATCCGGCATCGGCAAAACAGGCATCATTTGAAATCAACCATCTCCCAGCCTCAATGAATGTCAATCCCGGCGGCTTTCTCTCACCTTGCCGCTTTCTTCCATCGGCGACCCGCCGCGTTCAATCAACGCCCGGATCGCTTAAAATCGGGCGGTCTCCGCGTGGCGACGCGCCGCTGGGCCGGTGCGAAACGCGGTTCGGCGGCCCCTCTTTGATATTAAGGGCATTTTCCGGCCCGATCACTTCATAACCCTGGAGGATAAAGACCGGCAACATCTCGTCTAAATGGGGATCGTACGCTTTGTAGGGAGCAATCCTGCCCCAAAATTTAAATTCCCAGTTGTCATCCGCCGTATGCGAGACCAGTTTCCGGAAGGGAGCCACGGCGACTCCTGGCGTTTCCTGCAACGCGATCCATTGCGCCGAATCCCAATCCTCGCCGTTCTTCTTCACCCAGCCCCAACCACTGCCGCCCGCGTCGTCAACCCGCCGGTGCGCAATCCAATAATCGGAACTTGTGGTGCGTCCCTCCCTGTAACCAACTGGCAGGACTTGCATCTTGGGATCGTTCACCAAGTGATCCAGGGGCGATCCTTTCCGGATCGGCGGCGCAACGGGCGGAGGCGCCCCGGTGGGCGAAACGTAGACGCCCGAATCATCCGGTTCCGTTTGCGCCATCAGCACGCCCGCGGACAGCATCCAAATCCCGGCCATGATTCCCCCCGGAAACAAAGCGCGCATAAATTTATTGACCCCACTTTCCATCCGCGCTCGAAAGCACCGGCAATCCACCGTGTTCAAAATCGGTCTTGCCAATGGCCCCCGTAAGCGCCACATCGAACTGGCTTTTCCACCACTGACTGTACATTTCACCCGAATGGCAGCCCCAGCTCTTGCATAAGGCGTCGCGCGCAAAATCGTTCCGGTCGATGAACTTCAAATCCCGGACATGAAGCCAGACGACGGACATCGTGTCGATGGTGTTGCTGTAATCGAAAAGAAAACAGGCTTTGTTCGAATGCCCGAAATAATCGAAAGAACCGATCTTGATCTTCGACCGGTCGAGACCGCGATTGAAGTAACTGATGAGTTCCTCCTTGGTATCGAACCAGACTAGCCTCACACCCACGGCCCTCGCTTTCGCTTCAATCTGGGCCGGCAAGTTAACCCCCATCTCCGTGCTGCGCGACGCGTAGCCGGGACGGTAAACCACCCAGGTGATCAGTTCGCCGCGTTGGGTCTGCGCCTTAAGTTCCTTAAGCCGGATCACGCTCGCGTCGACAAAATTAAACCAGTAGACGTCGTGTGAGGCGGCTTTTCCGTGTTCCATGAAACGGAGCGCCGGCCCGCCCGTTAGGACGATATCCTCACGCTCCTGAGCCGAAACCCCAAGCGTTCCAAACACAAAAAACAGACCTATGATGATCAACCAGCGCATGAAGGGGTGATTATCTGCCAAACTGCGCCCTTTTGAGAAAGAAAAAAACCAAAGCGCCACTTTTCGGACAGCCTCTAAGTCTCTTGAGCCAGACTCACCCTGGGCGCATCGCTCCACAGGTCCTCCAGCGCGTAGACCCGCCGCTTTTGCTCGTGAAAAATGTGAAAAATCACGTCTCCGTAATCTATCACCACCCATTGGCTGGCCGGGAAACCATCCACGGCCAGAGGATACCGCTCCATCCCCTCCTTCAACGCCTTTTCCACTCCATTGGCAATGGCCTTGATCTGCGGCTCTGATTGCGCCGAACAGATCACGAGGTAATCGGCAATCGTCGAAACCTTTTGCAAGTCCATGATCACCGGATCAAGCGCCTTTTTATCCTGGGCGAACGAAACGCAATACCGGGCCAGTTCCAGTCCCGACAACGGCGCATGCGTGGTTTCCGCCATGGATAAACGATTTTTAGGAACGATACAGCCGGCGCCGTTCGATGTAAGCCGCAACCGAAGCGGGCACAAGATAATCAATCGGCAGGCGGGATTTCACGCGGTCACGAATCTCCGTGGCAGATATATCGACTCGCCTCGCCCGCGGCAAGCTCAGAACCTTCGCCTTCCACTTGGGCGCCGGCCGCTCGCCCCGCTCGAAAAGAAGAAAAGTCACCCGCCGGACCAGTTCCTCCGCGCGATACCAGCGCGGCAGCGTGGCCAATTGGTCCGCGCCGATCAGCCAAAATAGCGTCGCCCGGGGAAAAGCCTCCCCGATTTCCGCCGCCGTATCAAACGCATACGACGGACCTGGCCGGTCCAGCTCGCACCGCGAGAGCCAGAATCGCAGCTCGCCCTTCAGGACCAGCCTCAACATCGCCAGCCGGTGCGCATCCGTCGCCCGCGGTTTCTTTCTCTTCAAGGGCGATTGCGCGCAAGGCACAAAAAGGACCGCGTCGAGCCGCGCCTGTTCCAACGCATCCCGCGCCAGGAGAATGTGTCCCAGATGCGGCGGATCGAATGTGCCTCCGTAAATTCCCAGCCGGAGCCGCGTCCGGCGTTTCATGCTTCCACCACGCAGGTATTCGCGGCGTAATCGTGAAAAGCCCGCCGGCGCGCATTAAACAAGACGCAAAGCAAAAGCGGCATGGAGTAAAAGGGACAAACCGACAGGGAAAAGATAAACCCGCGCAGCAACGATCTGGCAAATGGCGGTTTGTTGCCATCCGGCCCCACCACCCGTAAATGCAGCAAGGCCTTGGCCGGTGTCTGGCCGTGCCGGGCGTGAAATCCCGCTAGGTAGAGCGTGAGGACCGCGTAAATGACCAAGTTGCTGATTTCCAGGTAAGGATAAAGCGCATCGGGAATCGGATTCTGCGGCTGCAAATAGAGTTGCATCAGTTGATTCTGCCAATCCGGCATGCCGCTTAAGCTCATGACCACATACAGAATCGGCGAGGCTATAATATTGCTTAAAAGAACATCGACGATACCCGCCAAGACGCGCTTGGGCAGCGGCGCAATCGTCAATCCTTCCATCCCGGAAGCGGCGCCCCTCGCCTTTGCTTCGGCCGCCAGCGCCACCAGCTCTGGATAATACTGCCAAGGCTTCCAATCCGCGTGGGGCTCATCCGGCCGCACAAAAGATCCCAGCCCGGCCCGGTTTTCCCGGACCCATTCGCGAAGCTCCTCCAATCCGGCGGGGCCATACTCTTTCCCGTCGTCACCCCTGATGAGAAATTCTCTTTTTTCCGGCATTTTGATCTTTTATCAAATTCCCTGCCACTCCAACAGAGAGACTTTTACTTTTCGGACAGCTTCTTCAGCCCAACCGGGATTTCCATCAAAAACTCTTCCCACTCCGGCCAAACAGGATAAAACTAGCTCATGATCCGTGCCCAAGTTATCGTCCGGCCCCGTGCCAGTATCTTTGACCCTCAAGGTGACGCCGTCCAGCGCGCCATCCAGCATCTCGGCTTTTCCGCCATCAAACAAGCTCATGTCGGTAAATTCATCGAACTCGAACTCGACGCCAACGATGCCAGCACCGTCCGCGCCCAACTCGAATCAATCTGCAAAGACCTCCTTTCCAACCCGGTGATTGAAGATTACGCGCTGACTTTTGAGGCCAGTGCTCCCGTCCTGGCGAAAAAACCGGCCAAGCCATCCAAAAGCGCGAAAAAAAACAAGACTCCCGCAACCAAGCCTAAAACCGCGGCCTTCAAGCCGGTTAAAAAAGCGAAAGCGCCCAAGACTGGAAAAGCGGCGAAACCTCGGTCCGCCAAAATTTCCCGGACAAAAAAAGCCCGAAAGAAATAACCATGCGCTGGGCTGTTATTCAATTCCCCGGTTCCAATTGCGACCAGGACGTCTTCCACGTTCTCCAAAATGTTCTCGCGCAAGAAACGGCCTACGTCTGGCACAAGGAGGCCTCGCTCGGCGCCGCCGATGCCATCGTCCTGCCCGGCGGTTTTTCCTATGGCGACTATCTTCGCTGCGGCGCCATCGCCCGATTCTCGCCCATTATGCCGGCGGTGAAAAAAGCCGCCGCCGAAGGCAAAACCATCCTCGGCATTTGCAACGGATTCCAGATTCTTTGCGAAGCGGGGCTTCTTCCCGGCGTTCTCATCCGCAACAGCGGCCTCCATTTTCGCTGCGAAACCGTGCCGGTGCGCGTCGAGCATCCGGCCAGCCGCTTCACCCGCGATTATCTCACCGGGCAGGTTCTGCGTCTCCCCATCGCGCATGGCGAAGGCCATTACGTCGCCAGCGAAGCGACCCTCGAGACGCTTTTCCAGCACCGGCAAGTCCTCTTCACCTACAGCGATCTCCAGGGCCGCAACAGCCCCGGCGCCAATCCGAACGGATCGCAGCGCCACATCGCCGGCATCACCAACCGTGCCGGCAATGTCCTCGGCCTGATGCCCCACCCGGAACGCGCCTCGGAAAAAATCGTCGGCAGCGACGACGGCCTCGGCCTCTTCACGTCGATTCTCGCCAGTCAAGGAATGGCCCCGGTGCGGGCCGCTTAAACGGATGCAAGCCATTCCGCCATCATCATCGCTGGTTCACCGGTTGTTTTTGATCCTTGGGTCCGTTTTCTTCACCAGCGCCATTATCCTAGTCTACTATCGTGTTCTTTGGCGGCACGAAGGAACCCATTTATGGCCGGTTCTATTGGGAATCAGTTTCTACCTCTATGCTGCGAGCGGATATTGCAGGTCCCGGTTAGGTCTGGCCTTGCAGATCATCGCCACTGTTCTTGTTCTAGTTTGCTGCCTGCTTTGGATCGCATCGAATTTATGACCGACGACGCCCTTTCCACTTCCAATGTCTTACCCCTGATTCATACCATCCGGGGCCAACGGGTGATTTTGGCCTCCGATTTGGCGAGTCTCTACGGGGTGGAAACCAAGCGGCTCAATGAGCAGGTCCGGCGTAATTTGGCGAGGTTTCCCTCCGATTTCATGTTTCAACTCGTTGCGGAAGAAAGAGATGCATATCAAATTTCAAGGTCGCAATTTGCGACCTTGAAGAAGGGTCATAACATCAAATACCGCCCTTACGCTTTCACTGAGCATGGCGCGGTGATGGCCGCGAATGTCCTGAACAGTCCCCGGGCAGTCGCGATGAGCGTCTACATTGTCCGCGCCTTTATCCAACAGCGCGAAGTATTGGCCGCCAACGCGACCATTATGAAACGATTGGCCGAAATCGACAAAACCCTGCTGCAACCCAACGCCGCCTTGCGCGATATTTACCAAAAGCTGTTGCCGCTGCTTCAGCCGCCGCCTGAACTTCCCCGCCCCAAAATTGGGTTTCACGAGTCCAGAGCCAGATACGGCTCCCTTAAAAACTAACAGTTCTTCCCCTCCTCCCATGCCCGACCCTGCCATCACCCCCGAACTCATCGCCAAGCATGGCCTCGCGCCCGAGGAATACCAGCGCATCCAGGACATTCTGGGACGCAAGCCCAACTTCACCGAACTCGGCATTTTCTCCGTGATGTGGAGCGAGCACTGCTCCTACAAAAATTCCCGCCTCGAGTTGCGCAAGTTTCCCACCACCGGCCCGGGCGTCCTGGTCAAAGCGGGCGAGGAAAACGCCGGCGTCATCGACATCGGCGACGGCTGGGGCATCGCCTTCAAGATGGAATCGCACAACCATCCCAGCGCGGTCGAGCCCTTCCAGGGCGCGGCCACGGGCGTCGGCGGCATTCTGCGCGACATCTTCACCATGGGTGCGCGCCCGGTCTTCTTGCTCAATTCGCTCCGCTTTGGCGACATCCGGCCCGGCGCGCCCCATGCCGCGGTCAATCGCCGCCTTTTCTCCGGTGTCGTCTCGGGCATCGCCCATTACGGCAACTGCATCGGCGTGCCGACCGTCGGCGGCGAAATCTATTTCGACGCCTCCTACGACGGCAACCCCCTCGTCAACGTCTTCTGCCTCGGCACGCTCAAAACCACCGATATCCGCCGCGGCGCGGCCACCGGCCCGGGTAATCCCGTTTTCTATGTCGGCGCTCGCACCGGACGCGACGGCCTAGCCGGGGCCGCCTTCGCTTCGCGTGATCTCACCGAGGATTCAAAAGCGGACCGCCCCGCCGTCCAGGTCGGCGATCCCTTCATCGAGAAACTTCTCCTCGAAGCGTGCCTCGAACTCTTCCAGCATCCCGAAGCCGTCGTCGGCGTGCAGGACATGGGCGCGGCGGGACTGACCTGCTCAACCTGTGAAACGGCGAGCCGCGGGAGCAGCGGCATCGAGATCGACCTTGCCCTCGTCCCGCAGCGAGAGCCGGGCATGACACCCTACGAAATCATGCTCTCCGAATCGCAGGAGCGGATGCTCATCATCGTCCGCCAGGGCCATGAGAAAACCGTCACCGATATCTTCACCAAGTGGGACCTGCCCTGCGCCCGCATCGGCCACGTCACCGCCGACGGCCTCATGCGGGTCAAAAACCACGGCGTCACCGTCGCCGAGATACCGGCGAAAAAACTCGCCGACGAAGCGCCTCTCTACAAGCGCGAGGGCCGCCGGCCCGCCGATCTCAACCGGCGCCAGAAGCTCGATCTCGCCAAGCTGCCCGAAGCCGAGATCGCTTCGCTCTTGCCGAAGCTCCTCGCCACCCCCGACCTCGCCTCCAAGCGCTGGGTCTATCGCCAGTACGACCACATGGTCCGCCTCGGCACGGTTACTCCTCCCGGCAGCGACGCCGCCGTGGTACGCATCCCCACCGGCAACAACACCTGGAAATACCTGGGCGCCTCGGTGGACTGCAACGCCCACTACGTCGCGCTCGAACCGAAACTCGGAGCCCTCATTGCCGTCGCCGAATGCGCCCGCAACCTCGCCATGACCGGCGCGGAACCGCTCGCCCTGACCGACAATCTCAATTTCGGCAATCCTCACAATCCCGAAAATTTCTATCAGCTCCAGCAGGCTGTCGACGGCCTCGCCGAAGGGTGCCGGGCCTTCGGCATCCCCGTTACCGGCGGCAACGTCAGCCTCTACAACCAGTCACCCGCCGGGGCTATCGACCCGACGCCAACCGTCGGCATCGTGGGTCTGATCCGCGATCCCAAACACATCACGCCATCCCATTTCCAAAATCCCGGCGATGCCATCCTCCTCATCGGCGGTCCTGCGGACGGCAGCATTGGCGAAGAACTTGGCGCCAGCCTCTATCTCCGCGAAGCCCATGACCTCAAGCGGGGCCGCCCGCCTGAACTGAATCTGGAGCGGGAGAAAAAACTCCACGAGGCCGTTCGCGCCGGCATTCGCCTCGGTGAAATCCGTAGCGCCCACGATCTCGCCGAAGGCGGCCTCCTTGTCGCGCTGGCCGAATGCGCCATCGGCGGGGCCAACCGCCTCGGCGCGACCGTGACGCTCGATTTTTCTTACCAGCGCCTCGATGCCCTCCTTTTCGGCGAATCGCAGAGCCGCGCCCTCGTCACCACCCGGCCCGAGAACGCCGCCGCGCTGGCGGCGCTCCTCAATCTTCGCGGCGTGCCGGCCCGCCGCATCGGTACCACCGGCGGGGACAAACTCATAGTCCGGATCGCCGGCGCAACGGCCCGTGAATTCTCCTGGGATGTGGCCGCGCTTCATCAGGTGTGGGAGGGCGCGCTGGACGTATATTTGGGTTAAATGGGTCGCCCTTACACTCTCATTTTCCAATAATGCCGGTGAACCCTTTTGATCGAGTATCGCCGTTTCGAAGCATAGCGACTGTCCGATGAGCACCATCAAGTAATTCAATAGTCCCATTTTTGTCCGTCTCCTCTTTCTTAATGCCAAAGATTACCTGCTTTTCAACCGGAACCTCACGGGGTTCGAACTCAGGATATTTATGAGCATAACATTTTGCGAATTTATTGAGATTACCACGAGCTTTGATTAAATCCGCTTTCATCGAAACTTTATTGGGATCGATTCCGCACGTGTAAAGCCGTTCGATATCCACGTCGGCATAAACCCAACGCTTTATCTGCCTGTAACTCTCGTTTTCGCGATAGCCAACCGTCCACGGAAAGATCGGGCTTCCGTTTTGCTTCCTCTCAGCAAATTTTCTTATGTGCTCCCGTAATCGATCAGCCGACAACTCTTTAATTTCCTCGAGTAATTTCTCCCACTCACCAGCACCCGATTTCTTTTTCTCTTTCTCTTTCTGAAACTCGATTTCCAGAAAGCGCCAAAGCACCTCATCTACCTCACATTCTCTTTCGACTCGGTAACACATTTATCGTAGTGCTTTAAGTTAGCGGAGTGTCGGGATTTTTCCACGACGGTGCAGATTTTTTCAAGTTCTACGGAAAAGAAAAACCGTACCACTACCCTGACAAGCCGCCCCTCGACAACCGCTACCCGGCAAATGTTATGATCTGGCGTATGCCGGACTCCTCCGCCAAATCGCTTATCGTTTCGCTGCACGACGCCCATCCCGGCTCGCATGCCGCCATTGCGGAGCAGATCGCCTTTCTCTCCCAGTACGGCATCAACCATAGCAGCCTACTTGTCGTGCCCGAATTTCATCATCGCGGATCGGTGCTCCAGGATAAATCGTTTTGCGAGGCCGTCATCGCGTGGCAGGAGCAGGGCCACGAAATCGTCCTGCACGGTTATTTTCACGACCGCCGCGAGTCGCCACCCGAAAAGCTTTCGAATCTTTTCTGGACCCGGCTCTACACCAGCCGGGAAGCCGAATTTCTCGACCTGCCCGATGCGGCCGCCCGCCTGCGCCTGGAACGGGGTCGCGCGCTTTTCGCTTCGCAAGGCTGGCGCGTCCGCGGCTTCGTCGCGCCAGCGTGGCTCATGGCGCCGGGGTTGACCGGCCTGCTGGCTGAACTCGGCTTCGCCTACACCACCCGCCTGCGCGAAGTCATTCCGCTGTTGCCAGGAACCAATCAACTCGTGGCATCCCAATCGCTCTGCTACAGCACCCGAGCCGCGTGGCGGCGCCTGGCTTCCGCCCTCTGGAACAAACGCCTGTATGGACGGCTGCGTGAGACCAACCTGATCCGCCTCAGCCTGCATCCGCGCGATCTTGAGTTTCCGCTGTTGCGCCGCCAAATTGATCAAATCCTCCGAGCTTCCCTGAAGCGCGGCTTTCAACCCACCACCTACGGCGATTATGTTGCGCATTGACCTCCAGCTTCATTCCCGGTTTTCCGACCGCCCGAGCGAATGGATTTTCCGCCGCCTCGGCATGCCGCAGAGTTACAGCGAACCGGAGGCGCTTTACCGCAAACTTGACGCCGCCGGGATGACCTTCAAGACGATCACCGACCATAACCGGCTCGACGGCTGCCTCGCCATCGCCCATCACCCCGATGCTTTTCTCAGCGCCGAGGTCACCACTTATTTTCCCGACGGCTGCAAAATCCATCTTCTCGTTTGGAATCTCAGCGAGGCGCAATTCCGGGAAATCGAGCAACTGCGCCCCAACATCTATGAGCTCGCCGCCTATTTGCGGACGCAGCAACTGCCCCACGGCGTCGCGCACCCTCTCGTCAACATCAACCAGCTTCTCACGGTCGAACATTTCGAGCGGCTGGTCCTGCTTTTCCGCTGTTTTGAAGGCCGCAACGGCAACCGCGAACCGATGGCGCAGGAAGTCGCCAATCGCTGCCTCGCGGCGTTGACCCCGGAAAAAATCGCCGAATTGGCCAACCGCCATAATCTTGAACCGACCCACACCGACGCCCATCGCAAGGTCCTCTTCGCCTCCTCCGATGATCACAGCGGACTCTATCCGGGCCGGACCTGCACGGAAGTTCCCGGCGGAGAAACCCTCGCCGATTTTTTCCGCGAATTGAGCGAGGGCCGTGCCGTTCTCCAAGGCCCGCCCGGCGATCCGCTGACTTTCTCCAGCAGCCTTTACACCACCGCTTTCAATTTCGCGCGCGACAAGATCAAGCTCCACGCGCCCACCAGCGCCGGGCTGATGGGCAAAATGGCCGGGCGCTTTCTCGCGGGGCAAAATCCGACCGCTTTTTCTTTTGCCGAACGCTTCGGCCATTTGACCGAAGCCATCCGGACCGGCCAGGCCCTCGATTTTGTCAAACCCAGCGAAGTCACCCTCGCGCGCGAAATCAGCACTTTTCTTTCCGATCCGAAGCTCAAGCAGGCTCTCGACCGGATCATCGCCGAGGAACCGAACGCCCAGCGCCGTTCCTTTCGCATGGCCTCGCACATCGCCAATGAGCTTTCGTACCGGCTCATCTCCCAGTTTCAGACCCGGGTCAACCGCGGGAATCTAATCGATGCTTTCCAGGCCATCATCGGCCTGCTGCCGGTCGGCCTTGGCCTGCTGCCCTACCTGGTTGCGTTCGGCCAGCAGGCGCCCGACCGGACTCTCCTCACTCATATCGCACGCCGTTTCACCGGCACCGTGCCCCAGCCACTGCGCAACGAAAAGCGGGCCTGGTTCACCGATACCCTGGAGGACGTCAATGGCGTCGCCCGCACCATCAGCGCCATGGTACGGGCGGCGGGCCATGCCGGGGCGGACCTCACCGTCATCACCTCGCGTTCCAAGCTCTCGATCACCGATATCCCGATCAAAAATTTTCCACCAGTCGGCGAATTTGAAATTCCCGAATACGAACTCCAAAAGCTGAGTTTTCCGCCCTTTCTCGACATGCTCGACTACATCCAGCGCGAGCGCTTTACCGAACTCATCATCAGCACGCCGGGCCCGATCGGCCTCTGCGCCCTCGGCTGCGCCAAGCTCCTGGGCCTGCGCACGACCGGGATTTATCACACCGATTTTCCCCAATACGCGCGCTTTCTCAGCGACGACGCCTTCATGGAATCGCTCGTCTGGAATTACATGCAGTGGTTCTATAACCAGACTGATGTCGTCTACGTCAACTCGGAATTCTATCGCCGCTGCTGGATCGACCGCGGCATCCTTCCCGACAAACTCCGCATCTTTCCCCGCGGTCTAGACACCGAACTTTTCCATCCGGCCTTGCGAGACGCCGGGTTTTGGCCCAAGTGGGGCGCCCAGGGCGCCGTTCTTCTTTATGTGGGACGAATCTCCAAGGAAAAAGACCTCAACCTTCTGGCCGAAGTCATGCCGATACTGAAAAAAAAGGCGCCGGAACATACGCTCGCCATCGTCGGCGAAGGCCCCTACCGCGCCGAACTCGAAAAACTCCTTCCCGGGGCGATTTTCACCGGCATTCTCACCGGGCGCGAGCTTGGCCTCGCCTATGCCTCGGCAGATCTTTTCGTCTTCCCGAGCACCACCGACACCTACGGCAACGTTGTGGTCGAAGCGATGGCCGCCGGGTTGCCGGTCGCCGTCTCCGATGTCGGAGGCCCCCGCGAACTGGTCAAAAATTCCCAGATGGGCCGTGTTTTCCACGCCCGCGACACGGCGGCCTGGGTGAATGGACTCGCCGAAATGCTGGCCAAACTTCCGGCGCCCGAAGAGCGCTTCGCCATCGCCCGGCAGGCCGGCAGCGAGCGCCGATGGGATCACGCCTTCGCCCGTTTTTGGACGGATGGGCACTAAGAATTTCGAAGTAATCTCCCAGAGGCTGCCCGCGAAACGAGGCGCGAATCCGACGATTTATTCCCTATTTACCCGAAGTATCGGTTGCCGAATCCGAAGCCGGCGCGGTGGCGGTGGCATTGGCGTTGGGATTCACACGGACCAGCCCCGCGTTGATCGCCCGCTGCAAGATCTCCTTAGCATATCTGTCGGTTTTGCTCGTATCGGCAATGTCGCTCATCAAAGCGACCAATTGCTGTTGGGCTATCTGGGCTTGTCGCAACGTCGGCTCCATTTGTTGAACCTGCGAATTCATGGCCATCCGCTGCGCGTTAAGGCCGTAAATCTGGTAACCTAACCAGAAGATAAAAGCAGCCAAGACAATCGCCAAAGGCCAGAATGGTGAATAATAAACGTTACTGCTATCGTATTCGTCGGACATAAAGATCTCCCTCTTTCTTTAATGGGTGGGAGTGGAGCTGGGTGCTGGCGCCGGCGCGGGAGCAGCTTCCGCACCGCCGGAAGGAGCCGCGTTTTGATTTGGTTTAATGGAGATATTCTGGCGGGTCATGAGGTCCTTGAGTCCTTGATCTCCGGTCCGCGCGGTGTATTCCGCCACGAGCAGAGCCACTTGTCGCAGATTATTCACGCTCACCTGGCCCCGGTTGATGAATTGCTGGGCTTGCATCAGTTGAGTTTGTTCGTTGCTGGCGAGATGCGCGAAGATGATTTGAACGATCAGAAGCACGGCCACCAAACTGCTAAGACCGGTGATAATCAGGAATTCATTTCGGTTCATGGAGACAATAAAAGTTGAAGGAAAACGGTTAAGCCTCCATGCATAGACGAACCTCCAGCCAGAACAAGCATTAAATTGCCCTCTCCCTCCGGGTTCGTCTTTCCCTTCCATTCCTTTCCGGTCCAAGGCCATGGCAAAAGTTGGCCGGCCCCCTGACGCTTGCGGGATTGCTTGCCCGCGGCGAAGGTCTGCGCTTATGTTGTTTCATTCGGCGCCGCTCCGGCCTGCCAAGTTATTTGGTCACCGTCCCTATGAAACAGTTCTTCATCACTTTCTTTGCCAATCTCGCCGCCCTCCTGGTCGTTTTCGGCGCTCCCGTTTTTCTCCTGATGATTCTGATCATCGCTTCTTTTTCCGCCTCGGCCAAAGGCCAGCGCCTCCTTTCGGTCGAACGGGGTTCCATTCTCGTCTTCGACTTTTCCCTCAATGTCAACGACTCTCCCGAGCACGCCACCCCGGTCAGCCCGCTGGATGCCGCCCTCAATAACAACAACAACAAAAGCGTCACCCTGCGCCATCTCACCACCGCCCTGGAAAAAGCCGCCAAAGACGACCGCATCAAGGCTCTTTTTCTCACCGGTTCCTTTGAGCCAGCCGACTTCGGCACCGGCTACGCCTGTCTCAAGGAACTTCGCGAGGCCATCCTCGATTTCAAGCAGTCGGGCAAAAAGGTCTATGCCTATCTGGAGGCGCCCTCGACCCGGGACTATTACGTCGCCTCCGCCGCTTCCTACATTTACATGAATCCCTTCGGCGAAATGGAAACCCCAGGGCTGGCCAGCATCAAAACCTACTACGCGGACTTCTTCCAAAAATATGGCATTGATGTTCAAGTCACCCGCGTCGGCAAATACAAATCGGCGGTCGAGCCCTTCACGCTCGATAAAATGAGCGATGCCGACCGCGAAGAGACCCAGAAGCTTCTCGACGATCTCTGGGGCGATTTTGTCAGCGCCGTGGCCGAAAGCCGCAAGATCGACCCCGCCGCCTTTCAACAGCTCGTCGATGCCGAGGGATACATCCTGCCCGAATCGGCCCTTAGCGCCGGGCTCGTGGACAAACTTTCCTATCTCGGCGACGTCCTCAAAGATCTCGGCAAACTCGCTCCCGCGAGCGATTACGCCCTCGTTCCCCTGCCCTTCAAACAAATTTCCATCGAGGATTACATGAACGCCGGCCGCACCCCGAAGCTTCCGGGCGAAAGCCGCAGCGACAATGTCGTGGCCATCCTCTATCTCGAAGGCGAAATCGTCGACGGCTGGGGCGATACCTCGAATATCGGCGGGGACCGGTTCGCCGCTCAACTGCGGGAGCTCCAGCGCGACAATGACGTCAAGGCCGTCGTCCTGCGCGTCAATAGCCCCGGCGGCAGCGCCTACGCCTCGGAGGTCATCCAGAACGAAATCATCAAACTCAAGGAAAAGAGAAAGCCGGTGATCGTCTCCATGGGCAACTATGCCGCTTCCGGCGGCTATTGGGTCTCCACCTATGGCGACCGGATCTTCGCCGAACCCAACACCATCACCGGCTCCATCGGCGTTTTCGGCCTTTTCATGGATATCCAAAAACTCGCCAATGGTTTCGGCTTTACCTTCGATACCGCCAAAACCGGCAGTTACGCCGATTTTGAAACCATCTCCCGGCCCAAAACTCCCCAGGAAATCGCCCTCGCCCAGTCCCGGGTCACCGACCTTTATCAAAAGTTCCTCAAAAAAGTCGCCGACAGCCGCCACATGCCCGTCGAGGCGGTGGAATTTATCGCCGAAGGCCGCGTCTGGTCCGGCAGCGATGCTCTCAACATCAAACTCGTCGATGAAATCGGCGGTCTCGACCAGGCCGTCAGTTACGCGGCGGAGAAGGCCGGCATTAGTTCCAACTATCGCGTCAAGGAATACCCTGAACAAATGAGCTTCGCGGAAGCCCTCGCCATCCTCCTCAATAATAACGAACAGCCCCTGAGCCATGCCAAAGCCGATCCTCTCACCGAGCAATTTCTCAAAATGAAAGCCGATTTAAAATCGCTGGAGGATTTTAATGATCCCCTCGGCATGTACGCCCGTTTGCCTCTCGGGTGGGATATCAAGTAATTCCCTTATCCTCGCGCCCTTTTCACAAACTGGATAAATCCGTCCGCCTGCTTTTCCAACCGCTCCACCAGTTCCGCCGATTTGAGCCGCCCCTTTTCGTCCAGGTGGCCGTTGATTCCCGAAATATGGACCCGCTCGGGAAAAATCATCGCGCGCCGGTAAATGAGGATGTCCTCGATTTGTTCCACCGGCCTCAACGCGCCCCAAATGCCCGCCGCCAAGCCCACAAACGCCACCGGCATGCCGGTGAAGCTCTCAGGAAATTTGAGCATATCGACGAAATATTTGAACACGCCCGGAATGCCGCCGTTGTACTCCGGCGTCACAATCACCACTCCGCTCGCGTTCAAAATCGCTTCCTGGAACGGCGCGAAAGAAGCCGGTTTTTGCGCATAACTTGACGGATGAAAAATCTCCGGCGGCAATCGGTGCAAGTCCATCACTTTGGGCGCATGGCCCTTCGCCGTGTAAATCTCCACCACGTGGGCAGCCACTTTTTCCGTGTTGCTCTCCGGGCGGTTTGTTCCGATTAAGATCGTGATCATAGGTATTCTCTCTTTATCGCTTCTGTTGCTGCACTACATGATGGTAACACCATCGCACCGGCCAACAAGAGGCCCCCTACTGAGATAGGTATATTGTTACCCCTATTAAGGGCAAAAAAAGTGCGAATATGGTCACACCAATCTGGACGGCGATGACAAACAAAATCAAGCCGCTCCATAAGGTCCGCCGCGAATAGAAGATCCAAAGCCCAAGAAACATCAAGGCTATGGCAAAAATGACGAGTTCTATCTGGAAGGTAAGGATGAATTGCGTGATGGCGGGCAAGGGTCGTCCAGGCAACACATCATGGAAAATTTGCCTGAACTTTGAAACGATGGAAATCTGAATGAAGACATTTAGGCTCAATGACACGAGGGAAAAAACGATCCAAAACGTCCTTACCAACCTAATAAAAAACCGATCCAACTTAATAAAAAACCGATCTGCGGTCGTATTCATGATTTGTTCATGAAATGTTCAATCGCGCCGTCGCCGGCAGATTTTTTTTCTCCGGGCAATCAAAAATCTTCCCCGGATTCAAAATCAGATTCGGATCGAGTAGTCTCTTCAGCTTCCGCATCAGCTCGACGTTCAGGTCGCCCACCGATTGCGGCAGAAATTTTTTCTTCGCCAGCCCGACTCCATGCTCGCCGGTGATCGTCCCGCCCCGCCGCACCGTTTCGGCCACAATCTCGGCGAAGGCGGTTTCGACCCGGAACATCTCGGCTTCGTCCTTTTCATTCGTCAAAAAGGTCGGATGTAGATTGCCGTCGCCCATGTGGCCGAAAGTTCCGATCCGCAATTGATGCCTCCGGGCCAATTCCTGCACGAACGCCACCATTCCGGCCAGTTCGCTGCGCGGCACCGTCACGTCTTCCAAAATCGTCGTCGGCGCCACCCGCGCCAGCGCGGAGAAGGCCGAGCGCCGTGCCGTGGCCAGCCGTTGCGCCTCCTCCGCCGTCGCCGCCACGCGCACCTCCAGCGCCCCCTGTTCGCGCGCCAGCCGCGCCATGATCTCCCCCTCTTCCGCAACCACGGCCGGATGGCCGTCCGTTTCCATTAGCAAGACCGCCTCCGCCTCGCGGGGCAGCCCCACCTTCGCGTAATCTTCCACGCAATTGATCGTCGTCCGGTCCAGGAACTCGAGCGTGCAGGGAATGACCGGGTGCGCGATGATAGCCGACACCGTTTCCGCCGCCTGCTCCATCTTGGCGTAGACCGCCAGCAGAGTGCGCTTGGCCGCCGGGCGCGGCAACAGCCGCAGCAGGATTTTTGTGAAAATCCCCAGCGTTCCGCCCGAACCGATAAAGATTTCCCTCAGTGAATAACCAGCGACATCCTTGACGCATTTGTTCCCCACCCACATCACTTCGCCCGTCGGCAGCACCACCTCAAAACCCATCACGTAATCCTTCGTCACGCCATATTTGAGCCCCCGCAAGCCTCCCGAATTGCTCGCCACGTTCCCGCCGATGGTGGAAATCTTCATCGACCCCGGATCGGGCGGATAAAGCAGCCCCAGGCGATCCGCTTCCTCGAAAATCGTCTGGGTGGTTACTCCCGGTTCCGCCAGCAGCGTCAGATTGCGGCGATCCAGCTCCAGCACACGGTCAAACCGGCTCAGGACCAGCGCCACCGAGCCTTCCACCGGAATGCTTCCTCCAGCCAGCCCGGTTCCGCTGCCCCGCACCACCAGCGGTGTCCGCGACCCATTGGCCCACTTAACCACCCGGGAAACCTCTTCCGTTGTCTGGACAAGTAACACGGCCACTGGCTGTTGCGATATGGCCGCCGTCCCATCGAACGAATAGGGGATCATATCCTCCGTCGCGGTCAAAATCCGCTCCGTGGGGAGCAATTCGCCCATTTCCGCCAAAATTTTTGTAAGATCCGCCACGCAAATGGAGATATACCATGGATGTATCCAAGCCGCTCCAAAATATATTGCCCATTATCGGTACAACATTTGCTGAGGACGATTATCTCACTTGCCAAAACCCCTTCATTTCGCTTGAGTCCTCATCTGTTTGACATGAACCGACGCCTTTGGCTTATCCTTTTTTGGGGATTCGCGACCGCTTGCCTCGCCTCCACCCATACTTTTGCCTCTCTTGAACCCGGCCAGATACTGAAACTTCCCGGCGGCCACACCGTCAAGATTCTCAGCATCACCAAGATCGAATATTCCAAGGGAGTCATGGCCGTCATGGTTCGTTACCAGACTAATCTCTCCCTTGACCAGCGCACCGCCCTGGTTCAGGAAGTCGACGATTTCTGGAAAATCGCGGTGAAGGACGTGGACCACTACGGCTACAACGAGGCCATTCTCAGCTCCAACGAAATCCACAAGGGCCTTTTTCTCACCGCCAGCCGGATGCTCAACTTCATCTTTGAAAAGGGGCCTGACGGCAAGTGGACCCGGCTGAGTCGCGCCGACGTTCTTGCATTTCAATAAATTCTGATGGAATAGACAAAGCAAAACGCGAGATTTTTGCCCCGACGAGATTAGGGTCTCAATTGGAGATAGATTTCCCTGCCGGGTCTGAACCATCGGGAAATGAAATTGGGAACGGCGCCAAACGCATTGGCCTGCAAAAAAGTGGCTCGATTGTTCTTATAGACGACGGCTATCCCCTGCGAAAGGGCGAAATCGAAGCCGATATCTTTCGACGCACTCCCGCCCGGCAGATAAGCCACGGTATAGCCCGTCGTGAAGACCACGGGCACGTCGCCGGGAGAATTTTTTGTCAGGCCCGAGGTGACATCGAAGCAGACATTGTCCGCCGTCAGAGTATGAGACGTCGGCGCTGTCTTGCCGGGCAAGTAAGTGAAAAAGACCGCCGGGTCAAAAACATAATGGCCATCCAGCAGCTTTTGAAAAACTTCGGTTGAAGTTCTACCATCGGGATAAGCGCCGTTATGGGCGTCGGCATACTGGGACATGGCAGACGCGATCTCCTGCGCTTGTTGCAAGAAAGCATCCTTCTGCATCCGGTTAGCAGTGGTTCCATTGAAGATCGTCTTTGTCACCCAGATAATCAGGATAACTATAACGATAAAGCTTATAGTAAACCTTGTTCCCAAGCCAAGTATCCCAGTCAAACATCCATTCTTCGCACCTTTTTCCGACTCTGGCGGAGAAAACGCCGAGGGCGGAAGGATGGCCGTTAATAAGGGCTCCCCGACGGGAAAATGGGCCAAAACCTGGGCAACCGTGCTCCACTCGGTCAGCTCCTCATACCAAGCCAGCGTTTCGCCCGAAATCTTGCCCTCGGCCAAGAGCTGGCGAATTTCAGCTAGTTGATATGGCCCGGTCTGCTTCCCTCCCCAATTTAGATAAATTTCGGGCACAAAATCTCTATACCAGCTAAACGGCGAAAATTATAGAAAGAACCCTGAAACTACCGCCTTCACGGCAAATGATTCAGTAACTGGTACGGTCCGATTTCAAACCGCCGGCGCAAGGCCCGGGTGATGAAACTCTTTCCCAGCACCACCGATTCGGTCAACGTCAGCCCCTTGGCCAGACCCGCCGTAATCGCCGCGGAATAAGTGCAACCCGTCCCGTGCGGATCGGCCCCGGGGATTCGCCGCGTTTGAAAATGAGAGAGCCGTCCCTCCGGTGAGGCGAGGGCGTCGACCGCCTGGTCCGTTTTGAGATGACCACCCTTCACCAGCACATGCGGGCGTCCAAAATCACGTGCCAGCTCCAGCGCCGCCTTATCCAGCATGCGCAGATTGAGAATCGGCTTGCCCCACAAGAGAGCCGCCTCATCCCGGTTCGGGGTGACCAGATCGGCCCGGGCGATGAATCTCCGTAACGCCGCCATGGCCTTCTTGCGCAGTAAAACCCGCCCGGTGCTGGCCACCATGACCGGGTCGATCACCAGCGGCACGCCTTTCTTGAGCGCCGGCTCAATCGCCCGCTCCACCGCCCAAATAATCTCCGCCGAATAGAGCATCCCGGTCTTGATCGCCGCCACCGGAAACGCCTCAAGAACCAGACGCGCCTGATCGGCCACCCGTCCCGGCGGAAGCGGCGTGATATTGAGCACCCGGCCGGGATGTTCCGCCACCACGCTGGTGATGGCCGAAGTCCCGTAGACTCCCAGCGTCGTCCATGTCTTCAGATCAGCCTGAATTCCCGCCCCGCCACTGTTATCCGAACCGGCGATCGTCAGCGCCACCGGAACCGGCGCAGTCCCGGTACTGGCGCCGAATGGACAAGTCTCTCTTTTCTGCGAGGAGCGAATCATTTTTCAGGGCGTGTTTTCAAAATAGGACGAGGCCGCGCCGGGAGGATTTTTGCCCTTCGGCAAGGAGCCGAGCGAGGAGCATAGCTGGAGTGCTACGTGACGAGCAAGCGACGAAGCCACGGGGCAAAAAGACCGCGGCCCGAAGGGTTGCAGTTCATGGGGCGGCCTAACTCGTCGTTCCTCACTCAGTCGAGTAGCCCTGCGGCCACACTCCTTCACTCGCGCCTCGGTTCGGGCCCCATGGACGCGCAACGCGACCTTGCCCTATTTTGAAAAACACGCCTTAATATGTCTCCATGGCAGGCGAACCAATTCGTGAACTACCCGGACTCTGGGTGAGCCTTGACCGCGTTGAGTACAATCCGCACGAGGAAGGCACCCCCGACCGGCCTTACGGGTTTGTTTACCACATCACCATTCACAATGACAGCACGCGCGTCGTCACCATCAAGGGACGCAAATGGGTGGTGACCAATACAGACGGCTCGAAGCTTGTGATCGAAGGCAGCGGCGTCGTCGGCGAATGCCCGCGTCTCGCTCCCGGCACGCAATTTCACTATCAAAGTTACCATCTTATCGCGTCCGATAGCGTCGCCGAAGGCGCTTATCTTGGCCAGGCCGAAGACGGCCAGCGTGTCTTCACCCGCATCCCGGCATTTAAAATGGAAATCCCCTCCATTTAGCGCATCAGCCTCCCGGTCTCCGTACCGGCCATAGTCTGGAACGATTTCTCCAATTTATTTAGCCGGACCCTATCGCATCATCAGCCGCTTTCATGTTCATCTTTGCCCTTCCCTTCTTCCTGGAAAATGCCCGCGACTTCGAAATCATCGGCCTTGTGCTCGGCGTCGTTTTTTGGTTTCAGATGCTCCGCCATTGCCTGACGCGCGAACCCAACTCGCTGAAAAAAATCCTCTGGATCATCTTCATGTTTATTGCGCCCGGCTTGAGTTCCTTGATTTATTTTTTTCTGCGGGTTGCTAAGGTGTGAAAGACGGACAGAAAGAAACCTCCCACCGACATGCCCGCAACGGATCCATCCCTGGGTCTCCGGAAACGATTCATCCTTCTTGCGCCGGTCATCCTCATGCCTCTTTTGGCCAGCGCTCAGGATTTCGCGCAACCAGGGGTCAATCCCCCCCCCGGCACCAATGATTCCACCCCGGCCACCAATCAACCGCCTGCAGCGCCAGCCACGCAACCAACGCCGCCAGCCAATCCCAGCGCCGTCGAGCAGCTCACCCAATCGAATCGCGAACTCTTGGATCTCCTGAAAAAACAGCAAGGTGTTTTGGAGGATATCCAGTATGACCGGCGCCTGCAAAGCCGCCAAATCGAACAGCTTGAAGTCCGCCTCACGGAAACCCTTCAGGACAACGCCGCGCTTCAAGCCAAGGTCGCCAAACTTCAGGCCGAGCTCGATGCGCTTCCAGCCTCGCCGCCTGCAGCCCCGGCCAGCACCCCCCCGCCAACCGCTCCACCCGCGCCCGCTCCTCCTCCGGCCCCCGCTACCTATCTGCCCCCGGCGCCCGAGATTACTCCCGGCCTTCAATCCTGGCACCGGATTTACACGCTCTCGGGCGCCGATAACCAAACCTCCGATTCCCTGCACATCCAGGGCTCCACCTGGCGTGTCCTCTGGCACAATCAAGATAAAGCTGGCGATGCCTATAAAAATACCAGCGCGCTTTTCATTAATGCCTTCGCCAAAGGAGATACCATTCCGCAAAAAGTCTGTGCCAAGCTCGGTTCCGGCGGCGATGCGGCCAGTCTTACCGGACCCGGCGATTTCAAACTCAAAATCGAGGCCTCTGGTGGCAAATGGGAACTGGCTGTCGAAGACTTTTATTAAGATACAGATAGGGAGTTGGTGCCCTTCTTCGGACAATCATAAAAATATCCATCCCTAGACAATTTATTCAACTTCCTTAAAGGACGGGGGCCTCATTCTGTTTTCAGTTATAAGTTTTTTGATTGACGCCTTAAAAACTAGGCGATCATAATCAATTGAATTTTAGACGCACAGAGGGAATGAAACTATCTCAGTTAATGCTGACGCCAAGCGTCAGGCCGCAAGACATGGTTGTCTTTGCCTGCCTCACATGATCAGGAGGTGATTCATTGATGGCTCAAGGCATCATCAAATGGTTCGATAACAAAAAGGGCTTTGGCTTCATCGCCCAGGATGAAGGTGGCCAGGATGTGTTTGTCCACTTCTCCGCCATTTCGGGCGAGGGCTTCAAGACTCTCGACGAGGGCGACCGGGTCGAGTTTGAAGTCAATCAATCGGACAAAGGACTGAAAGCTTCCAACGTCACCAAGCTGTAATGGCGGACGTTTGCCGTTTTCTTAATTCTTAATTCGTCGCGTATTTCACACCACAGCCGTAAGGCCTCGATACCGGCACCGACACGGGTTTACCCGCCATTGCTTCGTCCAAGGCGGCGATAACGTAATTCTTGGCGGTCGGGATATCTGCCGGATTAGCCGAGGGCTTGTTGTCGATTCCGCCCGCGTAAATGAGAATCCCCTTCGGGTCGATCACAAACATCTGCGGCGTATTCCGCGCTCCGTAAAGGTGTCCCACCTTCCCGCTCGCGTCGATCAGCGTCGCCGTCGACGCCACATGGTTCGTATCCTCGTAGGAGACGATATCGGTTGGCGACTGATAGCCTTCGAGTCCCGCCGCGCTCGAATTGATCCGCAACCAAGCCACCCCTTTGGCCGTTTCCTGCTTCTGCAGGTTTTGCATCGTGCCTGAATCATAAAACTTATGCACAAACGGGCACTGCGGATTTGTCCACTCCAAAACAACGAACTTCCCCTTGTAGTCGGCCAGTGAATGGGTCTTCCCATCAGCCCCCCTTAAGGTGAAGCTTGGCGCCGGTTGCCCAACTTTGGCGGCAATCTGGGAAACATTTTCGGCGGAAACCGTCAGACCTATGAATAATCCAGCACAAATCGCAAAAAAGATAAAAGAGCGCATAGATGTCATAGGTATTTAGACTCCGGAAAAGGCCAAAAGTTTCATAAACCTTTCAGTGCATCCAGCACAATCCCCGGGGTCAGCACCTCGGGCAAAACCTGTGGGAAATCGGGATTTTGCGGCGAATAAAGGAGATAAAGTGGCACCCCGTCCCGATTATATTTTTGCAATGTTGCCGAAATCGTCGGGTCGTTATGCGTCCAATCGGCCCGGAATAAGGCCACCTTTTTGTCGGTAAAGGCTTGTTTCACGGCCTCCGTTCCCAAGGCGAACCGTTCATTCACCTTGCAGCTCAGACACCAAGCCGCGGTGAAATCGACAAAAACCGGCTGCCCACGCGCCAGCGCCGCCGATACGGCCCCGGTAGTCCACGGCTGCCAGCTATCGCTTGACGCCTCCGCCGTTCCGGGAACCACCTGCGGCGGGACCGCACGCGCCAGCGCCATCGCATATTTCAGCGTCACCAAAGCGAGCAAGGTCACGCCAAGCGCCGCCACGATCCGCACCCGCGATGTCTTGAGAGGCGCAATCCACCGTCCGTAAATCCAGGCCGCCAACCCCGCCAGCAGTAATAGCCCCAGCAGCACCGGCTCTTGTTCCTGCCCTACGAGCGCCCCCATGACGTAAATGAGCCAGACCACCGTCGCCATGAGCAGAAAGCCCATGAATTGCCGCACTGCTTCCATCCACGCTCCCGGCTTCGGCACAAACCGCAATGCGCCCGGAAAAATCGTCAGCAGCAGATACGGTGCCGCCATCCCCAGCGCCAGAAACGTGAAGATCAGGAGCGCGACCCACGCGGACTGTTGCGCCGCCACGCCGAGAGCCCATCCCATATAGGGCGCGGTGCAAGGCGTCGCCGCGAGTGTCGCCAGCGTTCCGTTCAGAAACGAGGAGACCAAGCCGCTGGTATGACTCGTCGCCTTCGCATCGAGTCCCACCAGCGATGCACCCAATTCGAAAACCCCGAACAGATTCAACGCCAGAAGGAAAAAAAGAAAAATCAAGGCCAGCACAAATCCCGGCGACTGCATTTGAAATCCCCACCCGAGTTGGTTCCCCGCCGCCCGGAAAGCCAGCAGCAACCCCGCCAGGATCCAGAACGAAATCAACACTCCGGCGGTGAACGCCACACCCTGCTTCCAGGCCGCTCCCGGATTTTCCCCCGCATGGCGCACCAGTGAGAAGACCTTCAG
>Ga0335072_10002398_pt1 | contig 29100 bp, 28 predicted proteins | sample Lox_Sample_21_FD_206725 | JGI IMG/M metagenome (GOLD analysis project Ga0335072, IMG submission 206725) | Soil microbial communities from Loxahatchee National Wildlife Refuge, Florida, United States - Lox_Sample_2.1 | ecosystem: Environmental > Terrestrial > Soil > Wetlands | place: USA... | reverse complement strand
GCGTTCCGTGGTTCGGCCCGCCGATGAGCGTGGCGTCCGCGCTGACCGCCCGGCTGATGGAGACCTGGGCGCACGGCCAGGACATCGCCGATGCCGTCGGCGTTCAGCGCACGCCGACGCACCGCTTGCGGCATGTCGCGCACATCGGCGTCGGCGCGCGGGCCTACAGCTACGCGATCAACGGGCTGCCAATGCCGGCCGTGCCGGTGCGGGTCGAACTCATCGGGCCGTCGGGCGAGCTGTGGACCTGGGGCCCGGCAAGTGCCCACGACCGCATCACTGGTCCGGCGATTGACTTCTGCCTGCTCGTTACCCAGCGACGGCACCGCGAGGACGCCGCTGTCGAGGCAGCCGGCCCGGCTGCCGCACAGTGGCTGACCATCGCGCAGGCCTTCGCCGGCCCGGCCGGCCCAGGCCGTGCGCCCGGCCAATTCGCCGGCCGCGGCCCCGAGTCAGCGCCCGGCGATCTGTCCGCCGTCGATGTGCAGGATCTCCCCGGTGACGAAGGGCGCTGACTCCAGGAACAGGATGCCGTCCACGATGTCGCTGACGTCGCCCACCCGCTCCATCGGGGCGAATTTTGCACCGGTCGCATACTCCTGCTCCGAGTGCATGGGCGTCTTGATGACGCCAGGTGCGACAGCGTTGACCCGGATACCGCGCGTGGCGTACTCGACGGCGAGCGACTTTGTAGCCGAGGCGATCCCACCCTTGGTGAGCGAAGCCAGCACCGACGGCTCACTAGAGTGCGCGTAGTCGACCACGGCCGCGCTGATATTGACCACATGGCCGCTGCCCGCGTTCACCATCTCCGTGATAGCCCGCTGGGTCAGGCAGAAGAACCCGGTGAGATTCACACCGACGACACTGTCGTAGTCCTGCGGGGTGTAGTCGGTGAATGGTTTGGAGATGAACAGGCCGGCGTTGTTGACCAGCGTGTCGATGTGGCCGAAGCGATCCATGGCCTGGTCGACGATCCGGTCGGCGGTAGCGGGCTCAGCGATGTCCCCGTCCACGACAAGGACCTCCGGATCTGACGACGGCTTCATCGTGCGGGCGTTTGCCACGACCGACCAGCCGCGGTCCCGGTACCCATCAACCAGGCCAGCGCCGATGCCCTGAGATGCGCCAGTGATGACAGCGACACTTGGTTCAGCCTTACCCATCACGGACCTCCCCCCGATGCCCCCCGACGACGTCAGTTATCCCCCCTGTGCTTAGCTGTCAATAGGGGCGTGCCAAGGGGATTCAGGCACGATTCATACGGGGGCGGGCAGTTATGACTGACCAACGGCCAGCGACGACAACGGACGCGGGGATCCCGGCGGCGAGCGATGAGTTCTCGCTGACGGTAGGCCCGGGCGGGCCCACCGTGCTGCATGACCACTATGTGGTGCAGAAGATTCAGCAATTCAATCGCGAGCGGGTACCCGAGCGGGTGGTGCACGCCAAGGGCAGCGGCGCACATGGCTTCTTCGAGGTGACCGAGGATGTCACCGGGTGGACTAAGGCAGCCTTCCTGTCGCAGGTAGGCAAGCGCACACCCGTTTTCGTGCGATTTTCCACCGTCGCTGGCGAACTGGGCAGCCCGGACACCAACCGCGATCCTCGCGGCTTCGCGATCAAGATGTACACCGAAGACGGCAACTTCGATCTGGTGTGTAACAACACTCCGGTCTTCTTCGTCCGCGACGCGAGCAAGTTCCAGGACTTCATCCACTCCCAGAAGCGCATGCCCGACACCGGCCTGCGCGACAACAACATGCAATGGGACTTCTGGACGCTGTCGCCGGAATCCGCCCATCAGGTCACGATTCTGATGTCAGACCGGGGGACGCCGCGGACTTACCGCCACATGAATGGCTATTCCAGCCATACGTATTCCTGGATGAATGCGGCAGGCGAGCGATTCTGGGTGAAGTATCACTTCAAGACCGTGCAGGGCATCCAGAATCTCACCGACGCCGAAGCCAAGGCACTGGCCGGCGAGGATCCCGACGTCCACCGGCGCGACCTGTGGGACGCGATCGCACGCGGCAACGCCCCGGAGTGGCGGCTGGAGATGCAGATAATGCCGTGGGCAGACGCGGCGGACTACCGGTTCAACCCGTTCGACCTAACCAAGGTCTGGCCGCATGCCGACTACCCGCCCATAACGATCGGCCGGATGGTCTTGGACCGCAACCCCGCGAACCACTTCGCCGAAGTCGAGCAGGCCGGCTTCGACCCGTCCAACCTCGTGCCCGGCACCGGGCTCAGCCCGGACAAGATGCTGATGGGGCGGATCTTCTCCTACCACGACACGCACCTGCACCGGATCGGCGCGAACTACCAGCAACTGCCGATCAACGCGCCCAAGGCGGCCGTCCATTCCTATAACAAGGACGGCCCGATGACCTACCGGCATGCCGGGTCGCAGCCCGTCTACGCGCCGAACTCCTACGGCGGCCCGGTGGCAGACCCGGAGCTGGCGAGCGAGTTCGGCTGGGGCGTCGAGGCAGCGGAAATCGGCCGGTACGCCTACGAGAAGCACGCCGACGACGACGACTTCGCCCAGCCGAGGACGCTGTACCGCGACGTCATGACCGACACCGAGCGGGAGCACCTGATCACGAACATCGTCAATCACGTCAACGCGGGCGTGCACTCGGATGTGCAGCCGAGAGTGATCGAGTACTGGGCGAACATCCACCACGACCTCGGCGCGCACGTCTCGAAGCAGCTGAACGGCGGCTAACGAAGCCCAGTGCGCTCACTGCTCACAGCGGCCAGAGTGCCCGTCGGCGAGGCTGCCCTAGCGGAAAGGCTGCCCTGGCGTTAAACCGGTCAAGCTCCGCGAAGCGCACCGGTGCCGACTCGCCAGCTCTGTCAATCTCGGACACGGTCTCCCGCGGCGATCTGGTCGACGCTTCAGGCAACGCGAGAGCTTCGATCTCCTCGCGCAGCCGGCTGTTCTCCGCCAGCTCAGCTCCGGTCATGGTCACCTGGCACCCGCCCCCGGAAAGCTGCTTCACCCCGGCCACTTGAGTAACCTCCAAGTCGAATTGGCTCCCTGATCTGGTGTTATCCATGTTGCCATCGGGAGGTGTCCGGGACATCGCGGCGAGCACCCGTCCTCGGATACGGACAACCGGAGGCGGGTCTACCTGCTAGCCGGAAGAGGAGCAGGACAGAGGCTCAGTCGGTGAACAACGGAGCCTTCCAAGCCCTCGGCACCCCGCTGCTGAGCACGGACCTCTAGGGCAAACCGGGATAGTCCCGGCGGACCGCTAGAGTCGTCCTCCATGGAAGAGTACGAGCGAATACCGCCACCAGCCATGGACGACGACGACCGGGTGCTGCACGGGTCATCGTTCGGCGCCGCAGCAGCCGCGTATGCCGAGCATAGGCCGGACTACGCCGAGGCCGCCGTGCGCTGGGCGATTGAGCTGGCGCCGGGCAAGCGCGTGCTCGACATCGGCGCCGGCACCGGGAAGTTGACAGCCATACTCACCGCGCTCGGCGTCGACGTTACGGCGGTCGAGCCGGACCCGGCGATGCTCGCTGAACTGTGCCGACGGCTGCCCGAAGCTCGAGCGATGGCGGGCAGCGCGGAGGAGATACCGCTGCCGGACGCCTCGGTCGACGCAGTTGTGGCCGGCCAGGCGCTGCACTGGTTCGACATGGCCCTGGCCGGTCCGGAGATCGCCCGGGTCCTGACCCCCGGCGGCGTTCTCGCCGGGCTGTGGAACGTCGACGACGACAGGGTTGAGTGGGTAGCCGGGCTCGAGCGGGTCAGCGAGAGCTCCGCCAGCGTCACGCTCACCAACTGGCGTAGCCGGGAGGCCGGCGCTCACCTGGCCGAGATAGACCTGCCCGGCCGGTTCGGCCAGGTGGAGCGTGCCGAGTTCCCGCACGGGCAACGCCGCACTTCCGAGTCCCTGCTGGCGACCATCGCCACGCACTCCAGGCTGCTGGTCATGGACGATGAGGCACGCGCTGACCTGCTCCGCCGAATCCGCGACTATCTCACGAGCCGGCCGGAGACCGCCAGCGGCGAGTTCACCCTCCCGATGCTGACCGGGGCCTTGCGTGCGCGCCGGAAGTGACAGCGACGCCGTCGGCTCCGTCGCGACGTCCGGTGGTCGCCGTGGTGTATCTGACGGACCGGAAGTAGCTGAGCGTGTTGGCAACGATCATGATTTAGCGCGAAGGAAGCAGCGCATGGCCTCACTGGTCCTAAAAATGTCCGTCTCGCTCGACGGCTACGTCGCACCAATTGACGGGAGCACCGACTGGATCGCTGCGGGAGGCTCTGATGACGCCCTCAGTTGGACTGTCGAGACCGTGAGCAACGCCAGCGCGCACCTCATGGGTGCCACCACCTACGCGGTGATGGCCGTCCACTGGCCCGGTGCCTCCGGGCCGTTCGCCAAGCCGATGAACGAGATCCCCAAGGTCGTGTTCTCGGACTCGCTCGCGTCCGCCGACTGGAGCGAGACGACGATCGCGGCCGGAGATTTGGCCGAGGCCGTCACCCGGCTCAAGCAGGAGCGCTCACACGGATACCTGCTCGCCCACGGCGGGGCACGGTTCGCCCGATCGCTGGTCGAGACCGGCTTGATCGACGAGTACCGCCTTCTCATCCACCCGGCCGTCCTGGGTGCGGGCGAGCGGATCTTCCGCGCGCCGCTCACCATCGAGCCGATGAGCACCACGGTCTTCAGCGGCGGTGCCGTCGCCCACGTCTTCGCGGCGCACCAGTGATCGAGCCTGATCGGAAACCGCGGAGCGGACGCTGTCACCTCGCCATAACTATCGGGGAGCGTGCTCGCGCGGCCGTCTTAGTGTGCGGGCGTTGTTGCGCGGGTCAGGTATGTAGTTGGCGACGAGCAACCGCCGCAGCACACGGCCGATGTGCCCGGACAGCGTCTCCACTGCGAACGCCGGGTACGTCAATAAACAAGACTGGCAAGCTAGCTAATTAACCACGTACGTCGAGTTTGTAACCGATGGCAAGAGCTCTCGCTGTTCTGCGAGCAGGTTCAGGACGTCGGCGATCCGGGGAGGGTGGCCAGGCCGAAGACACGTTCGGCGTTGCCGTGCAGGAACAGCTCGGTGGTCTCGTCGTCGAGTTGGAGACTGGCGAGCTCGGACAGGCAGTCGGCGGCGGGCCAGGCGGGGTGATTGGAGCCGAAGAGCACCTTGCGCCGGCCGTGAGTTTGCAGGTACTCAACTAGGTCGCGGGGGTAGCGGCTGGCCTTGTAGGCGGAGGTGTCGATGTAGACGTTGGGATACTTGGTGGCCAGGGAGATCATCTCCGCGGTCCACGGATAGCCGATGTGCCCGCCGACGATGACCAGTTCGGGGAATTCGAGGGCCACGGTGTCTAGGTAGGGGATGGGCCGGCCAGGCTCGGATGGGCGCAGCGGCCCGGTGTGCCCGACCTGGAGGCAGAACGGTATGCCGAGCTCAACGCATTCGGCGTACAGCGGGTAGTAGCGGCGGTCGTCGGGAGGCAGGTTCCACAGCCACGGCACCACGCGCAGTGCCCGGAAGCCGAGGTCACGCACGCAGCGCCGTAGTTCCCGGACGGCGTCCATCGGGCGGGCGAGATCGACTGCGGCGACTCCTGCGAACCGGTTCGGGTACCGCCCGATCATCGCCGCGACCTCATCATTGGTAATCAGCGGGCCCTCCGGGCCCCACCAGGCGCACAGCATCCCGGCTTCAAAATGCGCGGCGTCCATCGCCGCTACCGTCGCCTCAGCGGGGATTTCGACTGCAGCGAGCTGGTCGTGTGCCCAGCGCCGCAGCGAGTCGAACATCGGGTCGGCCAGGAACCGCGCTGACGGGTGCTGCATCCAGGCGTCGATGATCCTCACTCAGCCCTCCAGGCAAGCATCCGGGAAGTGATCTCGGAACGGCATGGCGACGTGTTCTCCCCGGATACTTGCGGCGAGATCGGCCATGGTCGTGATGATGGCGTCGGCCCCGGCCGCCAGCAGCTGCCGTGTGCCTGCCGATGTTGCGGCATAGCCGATGCTCGATGCCTGCGCGGACCGCGCGGCTGCAATGTCGGATGCCGAGTCGCCGATCAGGGCGCAGGCCGAGGGCACAGTGCCCAGCTCCGAGGCTGCCTGCTTGATCAGGCATGGGCTGGGCTTGAGAACGGCCGGGTCATGGCCGGTGCGCGCGGCGACAGCGCCGATATGGCCGGCGAGTAGGTGCATGTCAAGGTAGCTGCGGACGGCGCCTGCTGAGTTGTTGCTGACGATGGCGACTTGGCGCCCGGACTCACGGCAGGCCGATAGGACATCGGCCAGGTTCGGAGTGGGTGCTGCCGTATGGGCGGCAGCGGCCTCTAGCGCTGCGAGTTCGGATTCGACCTGGCGGGCCAGCGCCGGACCGGTAACAGCTGCGAAGGCGAAGATCTCGAACCAGTTGCCGGTGTCCCTGATCGCCGGGGGCAGCGCAACGCCTGCGCTCGTGAGAATCGTCCGCAGCCGCGGGGCAACAGGAGCGGTGGGCGTGCCCGCAAACAGTGAGCACACCGGGCCGTCGAAGTCGATCAGCAAGTGACACGTCCGCAGAAGGACGCGGTCAAGGGCGTCGACAGGCGCACCGGGCGTCACCGGCTGACCCCGGCGATGATCAGTCGGTAGCCGCAGTCGTGTGCTGTCTGGTCGAGCAGGGTCACGTGCCGGGCTGCCCAGGTGCTGTTGTCGAGATCGCGACGTAGCCGGGTGAGGCCGTCGCTGCGCTGGTGCTCGGTCTGGGCGAGCATGGATATGCCGGCCCGCACGGCCGGGTCGAGGTAGGCGCCGGTTCCCGCGCCGACGTTGAGCACCGTCTTGCTGTCGCCGAGCGCCGCCCAGATGATTTGCTCCAGGCGCGGGTCGGCGCAGCGGGCTGTGTTGTAAGACACTCCGGTCATGTCATAAACCAGTGTCGGTGCCGTCGGCGTTGTCCCCGCTGTCATAGGTAGAGCGCCAGCTCGCCGACGGAGATGAGCGGCAGGGACCAGGCCAGCGCGAAGCGTTCGACCGCCGGTCCGGTCAGCATGTGCCCATCGGGGCCCATCACCTCGCAAATGACCGCCACCGTCGGCAGGCCGGCGGCTTCGCACAGTGCCAGCGATGCCTCGGTGTGGCCGCGTCGCACCGCGAGCCCGCCCGGTCGGCCAGCCAGCGGGAACACATGCCCTGGTCGGAGGAAGTCAGCGGACGTGGCGTCGGGGTGCGCCAGACGGCGAATGGTCGCGGCCCGATCGTGGGCCGAGACCCCGGTGCCGGGGTTGGCCGCGAGGTCGACCGAGAGGTGGTAGGCGGTGCCGTGGCGGTCGCCCGCACCCGGCATCGGGCAGATCTCGAGGCGGTCCAGGCGGCCGACGTCGCAGGGGACGGTGGTGTGCCCGCACACCTGGCTGAGCAGGAAAACCATTGACTCGGGCCGGAGGTTCGCGCCCGCGAATACCACGTCGGCCTCGGCCTCCCGCTGCGGGTCGTAGATGACCACCCCGCCACCGGCCGCCAGCTGGGTGGCGCATTTGTCCACGCCGGCAGGGCCGGTGAGCTCTCCTGCCCAAGGCAGCGCAGACAGGGTACGGGTGGCGATCGCGCGCGCCGACTGCCACAAGTCCCTGGCGCTCTTGACGAACAGGTCCGACTCCAGGTTCACCCTGTCCTCGGGCCGCAGGTCAGCCAGTGTGGTCTCGCGCAGCGTGGTCGGGATCAAGGCGACGGAAAAGCGGTCTGCCAGCCGCTCGGCGATGGTCAGGCTGACCCCGTCGACTGCGACGAATCCCTTGGCCACGATGTTGTCGAGGAACCGCCGGGGCGGGCGGATCCACGCTCGGCGAGAGCCGCCGTGCTCCTCATCGACCCGTGCGACTTTGCCGACGGCGTCGGTATGCCCCTGGACAAGATGCCCGTCGAGCGGATCGCCGACCCGCAGCGGCAGCTCCAGGTTTACCCTTGCCCCGGCGACGATCTGGCCCAGCGCGCTGCGGGCGGCGGTCTCTGCCGAGACCTCCACAGCGAACGAGCCGGCGGCCTTGTCGACCACGAAGGCCGACAAGCAGGCGCCGTTCACGCTAACCGACCCGCCTACCGACAGGCCCGCAGTAGCCTTTCGTGCCTCGATGACCAGAACTGCACCGGCCTCGACCACGGTGCCGACTTCACTGATGCGACCGCTAAACATGATGCCGAACTCCTTACAGTCCACGGACTAAATACATTCCGTCGGACTGTCACCGATGGTCCCGGAATCACACCGGATCGATCCGCCAGCGGCGGAACTCGCGGACTATCACCGCACAGCACGGGGTCGCACCGTCCATAGCATCCTACGCTCGATGCTCCCCATGCCGGTGTTACGCGCTTACGCCGCGCCACGACCCGGCGGCGCGCAAATAACGACACCGGCTCGCGGGGGACACGGAGCTCGGAGTGGGCGACACCGGCCGCCTGCTCGCTCGCGCAGTAGCAAGGCCGCTGCCGGACTGGTGAGGCACTCCCGCAAACCCCGTAGCTTCCCGATGGCAGACGCGGCTACGCTGCGCGGTCGTGAACGACACTCCCGCACAACCTGCGACATGACGATCCGGCCTATCCGGCGCTGGCGGAAAGCTGCAAGAGCCGCTGAAGACCACGGTCTCCAACTGCAGATGATCAGCGACTGACTGATCCTCATTTCGCCGCAGCCCGGCCATTCGCGTAGCGACTGAAATTGTGCTGCCTGGCAAGTGCTGGATGTGTCGCGGCCGAGTGAGCTGCCGTAGTCGGGGAGCGCACAGCGCCTGGAGCTGGCGGCTAGGGTGCCAGGATGGACAACCAATTGTGGTCGGTTTATGACGCGATGGGCCGCGATTATCAGCAACACGCTGCCGACAGCGCGTACAACGCCCACTACGATCGCCCGGCAGTTCTGGCCGCACTGGGAGCGGTTCACGACCTTTCCGTTCTGGATGCGGCGTGCGGGCCAGGCCTGTACACCCAGGAACTGCTCGCCCGCGGTGCTGTCGTGACGGCCTTCGACGCGAGCCCGCTCATGGTGGAGCTGGCCCGGACTCGGATCGCAGGCCGAGCTCAGGTCGATCAGGCCGTCCTCGGCCAGCCGCTGCCGTATGGCGACGGCGTGTTCGACGTCATCGTCTGCGCCCTGGCCATTCACTACGCCGATGATCGCGCCGCCGCTTTCGCTGAGTTCCGCCGTGTGCTGCGACCAGGCGGCGCGCTGATTGTGTCCACTCAGCACCCGACCACGGACTGGCTGCGGAAGGGCGGATCCTATTTCGACGTGAAGCTGGAAACCGACATCTGGCACACTCCGGCCGGCGACCAGCCAGTACGGTTCTGGCGCGAGCCACTCAGCACACTGTGCGGCTACGGCACCGCTGCCGGATTCCTCATCGAGAAGGTCATTGAGCCCCGCCCCGCAGACACCATGCGCCAGCGCTATCCGGAGGACCACGAGAAGCTAACCAGAGAACCCGGATTCCTGATTCTCCGCCTCCTCAAGCCACACGACCGCATCTGACCGCGGCTGCGCGCGAGCGCGACCTGTTACGAATAGGCCGAGATGTACGAAGAGGCCGACACGTACCGGGGTACCGGGGTACCGGGGTGACGCCCGGCCGGCGAGGGTGGCGGCCAGGACACCGGGAACCCGCCCTGGGTAGCGTTTTCACATGGACGCCGGGCAGGTAGTCAAGCGTCTGTCGAGACGGGCCATCGCAGTCGACCGCTCGAAGCTCGACCTGGGCACCGGTCTGCGTTGCGGGACTGGCATCGCCCTGCCTCTGGCCATAGGGCTGGCCGCTGGGCACGCGGGCGGCGGGGCGTACGTGGCCGTCGGAGCGCTGTTGACTGGCTTGGCCACCTTCCAGCCGGGCTACCGGCACCGGGTGGCAATCATGCTCGCCGTTGCCGTCTCGCTCGCCGCCGTCGCCTTCGTCGCTGGCGTTGTCGGGACATGGACCTGGGTAGTCGTGCTGCTCGCCGGCTGCCTCGCCTTCGCCGCGGGACTGCTCGCGGCCGTCGGCCCGGGAGCGGCGCAGGTGTCCACACTTGGCACGATCGTGTTCTTGATCGCCTCGAGCGAGCCGGTCCCGATCACGACTGCCGTCGTCCACGCGGCGCAGATCGGAGTCGGCGGCCTCCTGCAGGCCCTGGTGGTACTCAGCCCGTGGCCCCGCGGTACGGTGACACCCGAACGCCGCGCCCTGGCGACGGCCTACCGCAACCTCTCCAGCTACGCGACCTCCGTCCCGGAGGGGCGGCTGGCGCTGGCCGATCCCAAGGTGATCGAGGAACTCCGGGCATCGCTGGCCTCGGCGTCCCGGCGCGTCCGGTGGAGCCCGGGCAGGACGCTCCAGAGCCTCACCGACGAGGCAGCGCGCGTCCGAGCCTCAATCCAGGCCTTGGCGTTCGCCCGGCAGCAACTAGTAGGTCTCCTGGCAGCGGACCCGGCAGCCATCCATCGAGCGCAGGGAGCCTGCGCCGCCTCCGATGCCGAACGGGCCCGCCCCGACCAGGCGCTCGCGTCACTCGACGTGGTCGCCCGCTCGACAGGGCTGCTGCTCGACGCCGTGGCCACCTCGATCATCGACGGGCGACCACCGCCGCCTGCGGCGGACCTCCATGACACCGTGACCCGTGCCGCCCTCACCCTGGAACGGCTCGGCGAGAGCGATCGAGGAGCTGGCTCCATACCGCGGACGTCGGTCTGCGCCGCCCACGTGGCCCATGATCTCGGCCTGATGCGTGGTCTCCACGGTCAGCTTCGCTCGATCCAGGGCCTGGTCGCGGCGGGCACTGCCACTGCACGGGAGCGTAGGACCTTGCCATACGCGCTCGTCAGCCCCTCGACGATGACCCTTGCCCGGGCCAATGCCAAGCTGCTTCAGGCCAACCTCACCTTCGAGTCCGCGACATGCCGCCACGCCCTGCGGCTGGCGGTGGCTCTCATCGTGGCGACCGTCTTGTATCGGACCCTGCCTGGCTCCCACGAGTACTGGATCGCCATCGCCGCTCTTATGGTCTTGAGGCCGGACTTTGATACGACCATCACGCGCGGGCTGGGACGGGCCGGTGGCACCGTGACCGGGGCCGTCCTGGCCACGATCATCGCTGCCGAATTCCGGCCAGGCCCGGTCGCGCTGGCTGTCCTGATCTCGGTGATCGCCGTCGTCGTCTTCACGGTCCGCCAAACGAACTACGGCCTTTACGCCCTTTTCTGGACGCCACTCGTCGTCTTCTTTGCCGCGTTCGAGGGACTTCCTCCCCTCACCGCGGCGGCTGACCGCGCAGCCGACAATCTGATCGGGATCGTCTTGGCTCTCGCCATCTTCCTGGTCTGGCCGACGTGGGCGGCGACCGAGGTGCCCCGGCTACTGGGCCGACTGCTCACCGCCGAGGCGGCCTTCGGCCGCGTGGCCCTCGACGCCGAGATCGACCCGGCCAGCTTCGACCGACGGGCGCTCGATGCCGCCGCGTCGAGCGCCCGGTTGGCACGCAGCAACGCCGAGGCAGCTGTCGAGCGGATGGCCATCGAACCCGATCGGCCTGGGTCGCTTACCGTAGAGGCCGCAGGCGGGATCGTGGCCGGCGTCCACCGGTTCGCTCTTGCCACCCTGGCCATCGATGCCGGCCATGCCGCCTCGCACTCGCCTCTCGCCGGACTAGCCCCCCTTCGCGACGGGATCGCGGCAACCTTGACGAGCCTGGCCGACCTGCTGGCTGGGCAGTCGGGACCGGTCGAATCCGATCTTCGCAGGCTGCACGCCGGACTAGTGGAGGGTCTTAGCCAGGCCGGAGGCCGCCGGGCAGGCGTGAACCACCCCCCTGATACCCATGCCGTTCCGGCCGAGGTGGCCGTCATCATCGGGCAGACCGACGTCATGGTCGACGCGGTAGACACCATCGCCCAGCTGATCACCGACTCGCCGGAAACCAGTTAGCCGGCCGATCAGAGCTGGCCGACCTCGCCTGCGCCCCGGCCATGCCAGATCTGGCGAGCGCGGGCTAGTGACATCCGCGGTGCCGGAGTGATTGCCGGGCATCGAACTGGCGGCGACATTATGGTCTGACTGTGAGCCGACTGCCCGAACTGCGCCGCGACCAACTCGACCCGGCTGGCCAGGAGGTGTGGGACCAGGTCGTCGGCACCAGGGGCGGACAGCTCGTGACCTCCGCCGGCGGGCTCATCGGGCCGTTCAACGCGTTCGTGCACGCGCCCGACGTCGGCCGTCACCTCTCCGCGCTGGGTGCTGCGGTGCGATTCGGCACGTCGATCGAGCGGCGGCTGACCGAGCTAGCCATCATCACTGTCGGCAGTCGGTGGAAGGCGGAGTTCGAGTGGTGGGCACACGCCAGGATGGCTCGCGAGCACGGCTTGACGGATGCGGTCGTCGATGCCATCGGCCGCGGTGATAGCCCGCCGTTCACTGCCGACGATGAGCGCATCGTCTACGCGGCGGCCCGAGAGCTAACGCTCACCGGGCAACTCAGCCAGGACAGCTACGCGGCCGCACAAGACTTGCTGGGCGACGCCGGGCTGGTGGAACTGGTCTCGCTGTGCGGCTACTACACGCTGATCTCGTACCTGCTCAATGCCTTCGCGGTGCCACTCCCGCCGGGGGCTGAGCCGATGTGGCCGCAGCAGGCGGGCTAGCCCGGCAGCCGACCACTCAATCACCGTGGCGCGATGTCTTGACGGCCATAAATATAAGTACCTAATATAAATGTTCTATGGAAGCCTCGAAGGCTCGTGACCCGCACGGCGCACAGGCCGGCGATGTCGCAGCCGGCCTGGAGCGGCTGCTGTCGCTCATCCGCTGGCTGAGCCCCCCAGGAATGTCGCTCACTTCCGCCGCGACACTGAACACGCTGGAGCGCTCCGGCCCATGCCGGCTGACGGCCCTGGCCGCAACCGAAGGCGTCAGCCAGCCCGCCATGACCCAGCTGGTCAGCCGCCTCGCTGAGGCCGGCCTGGTGACCAGGTGCCCCGATCCCGCTGACGGCCGGGTAGTCCAGGTTCAGATCTCCGACTCCGGCCGTGACTTCTTGGCCCGCAGGCGTGCCATCAGGACCGAACGGCTGTCCCGCCTTTACTCCCAGCTCAGCAAGGCTGACCAGGACGCTCTCGCGGCCGCGTTGCCGGCCATGAACGCGCTGGTGAGATTGCCGCGCGACGAGCAACCGGGTCCGGCAGACAGCTAGCGGCTGCAGTTCGAATGGAGCATTGATGAGCGGGACTGTTGCCAGCCCCTTCCGGCAGCCGAAGGCGGTCTTCGCGGTTGCCTTTGCCTGCGTTGTGTCGTTCATGGGCATCGGGCTGGTCGACCCGATCCTGCCGGCCATCTCGCACCAGCTGCATGCCTCGCCGAGCGAGGTCACGCTGCTGTTCACCAGTTACCTGGTGGTGACGGCAGTGGCGATGCTAATCACGAACTTCGTGTCCAGCCGGATCGGTGCCAAGCGCACGCTGATCGCCGGTCTCGTGCTGATCGTCGCGTTCAGCGCAGCGGCCGGCGCGGCGCCGTCGATCAGCGGCATCATCGGCTTCCGGGCCGGCTGGGGCGTCGGCAACGCGCTGTTCATCGCGACCTCGCTGGCGGTCATCGTGGCGTCAGCCACTGGCGGCTTCGCCGGCGCCATCGTGCTGTACGAAACCGCGCTCGGCCTCGGCATCGCAGTCGGGCCGCTGCTCGGCGGCGCGCTTGGCGAGATCACCTGGCGCGGGCCGTTCTTCGGCGTGTCCGTGCTGATGGCGATCGCGCTGATCGCGACGATCACGCTGGTGCGGCCGATGCCGCTGCCGGCCAAGAAAACCGGGCTGTCGGCCCCGTTCCGGGCACTGAGGCACCGTGGCCTGCTGACCCTGTCGCTCACCGCGCTCTGCTACAACTGGGGCTTCTTCACCGTCCTCGGGTACGCGCCGTTCCCGATGAACCTGAGCCCGATCAAGCTCGGCCTGGTCTTCACCGGCTGGGGCGTGCTGGTCGCCATCTTCGCGGTCTTCGGGGCGCCGCGGCTGCAGGCCAGGTTCGGCATTGCCAGGACCATGTACGCGAACCTGTTCCTGTTCGCCGTCGTCATTCTCGTCATCGCGGCCTGGACCACTGACCGGGCAGTGCTGATCCCGGCCGTGATCGTGTCAGGCGTCTTCATTGGCGTCAACAACACCATCACCACCCAGGCTGTGATGACGATCTCGCCGGTCGAGCGCCCGGTCGCGTCAGCCGCTTACAGCTTCGTCCGCTTCATCGGCGGCGGGCTGGCCCCGTACGCCGCGGGCCGCCTCGTCATCGCGCTGAACATCCACGTTCCCTTCTTTATCGCTGCGGGCGTCGTCGCTGCCGGGATCGTCATCCTGACGACCGTCCACCGGATGCTGGCCGATGCCGAGCGGGTGCAGGCGCAGGAGGTAGTGCCGGCCAGCCCTGCAGCGGTGCAGCCAACAGCAGTGCCGCACACAGCAGTGCCGCACACAGCAGGCGACCGGATCGTACCGGTGACGTCCGTCGTGCCAGCCCTGGCCGACGGCGAAGCACGTAGCGTCATCCTGGCCGCCGTCGACGACACGCCGCTCGCCAGCATGGTGACAGAGGCAGCGGCACTGCTGGCCGCGCAGGACGGCCTGACCGTGCACGTCGTGCACGCCCGCGAGGCAGCCGTGGGCGGCGATACGGCCGTCGACGGCGAGGACCTGGCTTCCGCCCGGGCGCTGGTCCGCCGCAGCCTCGATCAAGTGGCCGCGCACCGGATCCCTGCGGAGGGCCAGATCCTGCTGCACGCCGCCGACCATGGCGCGGCAGGCCGGATGGTCGCGCAGTACGCCAACGCCGTCCGGGCAGCCATGGTCGTGATCGGCGCGCCAAGCCACCGCGGGCTGTCGGCCGGGCTTGACGAGAGCATGAGCCACGAGCTGCTGCGCACCGCACAGAGCAATGTCCTGATCGTCAATCCAGATGCACCACTGTCGTTTGCTGCACCACTGTCGTTTGCTGCACAGCCGTTTGCTGCACAGCCGTTTGCTGCACAGCCGTTTGCTGCAGAACCGTCGGCCGCATCGCCGGCGGCGGCCTCGAGCTGAAAGGGATGAGGCACATGACAGGCAGGCTCGAAGGGAAAGTCGCTTTCATCACTGGCGCGGCACGCGGTCAGGGCCGCAGCCACGCCGTCCGGCTCGCGCAGGAAGGTGCCGACATCATCGCGGTCGACCTGTGCAAGCAGATCGACTCCGTGCCGTATCCGATGGCGACACCGGAGGACCTGGAGCAGACCGTCAAAGAGGTAGAGGGCCTCGACCGGCGCATCGTCGCCACGCAGGCGGACGTCCGGGACTACGAGGCGCTCAAGGCCGCGCTCGACGCCGGCGTGAGCGAGCTGGGCCAGCTGGACATCGTCGCGGCCAACGCCGGGATCTCGTCGGTCGGCCGGGCCGACGAGATGCCGGAGCAGACCTGGCAGGACATGATCGACACCAACCTGACCGGCGTCTGGCACGCAGCCAAGGCGGCGATCCCGCACCTCAAGGCGGGCGGCCGCGGTGGCTCGATCGTGATCACCAGCTCGGCCGCCGGGCTGATGGCGATGGAGAACATCGGCCACTACGTGTCCGCCAAGCACGGCCTCGTGGGCCTGATGCGGACCCTGGCCCTTGAACTTGCGCCGTTCAGCATCCGGGTCAACTCGCTGCACCCGACGACCGTCAACACCCCGATGATCCAGAACGCGCCGACCTACGCGCTGTTCCGACCGGACCTGGACAACCCGACGGCCGACGACGCCGCAGAGTCGTTCCGCACGCTCAACGCGCTGCCCGTCAGATGGGTGGAGCCGATCGACATCAGCAACGCACTGCTGTTCCTCGCCTCAGACGAGGCCCGGTACATCACTGGCGTGACGCTGCCCATCGACGCAGGATGCATCATCAAGTAACCCAAGGAGAACGCATCATGGCTGGACGAGTAGCGGGCAAGGTTGCTTTCATCACCGGGGCGGGCCGCGGCCAGGGCCGCAGTCACGCAATCCGGCTGGCTGAGGAAGGCGCGGACATCATCGCCGTCGACATCTGCGACGACTACGACTCGGTCGGTTACGGCATGTCCACGGAGGCCGACCTGGCGCAGACCGTCAAGGCAGTGGAAGAGCTGGACCGGCGCATCGTCGCTCGCAAGGCCGACGTACGCGACGCGGCCTCGCTGAAAGCCGCAGTGGACGAGGGCGTCGCCGAGCTCGGCCGCCTCGACATCGTCTGCGCGAACGCCGGGATCTGCACGGTTCAGAGCTGGGACGAGGTCACGGCTGCAGTCTGGCAGGACACTCTGGACACCAACCTGACCGGGGTGTGGAACACCATAGTTGCCGCCGCCCCGCACCTGATCGCGGCCGGCGGCGGCTCGATCATCTGCACCAGCTCGACCGCGGGGATCAAGGGCCTGCCGTTCCTCGGGCCGTACGTGGCCGCCAAGCACGGCGTGGTCGGCATCGCCAGGAGCATGGCGAACGAGCTCGCATCGCACGGCATCCGGGTCAACACCGTGCACCCGACAGGCGTGCAGACACCGATGGTCGAGGGCCTCGGCGGCCTCAACCCGCTGCTCGAGCGGGACCAGTTGCTCGGGCCGATCTTCATGAACACGCTCCCGGTCGAGATCGTGGAGGCGCGCGACATCAGCAATGCGGTGCTGTTCCTGGCGTCGGACGAGGCGCGGTACGTCACCGGGCTCGAGTTCACCGTCGACGCGGGTAACACGATCAGGTGAGCGACCGGACCGAGGTGGCCCGGATTACCACCGTGCGGGACCGGGTCCGGCACCACCTCGTCGGCCGCGAGCGCGAGCTTGACCTCGTGCTCGCGGCCGTTGCTGCGGGCCGGGACATCATTCTGGAAGGCCCGCCAGGCACCAGCAAGAGCACGCTGCTGCGCGCGATTACCGCGGAATGGGGCATCCCGCTGGTCTTCGTGGAAGGCAACGCGGACCTGACGCCCGCCAAGCTGGTCGGTCACCACAACCCAGCCAGGGTGCTGCGAGAGGATTACAGCGCGGCCAACTTCGTGGACGGGCCGCTGCTGGAAGCGATGAGGTCCGGCGGGTTCCTCTACATCGAGGAGTTCAACCGCGCGCCCGAAGACACGCTCAACACCCTGCTCACCGCCATGGCCGAGCGCCAGATCGCGGTCCCGCGGGCGGGTACCGTCGCTGCGCTGGCGACATTCAGGGTCATCGCGTCGATGAACCCTTACGACAATGTCGGAACCACCCGCTTGTCGACCTCGGTGCACGACCGGCTGTGCCGGCTCGCGGTGAGCTATCAGGACGCCGAGGCCGAGCGTGGCATCGTCACACTGCGCGCGCCCCTGCCCGGCCGGCCGGCTGAGCTCTACGAGCGGCTCGTCGCCGACGCGGTCGCCGTCACGCGGGCCACCCGCCAGCGCGACGACATCCGGCAGGGGAGCAGCGTCCGCGGCGCTATCGATGTGACGCTGGTCGCCGGTCAGTTGCTCGAGCTCGCCGATGTGACCGCAAGCGACGACAAGCGCTACCCGGAGGTCGTTTACGACGCCATGGTCGTCGCGCTGTCCGGCCGGATCTTTCTCGACGAGACGGTCGACACCACGCCCGAGGCGGTGCTGCGGCAGATCTGGGAGGACCGCTTCATCCTGGAGCCCGCCGCCGCTGCTCCTGGTTGAAGAGCAGTCGCGGCCGACTCGCCGGTCCGGCGGCGCCAGGCGCTGCAGCCGTTGCGCCGCAAGCCCAAGGTCCTCGGTGAGCAACCGCAGCTCTTCGAGCCGGCCGGCGGCGGTGCGGGCGGCTTCGTGCTCACCGGAACGCCCGGCCGTACCGGAGCAAGCGGGCCCGGCAACGGCAGGCCCGCGCTGACAGGAGAGCTGGGCACGCTGCTGACCGGGGTGCCAGCCGACGGCCCGACAGACCCGGAGACCATACGGCGCGCCCGCCAGATTGCCGCGCGGCTCTCAGTGCCCCGGCCGCGCCGCGACGCCGGTTCCCGGCGCGGCACCGGTCAGCTCACTAGCGTCCGGTACCGCGGCGGCTCCGACGACATCGACCTGGACCTGACCATCGACCAGCTGGTCGAGCATCCGGCGGGAGAAGAAGACGACATCATCGTGCGGGAACGAGTTCGCACCAGACGCAGTGTCGTGCTCCTCGCTGACGTGTCGGGGTCAATGCGCGGCGAGCGGGTGCGGACCGCCGCAGCGACAGTGGGCGCTCTCGCCGCCGAACTGGCCCGCGACGACCTCGCCGTCGTCGCGTTCTGGTCAGATGCGGCGGTGCTGTGCCATCTCGGCCAGCGCGTCCCTGCCGAGCAGCTACTCGACGTCATGCTTCGCATCCCGGCGAGAGGGCTGACCAATATCGCATTCCCGTTGCAAGTTGCCGCGGGTGAGCTAGCGGTCGTTCCCGCCCTGGACGCCCGGGTGCTGCTGCTGTCCGATTGCGTGCACAACGCCGGCCCGGATCCCCGCCCGTTCGCGGCCCGCCTGGCGCGGCTGGACGTCCTGCTCGACTCCTCCGGCGAGCAGGACCCGGATCTGGCGCGCGACCTGGCGCGCCTTGGGCGCGGCAGGCTGCGTAGTATCCGGACCTACCAGGACGTCGCGCCCGCGCTGGGCACGATTTTCGCAAGCTAAGGGAGAGCTCATGTCCGTCGTCGTTGTCGCCACGATCGTGCCACTGCCCGAGCACCGCGACGCGGTCATCGCCGCGTTCTCCGAGACGATCGAGCGCGTCCACGACGAGGACGGATGCGAGCTGTACAGCATGAACGAGGCGCCCGACCGGCTGGTCATGATCGAGAAATGGGCGAGCCCCGAAGCACTGGCCAACCACAGCAGGGGCGTGAATCTCGCAGCGCTGAATCCGAAGCTGGCCGGCAAGGTGTCCGGCGCGCCGGAAGTCATCGTGCTCCACCAGGTCCCGGCGGGCGATCCGGTCAAAGGCGCGCTCTGATCGGCGCGCCGCCGCGCTGACCAGTCACCGGATGCACAACCCGGGCAGTTTGTGGGTATGGCCGGGGGCGCACCTGCGTTTCGGCGAGTACCTGGCCCGCCGCGAGGCGGACGCGCCGGGCAGAGAGCTGGGATCGATATGACACGATATCGACATGTCTGAGTGGGACGACCGGCGGCCGGAGATCGCCCGGTTCTGGCACAGGTGGCCCGGCTTCAGATCCCGCGTCCAGCGCGCCCGGCACGCGGAGCTGGACGATCTCGGACGGCAGCTTGACCGGGATGTCGCAATGATTGATCCGCGCCTGTGCTGGGAACTCGGGAAAGCTACCAGCGACTGGCTGCTGGTCGTCACGGCCAATGGCGATCCGCAAGTCCGCTCAACGGCCGAGAGATGGCTGCGCGCGGCACCTGCCCCGGACCCGGGCTGGCGGTTCCATTGCCACCGGCCTGCCGACCGTGGCGCACTGGCCGGCAAGCTGCAGCTCGGCGACGGCGAAGTCGACCTGGCGGACATCAGGTTCAAGCTGGTTCGCGACTTCGACCAGGCGCGCATCCACGTGACGGTCTGCCACCGGCAGTTCGCCGCGCTCGACGAGGATGCGCGGCTGCAGGCCGTCTTCATGGCGCTCGACCGGACACTGGGGGAGGACGAAGTCCTCCGCTGGATCGGCGACATCGACACCTCGCCCTATTCTGGCGGCGATACGGTGCCGGCTACTGGCCTGGTTACCGAAGTCGAGGGCCTTGCCAGCGCCTACGCCGTGCCGAAATCAGTGAACCTGCACGACACCGGAGCTAGCGGGCTGCCGGTCGTCACCCGCACCACCGTTCCGCTGCGCCCCATCGACTTCCCGCTCTATGACCAGCATGTCGCCATCACGGCACGCTATGCCGTTAGCGGGGCGGATCGGCTGCCAGAGTCTTCGTCCCTGGCGCGTTTGCAGCAGTTCGAGGACGTGCTCATGGCGCAGCTGGCCGGCCAGGCAGTGCTCGCCGGGCATGAGACCCACGACCAGCGTCGCGTCTTTCACCTGTATGCCGACCCGGCTACCGATACCGCTGAGCGGTTGGGCGCCTCACTGCCTCCGTGGCAGGAAGGCCGGGTGAGCGTTCAGATAACCATGGATCCCGGCTGGGATGAGATCGGCCATTTCCTGAATTAGCGCGGATGCGATGAGAGCTAAGGAGGACTCTGGTGCGAGTGACCGGGCCAGATGGTTACTGGGTGAGCGACGACCCGGGCCTGATTGACGTCGCCAGAGTGCATGGATGGCTCAGCCAGGAGAGCTACTGGGCCTCCGGTCAGTCCTATGACGTGACTGAGCGTGCCATCGGGCACTCACTCTCGGTCGGGCTGTACGCACCGGATGGCAGCCAAGCCGGCTACGCCCGCCTGGTCACCGACCGGGCGACCTTCGCCTGGCTGTGCGACGTATTCGTGGCCGCCGCGGCCCGCGGCCGGGGCCTCGGCAGTTTCCTCGTCGCGCAGGCGATCGGGCATCCCGCGGTCGCCGGCATCCGCCAGGTCCTCATGGCCGAACCAGGCCGGAGTATCTACCGGCGGCACGGCTACGGCGATCTGATGCGCGCCGAGCGGTGGATGGAACGCCCGGCTCCGGCAGCCCGGCAGTTACAGGAGCTGGTCGACGGTGATTGGCAGCGAGCGGACTCGCTTGCCGGTAGCGTGGAATACCGCATTGGCGATAGCAGCGGCCATGCCGACCAGGCCGACCTCGCCGACGCCCTTGACCCCGATCGGGTTGAACCGGTCGGGTTCGCCGACGAAGAGCACGTCTAGGTCCGGGATGTCCGCGTTGACCGGGACGAGGTAGTCACCGAAATTGGCGTTGGTGATGCGGCCGGTGCCAGGGTCGGTGACGGTTTCCTCGAGGAGCGCCATCCCGATGCCGCCGACGGTGCCGCCGATGACCTGGCTGGTCGCAGTTTTCTTGTTGAGGATGCGGCCGCCGTCGATCGCCGACACGACGCGTGCGACCCGCACCAAGCCGAGATCGGGGTCGACGCGGACCTCGGCGAACCGGGCGGCAAATGCACCGGCGGGTGCCATGCCGGCCTCCTGCGGCTCGGGTGGCGCGCTGTCTCCATCTGCAGTCAGTTCTGCCATGCCGTGGCGGCCCAGGATGTCGGAGTAAGCCTCGCCGCGAGCTGCGTTGTCAGCGCGCTGGATGCGACCGTCGGAAGTCGTGACGTCGTCCAGACGGCATCCCCGCAGCGGCGAGCCCGGGTCGTCCTTGACCTTGTCGAGGCATGCCTGGATGACTCCCCGACAGGCCGCCCACACGGCAGTGCCCAGGGCCGCGGTCAGACCGGAGCCGCCTTCCAGCGCCCCCGGCGGCATGTCAGTATCGCCGAGACCGAGCCGGACCTGTTCAAGCGGCAGGCCCAGCAGCTCGGCTGCTAGCTGCGTCATGACGGTGTAGGTACCGGTGCCGATGTCAGTGGCTGAGCTGCGCACGTATGCGCTGCCGTCCGCCATGATCGACGCCCTGGCCTGGCACGGCGGCTGGAACCAGAAGAAGCTGACCCCTGCCATGCCGTAGCCCACCAGCCAGTTCCCGTCGTGCATGGAGCGCGGGCGGGGGTCGCGAGCATGCCAGCCGAACCGCTCGGCGCCCTGCTCGTAGCAGTCGCGCAGCGCCTTACTCGAAAACGGCAGGCCAAGCTGCGGGTGGTCCTCGGCGTGATTGCGCAGCCGCAGCTCGAGCGGGTCCATGCCGATGGCATAGGAGAGCTCGTCCAGTGCGGACTCCAGCGCGAAGTTACCTTGCGCCTGACCGGGCGCGCGCATCGACGTCGGGTAGGGGATGTTCAGCCGCGCCTGCGTATCCCGGACGTCCACGTTGGGGCAGGCATACGCCCAGGCGGAGTCGGCCGCGACCGGCTCGTAATTATCGTCTTCCATCGCGATGGAGTTCTTGGCTTCGTGGTCAAGCACGGTCAGCCGCCCGCCGCGGTCCGCGCCGAGCCTGACGTGCTGGACTGTCCTGGTCCGGTGCCCCACGCCGGTGAACATCTCCGGGCGGCTCAGGACCAGCTTCACCGGCCGCTTGGCCGTCCGCGCCGCCAGTACCGTCAGCAGGACGTGCGGCCAGACCCGCAGTGCGGCACCGAAACCACCCCCGACGAAGGGCGCGAGCACCCGCACCCCGCTCTCAGGGACGCCGAAAATTGCCGCGAGTGCCTCCCGGACTCCGTGCGGCCACTGTGTGGAGTCGTGGACCGTGAGCGAGTCACCGTCCCAGCTCGCGACCGTGGCGAACAGGCCCATCGGGTTGTTGGTCTCGTCCGGTGTCGTGTACGCGGCGTCCACCGTGACCTCGGCCGAGGCCAGCCCGGCGGGCACGTCGCCGCGATGGCTGTCCATCGCCCACGGATTGGTCACCACTTCCGCCCGCGGGTCCTCAAGGTCCAGCAGTGGCTCGGCCGGCTCATAGTCGACCTCGATGAGACGCGCCGCGGCGGTCGCCTGCTCGGTTGTCTCTGCGACTACCACGCCGACGTACTGGCCGTAGTACAAGATGCGATCGTCCTGCAACGGAAGAGGTGGCTGCCGCCACACCGGAGTGTCGGGACCGCGATTCAACTGCGGAGCGTTCAGATGGGTGATGACAGCAAGTACGCCCGGTGCGGCCTCAGCGGCGGCAGACTCGATCCCGCGGATCCGCCCGGCAGCCACCGTGGCATGCACGAGCACCGCGTGCGCCATCTCGGGGAATCCGAAGTCGGCGGGGTACGGCGCAGAGCCCGTCACCTTCAGCGGACCGTCCACCCGGTCAACTCCCGGCCCGATCAGCCGCACAGCCTCGATGGTGGTCACGACCTCACCCCCGTCACGACGTAGCTGTCACGGTCTGCAGGGCCCGCACCAGAGTCCGTTTTGCCAGCTCGACTTTGAACGCCGTGCCGGGCACTGTGAACGGGTCGCGCACTGCGGCCTCGGCGGCGGCGCGGAAGGCCGCATTACTGGCCGGCGCGTCGCGCAGGACCTGCTCGGCCTCGAAGGCCCGCCACGGGATCGTGCCGACACCGCCGAGGCCGATCCGTGCGTCGCGGATCACCCTCTCGCGGCCAACACTGTCCCGGCCAACACCGTCTTCGAGCACCACGGCCACCGCGGCTGATGCGAGCGCGAACTCGTAAGAGGTACGGTCGCGGACCTTGAGGTATGTCTGCCGCGCTCCCTGGGGCAGCAGCGGAATCTCGATGTCGGTGATCAGTTCGCCATGCGCCAGGACGTTCTCGATGTCGGGCGTGCCATCCGGCTCGAGGTAGAACTCGGTCAGCGGGACGCTTCGCACCCCGCGCGGGCCGAGGATGTGCACGACCGTGTCCAGTGTCACCAGCGCCACGGCCAGGTCGGAGGCGTGCAGCGCGATGCAATTCGGCGACGCGCCCAGGATGGCATGCATCCGGGCGGGCCCCGTCACGGCAGCGCAGCCGCTACCGGGCTGCCGCTTGTTGCACGCTGCGACGGCCGGATCGCGGTAGTACCGGCAGCGGGTGCGCTGCAACAGGTTCCCGCCGATCGTGGCCATGTTGCGAAGCTGCACTGACGCGCTGCGCAGCAGTGATTCGCGGACAAACGGCAGGCGGGCGGACACCGTGGGGTCGGCGGCGAGTTCCTCCATGGTGGTAGTCGCCCCTACCCGGATCACAGCCGCATCGGCGGTAATCCACTGCAGCGGGAGCCCGGTGACGTCAATCAGCCGCGACGGCGCGAGGATGCCGTCCTTCAGCATCAGGTCCACCTGAGTTGTGCCGCCGGCGACGTAGTCCGCATCCGGGTCGGCCGTGACCGTCGCGACGGCCCGCGCAGGCTCAGTGGCCTGGATGTACTCGAACGGCCGCACGGCTATGCACCTCCTCGCCCGGCGACCTCGCGGATCGCGCCGACGATGTTGGCGTAGGCGCCGCAGCGGCAGATGTTGCCGCTCATGAACTCGCGGATGTCGTCGTCGCTGCCCGCTCGCCCCTCGGCCAGCAAACCGACCGCTGACATGATCTGCCCGGGCGTGCAATAGCCGCACTGGAACGCGTCGTGGCGGATGAACGCATCCTGCACCGGGTGACGAAGTCCGTTGCTCGCGAGGCCCTCGATAGTCACGACCTCGCGGCCGTCACACTTCCCTGCCAGGGTCAAGCAGGACAGCACGCGCCTGCCGTCGACCAGGACCGTACAGGCGCCGCATGCGCCCTGATCACAGCCCTTCTTCGTGCCGGTCAGGCCGAGCCGGTCACGTAGTGCGTCGAGCAACGTGACGCGCGCGTCGACCTCTAGCCGCTCGGACCTGCCGTTGATCCGGATCGTGGCGGCGACCTGCGGAATTGCATCTTGATCGATATCCCTCACGACTACGGCTCCTCTCGGATCGAGTCGAGCTGGTCGCCACGGGAGAGTAAAACTGAGCGCTACCCGCCACAAATCCACCGCAAACATGCCGCGTACCTGGGTAAATGTGCAGCACGTGGCGGCACCTTGCGATACGTGCAAATCTGCCGCTAAGGACCAAACCTCAAGTCGATCCTTGACGGCCGCTCAGCTGGTTACGGCAAGGCCTGGTACTCAGCAGACGACAAACACCGCCGCCTGGACGCGGTCGGCGATCTGGCAGCGTGGCACGCCTCGCCTGCCGAAGCTCGGAGCCGATCAGGACTGGGCGGCTTTGTGAGGCGACCCGTACGGCGCCGCTTCGCGCTACACGGGTGTCCCTGGCCAAGGTTGTAGTGATGTCCAGGCCCGACATCATTCCGGCGATCCGCTTGCGCGGCTCGCCAATGGCCAGCAGCTCCGACACGGTCTCCCGCAACACCTCAGTACGCGGCCGGGGCGGCTGAGCGCGGTCTGGGCCATGGTATTGCGCAGTGAACCTGGATATCCAGGTGGCGCTGCGCAGTCCGTAATCGGTCCCGACTGCGGCGATGAGCGCCTGACTGACATCACCCAGGGTGGGTTCCCTGGCCTGCCCGACCTGCTGTTCGGTCACCATGACCCGCACCAGGCCGCCATCCCCCAGCCTGAAGAGGGGCATGGAAACCAACACCGTCACGCCCGAAGCCCCAAGCCGGCTCGGAGTCCATCTCGACGCCGGCAATCAGGCAGCTGGTCGTCGGGTCCCAGCCAGGGAATTCGATGCCGGCTGCGTTGCGGATGAGGCTACGCCCTCCGTCGCACCCGACGAGATAGTCCGCCCGCACCGGCTGGCCGTTGGAGAGCTCGACGTCCACGCCGGTGCCGTCCTGCGCGAATCCGGTCACCTCACTTCGCCGACCCAGCCGGCCAGTGTGCACTCGAAACCGCGCGGCCCTGACCCGCCCAGGGTCCCGGCAAAGTCGAGGCCGACCAGAGGGACTTCAAGTCCGATCGAAGTTGGGTCTTGCACCTTTCCTCCCCCTAGTGTGATGGCTGTGTGGGCTGCGACGTATCGGAAGAGCGATCAGCGCCGCGGCCGAACAGGCCGGAACGGTCTGGTTCGCGGACGCGTGGCGAGACAACGACAAAGCTGGCGGCAGTGGCGAGAGCACCGCCGAGGAGGAAGGTCTCACGCACGCCGATAGAGGTGGCCAGCACCCCGCCGACCAGGACCCCGAGCGGTGTCAGGCACAGCGAGAACAGCCAGTCGACCGAGGAAGCACGTCCAAGCATCTGTGCGGGCACGAGTACTTGCATCATCGTGTGCCATAGCAGGTTGCCGACCGTCAGCATGGCGAAGGCGAGGGTGAGGAACGCTGCGACGGTCACGACGTCCGGGGCAAAGGACAGGCCGAGAACGGCGAGGCAGCCGGTTCCCCACGCCGCCCAGGTCACCGTGACGATCCGCCGGGGAGCGCCAAAGCACCCCACGACGAGCGCCGCAACACCCCCGCCGACGCCAGCCACTGCAAAGACGAGCCCGTAGATCACCGCGCCTTCGTGCAGGATGTCGCGCACAAGCAGGGGCGCGAGCACTGTCAGCGGGCTGAAGGCTGCGAAGTTGAGGACCCCGACGGCGAGGATGCCGTACCACAACCAGGGCTGGTGCCGCACCCAGCGCAAGCCCGCCTTGGCATCGGCGAGCATCCGAGCGCCAGTCGTAGCGGGCGCCGGGACCTTCCGCATAACCATCAGGCACGCAGCACTGGCCAGGAAGCTGACCGCGTCGGCGCCGAAAGCCACCGCAGCGCCGAAGGCGGCGATCAGAGCCCCGGCGATCGCCGGACCGGCGAGCCACCCGCCGAGGACCTGGCTAGCGCTGTTGAAGGCGTTTCCCTGAGCGAGCAGGTCCGAGGGCAGGACCTCCGGGACGATCGCCGAGTAGGCAGGATAGAAAAAGGCGTCTCCCAGGCCGATCACGACAGAGATGGCGATCAGCTCAGGGATGGTCAAGGCGTGAGCCGCCGTCAGCCCGGCTATCGCCGCCACGCCGAGCCCGCGGCTAAGGTCAGCGCCCAGCACGACAAGGCGGCGGGGAAGCCGATCGACAAGAACCCCGGCCAGCAGCATCGCCGCCACCGCGGGAGCCGTCCTGGCCGCCAGCACATACGACAAGGTGCTGGCGTGATTGCTGATCCGCAGCGTCGCAAGGGCCAGGGCGATCGTGAAGATGCCGTCGCCGATCAGCGATGTCGTCTGGCCGGCCCACAGCAGAGCAAAGTCACGCTGGCGCAGCGAGCTGGGGAAGCGCTCGCCGATGACTGCCGTGGAAAGCGTCCGGGTGCCCATGGACACCGACGGTACGATTTAGAGCGTGCTCGAAGTCAAACCGCACCAAGAACGCCACCCCTCACAACCAGGCGAGGATGGCCCTGACCATCGCCGAGGCTGAGGCGGGTGCCCGAGTCAGCGTCCACACCCTGCGCTAGCACGAACGGGCCGGCCTGATCGCTACCACCGTGGAGCGCAACCGGGCAGGCCTCCGCCGATACCGCCAGGCCGACCTGGACTGGATTACCATCTGCACTAAACTCCGCAGCACTGGCATGCCATCAGGTCGATCCGCAGCTATGCCGAGCTCGTAGCCGCCGGACCCGGCAACGAAGAGGAACGCCTGGCGCTCATGGAATCCCATCGCGCCTACGTCGAAGCAAAACTCGCCGATCTCGAAGAGAACCTCAAGCTCATTGACTACAAGATCGACGTCTACCGCGCGTGCCTGGCCCCTGGCGACGCCGATGAGCTGTGGCCCCCCGCCGAGCCAGCTAGTCCCGGCAAAGCCCGGTTAGCACCCCATGATCGTCTGGAGCGGTGGCGGGCGTGGTGGCGACAGAATGGCTTGGTGACAATAGCGCGTCTGCGCCAGCATCAGCCACGCGCCGTAGCCGCGCTCGCCGGGCTTGCTGGCGGTTACTAGCGCGCGCCGACCAGTATCGCGACATGGACACGCTCGCGGAAGTGATCGTACGGGGCTAGCGAGGCGCGGAGCTGCTCGGCGAAAGCTGGCCGTTGGCCGGCTGCCGGTATCCGGGTGCCCATCGCTGAGTAGACGCTGCCGACCAGCTGGTCCATGTCGAGGCTGACGACATAGTCGACGGCGGTGGTTGAGACCTGGAGCCCTGCCGCGGCCAAATCGTCGGAGTAGCGGCGCTGGCTCTCCTCGTCGGTGCCGCACGCGTAACTCAGCGTCGTGCCCAGCCAGTGCTCCAGGAAGTCGCGCAGCGCCTGGGACCAGTCGGTTTCCTGCTGCCACAGCGGCGTGCCGTTGGTGACCACCGCGATTCCGCCGCCCGGCCGTAGCAGCGGGATGACGGCCTTGAACAGGTCCTGGTGGTTCATCCAGTGCAGCGCCTGAGCGATGGTTACCGCGCCAACCGACTCTTCTCCCAGTAGGCGGCTCAGCACCGGGATATCTGAGTCGGCGCCCAGCATCCACATCACGTTGCTGACGTCCGCGTCGCGGGCGGCTTGCCGGGCGTGCTCAAGCATGTCCGGTTCAATGTCCATGCCTATCACTGCCCGCACGCGCCGGGCCATCGGCAGGGTGAGCTGGCCGGTGCCGCAACCCAGATCCAGTGTTACGTCCTGGCTGGTCAGCTTGAAAGCGGCCGCGAGCGCGTCGATGGCCGCGCTGGGGTATCCGTGCCGGTAGCGGCGGTAGTAGCCCGCCGCATCACCACTGAAATCGCGCTTCATACCCTCACCATTCCAGTCGGAAAATCGGCGGGCCAATGCCAGTCAGGTCGTCGCGGATGGGAAACGCTGGTTGGCGACCTGCGGCTAGCTAGCCGCTGTGACCCTGTCTGCCCACTCGATGAGCGAGCCGATGACCTCCGCCGAATTCGTCTCGTTCAAAATCTCGTGCCGGGCGTCCGGGTAAGTGACCACGGTGACGTCGGTGAGACCGGCCTCACCGAGACGGTCGACGAGCGGCTGCAGCACCGTGAGCGCGCCGTTGACCGGATCGGCCTCGCCGATCGCGATGTACACCGGCAGGCCCGAGCGGATGGCGGCTACCTGGGCCGGGTCCGCGAGCCGCCGGGCGCCGGTGAACATGTCCTTGGCGGACTGGGTGTCGATCCCGAAGCCGCATAGCGGGTCCGCAACGTACGCATCCACTTGCGCCTGATCGCGAGACAGCCAGTCGTAGTCGGTGCGGGCGGGCTGGAACGGCGCGTTGAACATCGTCAGGTCCAGCGGCTGATCCAGGTCGAGCGCGGGCTCCAGCAGGTCGATGACGGCGGTTCCGGTCAGCACGACGCCGTCCACGTCGTCGCTGTGGTCAAGCAAGTACTGCTGGACAGCGAACGAGCCCATGCTGTGCCCGAGCAGGATCAGCGGAATGCCAGGATGCTCGGCGCGGATCTGAGCGGACAGCAGCCCGATGTCGCCCACCAGCCCGGTCCACCCATCAGTGCCCAGGTCACCCAGCTGCCCTGGGCTAGCGGTGGCGCCATGCCCGCGCTGGTCCTGGGCATAAACCACATAACCGGCCTTGGTCAGCTCATCCGCCACATGCCGGTAGCGCTGCGCGTGCTCGCCCATGCCGTGCGTGATCTGAACCGCAGCGCGCGGCGCGCCGTCGGGGTCGAAGCGGTACGCCGTTATCTGCGTCCCGTCAGCCGATGGGTAGGTGAAGCTGCTGCTGGCTGGCATCGGGCGGTCCTCTCGTCGGTCACGGCGTGGCCGCCTGCGAACAG
>Ga0335072_10002397_pt1 | contig 29106 bp, 30 predicted proteins | sample Lox_Sample_21_FD_206725 | JGI IMG/M metagenome (GOLD analysis project Ga0335072, IMG submission 206725) | Soil microbial communities from Loxahatchee National Wildlife Refuge, Florida, United States - Lox_Sample_2.1 | ecosystem: Environmental > Terrestrial > Soil > Wetlands | place: USA... | reverse complement strand
CCTAGACCGACTTCGAAGGGGCCGCCGGGCGGAGGAAGTAAGATTTGAGAATCACATCCTGCAGCAAAGGTAAAACGGACAGACAAGCCGATGAAACCCAAAAGTATGGAGAGTATGAAATGCATTGTTGAGGATGAGGGCAATGCGAGGGGAAGCTATGAAACCGAAGACGGACTTCCATTCTGGCCTGCCAGCTTATATACATCTTGCGAAGAGATCTTGCAGCCAATCTCTCTGAGAGCAGACTGGGGCTGGGTTGTCACTCAATTTTACAACTTATCCCTTAGCTATCGAAATGAGGTCGTTAGAAAGCATTCCCAGGCATAACAATCACACAGGGTTTCCTGGAGCCATTTGTATCCATGACACCGAGCGGGGGTTTGCGGAAAATTACCTATTTAGGCGAAGCGCCAGGACAGAAGCTACTCCGAAGAGATTCAAAAGCATGTGTAAGGACATAGCGCACAGAGACGGAGGTTGGGGATGATGCAAAGCCGCCGTCGTGCTTGACTGCGAAAGCCAATCAGGGAAAGTTCGGAGGGTGTGAAGGAACAAGGTACGAATTTTACACGAGGAAATTCCTCTTTGGGAAGACTTGGCGGAAGATCCTGGCCCAATGCTCTTGAGTTCAGCCTTGTTCATGACGTCGGGGCTGAAGACGTTCCAGCAAGAGTTGGTCCCATCTCGCCGGTTATCGATGCAACGTCTTCGCCATTTCCCAATGCCACCTAGTGATTCTATTTCTAGCCATTGCAAATCGATGGCTTTGAACTGTCGACCACCCGCCCTAGGGCCCCCAACACGGCCGGCCATCTCGTATCTCTTCTTTCAGGCCTTGCAATCCACTCCTTGAATTCCGCACGAAAAAATGGTGGAAAGTGGCACGAATCGTGACAAGAAGAAGCGGAAGAGTGTCGCAAGAAGCGCTGCTGGTTGCATCACTTGCAAGTCAGTCATCTCCCATACGGTATTGATTCTGTCTCCCAATCCAACCGTGCTAACACGCGTCAGAGTCCGCCATATAAAGTGTGACGAGCAGAAGCCATCATGCTACAATTGCTTGAAGAGCAGCCGTCAGTGCGATGGATACTCGACAGGCGGATACCGTATAGAAGAAGCCTCGGTCAAGATTGTCCATTGGAAGCCGACTGCGCTTGCCCTCCACCGCTTATCCGTCGACTTGGCCGGAGAGCAAGAGGAACGCCGTGCCTTCCATTTCTTCCGCAGCTACTCTGTCAGGGCCATGCAAGGCTACTTTGACTCGGAGTTCTGGAGTCGGCTAGTTCTTCAGGCTAGCTACACTGAGCCAACAATTCGACATGCTGTCATTGCATTGGGCTCCCTCCATGAAACCACTCAAAACAAGGATTCTGCTGTGCGGAAGGCGGGGAAGGCGTATGACAAGTTCGCTTTGCAGCAATGCAACAAAGCCATCGCAAATCTCACTCAAGGGCTCTGTGCCAGAGGTCAACGATCTATTGAGGTCTTGCTAATGTCCTGTGCCTTATTTGTATGCTTTGAAATCCTTCAAGGCAACTACGAATCAGCGCTCACACATATGGAAAGTGGGGTTCGCATGTATCGCAACTGGCAAGCAGAGAACGGCAACTCTGGGCCTCACATCTCTTCTGGAAGTTGTCATATCCTCGACAAAGAGATCGTACAAATCTTCTCCCGTCTGAATCTGCAGGTACTCATGTTTCCAGACACACATCTGGTAGGAAAAGATTTTTATACCACGAACGTCAATCCTTTGATTGAACCACCACCAAAATCATTCTCTTGCCTCAAAGAAGCAAGAGACCGCCTCGACAATTGCATGAGCTATATTTTCGAAAGTCTGATCGTCGCCTATTTTAGCGGGCAAGACTTTGTGAATCACACACAAAAGTTATCCCAAGAACATCAAACTTACCATACCCTCCTCTCGCAATGGTCACTCCTTTTTGACGCCTTTATGAGGAGCTCTGGAGCAGACTTGGGACCAGAAGACCGCCAGAGAGCCGGCTTGCTCGAGATCCAGTACAAGGTGGCAATAATCCTTTTCGCTACTGGCATGTCTCCTCCAGAGACAGCATTCGATGCCTTCAACTCCGACTTTGACAGCATAGTCGCTGTGACTTCATCGCTGGTTGTCGATAACCAAGGCTCTGGAATCCTCAAAAGAACAGGGCAATTTTCGTTTGATATGGGTGTTATACCTCCCCTCTACTTCACGGCGAGCAGATGTCGCGACCCTTCGATACGTCGGCGAGCTTTGTCAATTCTATCAGCAAACTCCCACCAAGAAGGCGTGTGGAACAGTGACATGCTGGCTAAGATCGCCGAGCGGCTCATATGTATCGAAGAAGATGGAATAGAGCGGGTGGTAAGCTCCGACGATGTTCCGGCAACCTCTCGAGTATCAGTCTTGAATGCAACGATATACTCAGAACAACGGCGTGTTTTGCTCGAGTTATGTCGACCAAAGGGTAACGTAAACGGGGAATTGGATCTTCTTGACGAATGGGTCACATACTGAAGCTCATAGGTCGCAGCCAAAAGTCTCCCTAGTCAGTCCATCTATTCCTTCAGTGCAGTCTTGAACCTAGGTCGATTGTAGTGAGTCCAGTCCTGAGTAGGTAATCTGACTGCAGTCTTGCGGCCTAAGGCTCTTCTTTTGTGGGAATGAGGAGGGTCAGGGAGCTTCGAGGCGAGATCAGAGGGATCTGAGTGGTTGTACCGAGATTGGCAGGATAGTAGTGACTAGGGAAGCTCTGTAGAGCAATGGCAGGAACCTGGTTTTGTGGTGATTACCTAACGCGTCGAAAGTCGTATATAGGGAGGAGGGATTCCAGAACTGCTAAAAGGAGTAATTAGCACTACATTTCTCTGCAAAGTGTCCTCACAGACCTCATCTTCTTCTTGGGCACTGCCAGCTGCGCCAACACACCCAAGAGCACCGATGCCGCCTTCATCGACCACACCTTTAAATGGGCCGCCCATAGCTGGCAAATCCATCAAAAGACTGCCAATAAGCGCGGACTAGCATCGTGGGTCTGGAGTCATGGTTCCGAGCTCTGGGAAGCGAAGGTCCTGTCTCGAGAAAGGCACATTGGCTGTGTCATCGATGCTGGGACCGAGGTATGAACAAGGTCCTTTATACCAGCTCTACCACGCCGGCCATCGAGGGGCCAGCACTAAGTGATGGCCCTATTCCTCAACCAGGGGCACCTTGGTTGATGAGCTCGGAGACGGAGAGGTGCTTTTGAGGTACCAAATTAGGCATTCCCGAGACCCGCAAGCGTCTCGATGGGACCGTGATCGAGGTCAGTGAAGTCAGTCGAAGTCTGATGAAGTATCGGCATCAAGCTCGCTGAGACACGTGCTAGGAATTGGGAGCCAGTCCCTTGGCGAGACCGATTTTCGAACCCAGTAGATTTGAGGTCGTAGCGTAGATGTCGTGGATACTACTTGATAGAGTTCAGGCTCAGAGATTGCACTGAAAGGAGATACATGTCAGCCATGATATGAGCTTGCAGTCCATGCCCATCGTGTAGACTATGACAGGCATAAGACCCAGTTGTCTCAAAGCCTGACTTGAATTTATGCCCAGCCGAGAATTCACAAAGATGCATTGCACGTAAACCAGCCATGTGCTCAGCAGATCCCAGGATTTGTCAGCCACACTTCTGCACCTGAAGGAACAGTCAGCCTCCTGCTAAGATGCTACAACTCTCCTGCCAATCAACCAGCCCGGCGCATCCTTCAGAGGTTGTCTGCCTCACACTTTTGAATGCCTCGTGGCTACATGGGAGCCTAGCTTTTCATCATACGATCCCAATTAGCACCAATAGTCTACCATTCTTCCTGCTCCTTTTTGCTAAGTTTGCCCCTGGTTCGTCTCCGCACTCCATCTGAGCTGCTTTGTTCTGGTCCGTTTGAGAAAGAACGACTACCATTGCTATTGTGAACCTCAAGATATTCGGAAGATGTATGGTATTGGCCGATCTTTGACCCTTCAAAGAGGTGGCCCTTCTCGGCTCTCCACACAGGCATCTAAACCCCTTGCATTGAGACAACATCAGTCAGCAAGTTTCCTGTTGACTAGACTAGTGCTTTTCTTATTCTTCCTAGCATTTATATTGGGGATCATGTTCCCCAGACTTTCCACGCTAATTGCCCAAGTAGCCTGCGTGAATGTTTCCTTCGTGCAGAACAGGACATCCAATATCAAACACTTGGATACGTCCCTCTTGGTCTTCTTCGCCCATCCTGTGTTTTCGCTTGCCCTCTGTTCCTTCTTCATCTAAGCCCACGTTTCTCTTCCAATCTCTAAAATGCCACATGTTCTCATCCTCGGTGCGACTGGCACCCTTGGCTCGGCCATCTGTGCACATCTCCTCAATGCTGGCCATACAGTCTTCGGCCTTGCACGCAGCCCTTCCAAGGCCGCCAGCCTACTGCAGTCCGAGATAATCCCCGTCCTCGGATCGGTCGAGTCGCCACAGGGCATCACAGACGCCCTACGTGACCACCCAGAAATTGGCGTTGTCGTCGACGCTGCTGCCGTATACGGTGAGAGCGTCACAATTCTCAACATAATCAAAGCTGCAGGGGAGGAGCGACTGAAGCGCTTTGCCGCTGCCGGCTTGCCAAATGACATCGTACCCAAACTGGGCTATGTCTACGTGAGTGGCATGTGGGTGCATGGGTCGGACAAGACGAAGTATGTCAGTGACGCCAATCCGTTGACCGGCGACACGGATGGAAAAACCAACAAGCCGGTCGGGATAGTGGGATGGAGACCACAAATTGAAAGGCTGGTCCTCAGCGCCGAAGTTCGATCTCTGCTCGATACCGCAATCGTGCGTCCAGCAACCCTTTATGGAAATACAAGCGCAATCTGGACCGGTCCCATGATGGCGATATACAATGCGGCCAAGAGTGGGGCGAGTGTGGCAAAGGTGCCGCTTGAGGCTGGTGGCTTACCAGTTTTAATTCACGTCGCAGATGCGGCCTCTGGAATCAGCTGCGTGATCGAAAAGCTGCCCCTGGTCTCGAAGACCGGCCTCTATCCTATCTTCGACGTCATGGGCCAAGTGGAAAGTACGCAGGCCATCTTTGAGGGCGCGGGTCGGGCCCTAGGTTTCAAGGGGAACATCGAGTTGGTTGGCGCTCCGGAGGGCGACGCCTTGAATGATGCACTGGGTGCAAGCTTGGTGGCGGATTCGACGAGGTTGAAAACAATCCTTGGGTGGGAGGGACCGAAACGCAAGACCTTACTGCAGGGGATTGGAGTCTATGCTAAAGCCTGGCAAGCCGGCTTCGAAGCTCACCAAAAGTGATTCAAGGACTGGCAGTGAACTGGATGACCTGATAAGTTGTCCGCGATCCTCCAATCAAACTACAATATCCTCAAAGTTAGCGTCCTTGCGCAGTGCAAATCTCATGAAATCATTTTGTAGAAGGTGAATGACAGAAAACGACACCAAGTCTGGCCCACATTTTTCCAATTGGAATTTGAGCTGCGGATCACTCTTTTGTACAGACGTACCGAACATCCCTATCTCGTTGTTGGAACTGCAACCGCAGTCATGCTTTTGCCAATCACGTTCTCGTTGCCAGCGGCACCAGTGCCCAAGGCGGTGCTGTAATTAGGCTGTCGGCCGATGGCGACATTCGACGTCAAGTGCATGAACGAGACTCGGTCGCGACCTACAGGCCACCCGAGACTGTCATTGACAACCCGATTTTGAGTCAGGGCAGACAGAAGGGCGAATAGTGCCTCGAGCTATATGTATGTCCTGAATCGTAGGTAATTAGCTCATACTATCCCGCAGTAACTAACCGTACCACGCGAGATGGTGCGTGGTTCGCTTGCTCAGGAACGTGAAATACTAACCATTGCGGACCTTGGTACCGGAGGTAGTGGATTGATTACTCGTCCGGGGTAATGAGGGCCTTAATTCACGAAGGATGCTTATCGGGAAATAGGAAAGGGTGGAACGACAAGTGGGATTGCAGTGACACTTCCTCTTATTCCTGAGCTACTTCCAAGCATTTTCCAATTTCGTGAATGCCAATCTATGCCCATCTTGGGTGAGGCTACCCGTGCTAATCTCGGACGCCTCTTCTAACACATGGGCTTGTCATATCCTTCTCGGCTATAGAGCCACAATTGAGCCTACCCGCATGATCGTGGCCACCTCGTCATCAATCAGCGGTCCCTTGTACTCTCTCTTGCCACGGACATGATACCAAACAATGCTAAAGATGATCACACCGCTAGTGACCACTACACTGTAGTTCATCGTGGAGGCGTCAACTGGCGTCACCGGCGGCCAGACGCTCCAGAATATGACAAAGATCATATAGAGACACGCGTAAGCATTGTTGATCGTCCCCAATATACCTGGTACGTTCCAGGGTCCCCATATCAGGCGTGCTTGGGCGACCTCGACTTCGGTCGGCTGGGCGAGACTTTTTTCTCCGCTGTCATTCAGGCCAATACCTGAAGGAGCGGAAACACTTTCTGCCCGAGTGCCATGGGGTAGGACATGCCCTTTGATACGGTGGTAGAGCAGGAATGCGGACGGGAGAAAATAGGATCCGTAGAAGCCGGTGATGGTCAGAGAGATGACGTCATTGAAGGCAGTGTATGACCCGACGTAGATGAGGGTCAGGAGGCAGGCAAACAGGGTGACAACGCCCACAGCTACAACGGGTACCTTGGTGCGTGGCTCGACTTTCATGATGAAGTTGGAGAAAGGAGTTCCCTTGTCGCGGGCAAACGACCAAGTCATACGCGAAGCTGTGGTCGTGATGCCAATGGAGCAGGCCCAAGTGAGCGCGAGCACAACTGCGCCCATTGCTGTTGCACCTGAGATAGAGCCGACCCCGTTGTAGAAGATCTGAATGAATGGGAACCCAGTGGCTGTGCCGAGAACGGATTGGACATTGCCGAGGCAGAAGAGGATGGTAAGCATCATTGCAAATCCGAGCAAACCATTCATGCTCATGCTGATGAAAATGGCTCGGGGAATGTTGAGGGCCGCATGTTCGATCTCTTCTGCCATATGGACGCTTGCATCCGCGCCAACGAATGTGGCGACATTTCCGAGGAACCCGACGCAGTAGGAGAGCCCTTGACTAGACCAGCCTCCTTCGTTCAGCGCTGTCAGGAATACGGACTTTGCCGAGCCTTTTGGAGCTAAGGCAAGAAGGGTGGCCATGATCGCGATAAACCCTGAGATATGAAACACCAGAATGAAGACTTCGAATTTCGGCAGCAAACTCGGGACGATACAGTTGATGAATATGGCGAGTGCCACAACAGCCCAGGCTAAAAGAGTACCTTGCCATTGCTTCGAAACATAGTCAGGGTTGTCCAAGATAATCAAGCCCTGGATGATCGTGCCGGCAAATATGGACTCTGTTGCCACCGTAGCTATCCATGCAAGAGATGTAAGCCAGCCGATGATGTAGCTCGAGAACTTCTTCCAGCGAATTGGCGCAAGCATATATACCCAGTAGTATTGACCGCCGGCGATGGGCGCCATGGAAGCTAGCTCCGAGATCACTGTGTACACGGATAGGGTAGAGAGCCAGGCAATAATGAAGCCATATACTAGTCCTGCAGGGCCTCCGTTGTTGAATCCTTGACTAAACAGCGCAAGAACCGTCTCCCAGGTGATGAGCTCACAACAGGCAAATCCGAAGATGGACCAGAAACCGAAGCGTCGCTTAAGGACTTGTTTCTTGCCTAGAAGTGCCAAAGTCTCGGTGTCTGACATCTTTTCGCTCTCGCGGTCCGGTTGAATCCCAGCCATCTTGGAATCTAAGTCGTAGACTTTTCCTTATCGCCACTCTGAAGGGGGATGTACTTGGCCAACTCCAAATAGACGTGAGATGTTATAGGGTCATTAACGAAGCATATGAGACCAAAGGGTGTTTTCACGCACGATGAACCGCGTCGAACAGAAGGACAATTTGGAGGGGGGGGGAGGGGCCTTTTTGGCAAAAGCAAAAGGGCCCTAGAACGGATTGAGTTTGACCTGCATCTCGGACGATAAGTGGGGACCCGCTCTGGCCACCCCACTAAGATCTACTTGAACTTCTCTCCGTTCTGCTTACATGTAAGCATCTCTGACCTTCAACCCACTACCAACTTTACAAATCCAAATGAAATTCGCTACTGCTGGAGATGCTGTCAATTCCAGTTGGCTGCCAGATATCTTGGTTCTACGGCCTGTGGCACTTTTAGGCACCCAGGACAAGTTGCGGCGCCTGAGGTGCGGGTAGATTAGCGTTCGCCGAGCCCGCCCGATCAGGTAAATGGGCGCGTGGTGCAGGGATTTGGAGGGGCTGGGGCCTTAGTGGGAAAAACCGGCTCCTACTTCCCCTCTAAGAATCTGCCTCAAATTTGAGATCCCCTCTACCTCTGTACTTCTCCGGCATTGCATTTGACATGGTGATCATTTTGTTGCGCGTAGCAAACAGGTGTACATAGAACAGATGGAAGCAACTGTCTTATCTATCTGTCTGCCTGAGGAGAAGAGGACGTTATATGTACATTCGACCTACCTTTCTGCCTGAGATCACCTAGCTGCCTGAGGCTACCTTGCCCTGGGCAGGGTCGCAGTGGCGCGAAGCCGAAAGCGCCCGCCGTGATGTCTTCGGACCAATAAGGCACTCCTGCGTTGTCTAGGACACACAAGGCTGCGTGAGCTGCCCCCGCAGAAGCTGAGGCTGGCTTGTTCGTGTGGACGAATAAGGGCAAGGCCGGGCCTCATGGTGCCACGGCAGGCAAGAGTGTGGCGTGTATTCTGCGTTGACGAATGAGGGCGTGAACGGCCTCAAGACGCTAATGCAGAATCATCACTTACGAATGCCTCCTATCTCTGCTTACCATACGAACGTACGCTCGTGCGAAACATACGAGCATACGAGCTTGTGAGTAGCAACCGAAACGCAGTAGGCACTGTATGTTAGACGCGCAAAAATGCAAAACAATCAACAGCAGGTTTGCTGGTCCACCCAACTGCTAACCTGCCAGCACATTAAATACGGCTGAGCGAACGAGTGATATCGTCTTGCGAAGCCCGCAACTTAGAGATACATACCTAGTTACTACCTTTAGGGTCGGTTACCATCGACGTTGCCAGCAATTCAGACTGTAACCGCAGCTTGCACGAGCGACCCCAGCACAGCGCTCATGCCAAAAAAAGTCCCAGCAATCATAAGTGCATGTGATTTTAGAGCTTGTCTTCTCATGAAATAGCAATTGGAGGTCGTGACTACTCAAGCAGATCAAAAGACCGAGCCTACAACGACGCACTTATGTCCGAGCTCGGTTTTATCCCCCTGCGCTGCCGACGCCTCGTGCAACCCGTGGGCAACGACCCCTAAAGTTTAGAGGCCAAGCCCCCGGATAGGGCGCCTTCCCGCGACGATCGTCTAAAGTTTAGGGACTAAGCCCCCCGGATAGGGTGCCCTTCTCGGGTGTCGACCGCTTAAACGTTTAGAAGCCATACGAGGTGTCGGCAATGTAAGGATAGGTCCGAAACCTCTGCCGAAGTGAGTCAAAGTGGGTATATGTATATCAATCAGCTAACTGCTCCAGCACAAAAGCTACTTGACAAAGTCAGAGATATCTCAGAGGTCGAAGGACCAGATAACTTCTCACAATGTCTACATCTCATACCTATACCGGCTTCGACTACGAGCAGGACCCTCGCGCCACGGCAGTCGACGCATACGCATCATTGCATCTCCTGCTGTCTAACAAACCGATCAACAAAGCTCTCGAACATGCTCTACAAAATTCCGTCAACAAAGGACTTCCAGATATTGCATGCTACCCAATGCAAGGAAAGTTCTTGGCCGTGCAGTGCCGCATCGCGGGTGCCAAGGACGTGCTCGAAATTGGGACACTTGGCGGATACTCGAGCATCTGGTTCGCGAGTGCCGGACCGGATGTCCAAATCACAAGCGTGGAGGTCGATCCCAAACATCGCGAGGTCGCCATGGAGAACATTGCATTCGCGGGTCTAAGTGACAGAATAGAAGTTGTTCTGGGAGCGGGTCTCGATGTGCTCCCGAAGCTTGCTCGCGAGATTACGGAAGGTAAAAGAAAGAAGTTCGACTTTGTCTTTATCGACGCGGACAAGGAAAATAACTGGGAATATTTCAATTTGGTAGTCCCGATGGTGAGGGAACGGACGTGCATATACGTGGACAACGTGGTTAGAAAGGGCAAACTGGCAAGTGCTGAGGCGGCTGAAGAGGCAGCTGCGAAAGGAGACCTAAGAATACGCGGATGCAGGAAACTGGTGGAGAATGTGGGCAAAGACGATCGGGTTGAGGCATTGGTTCTGCAGACGGTCAGTGAAAAGAATTATGATGGATTCCTGATGGCAGTCGTGAAATGATTCTGTGTAAAGTTGTCGCAAGTGCGACGAAGGATGCATCATGCCTCAGCGCGCACAACAAAGCTAAGGCTCGAATGTATGACCTTGAAATCATTGGTGTTGGCCTTGCTATGACCGGCAAGGATTATGCAACTTGGACTCGCGGACTCGGACTTGTGATAAGAACTAAACAGACGATATCAGCTGCTGGTTCGTAGAAGGAGCCAACTCTCCTTCGACATACAGGTCTTGCCCTCCACTCATTTTCTAAGAAGTCTACCTCATTCTGTCGTACTCAAGTATACCTTGCCGTTTCTTCATCCTCAGCCGCTTATGACCGGCCCCAGGATTTGGTTCCCTTGTGTTACTGGACGTTAGCGTTCGCTCAACAGCCTTGCCTTGTTAACCATCTCCATATCTTTGGCTCTTTCATCCCTTACTATCCTCTGCTGCCTCCACTGCAACTCCCAGAATACGCAGCCCACAACATTGGGCTGCTCACGACGAGGAACAGACTTAGAAATGTGAACGTCCACCCTCGGCCCATGCCGTCCAGCATAGGTATGATCACACCGATTGCGCCCGCTCCGAGCAGACATCTAACCAGATTATTCGCAGCCGTTGCTGTCGCAGGAGCTTCAGGATAGAAGTCCACAAGCAGTGTCCCAGTAACATTGAAGGCAACGCTCATGCTGAAGCTGCTCAGAAATAAGACGACCAAAGCTGCAGTGAGTGGTCCATTAATGTCAAGAATCCAACCAAAGGCTAGCACTAGTGAAGCTGCGATGTAGCAGGCGGGAAACGCGACTTCTAGCCTTGTTTTCTCAACAGGGAAGTTGCGCAAATCCTGTTCGAAGCCTTTTCTGATCTCGACGCCGAGTTTCCTACACCAGCGGGCAAAGTTGCGGTCGAGGAATTGCCCATTAGTGAGTGCTGCGCACATACAGCCGACACCAAAGGGAATGTAGCACAAGCCGATCTGGAAGTCGTTAAAGTGGGAGACTTCTGCAAATTGGGAGGGAATTGTGGCTGTGATGTCGTAGAATGCCGCGAATAGGAAGGCGTTGTAGAAGAGAAGGAGGGCGTTTTCCTTGTCGAGGATAATGGAAAGAGAAGACAAAGGATTTGGAAAGCGCATCTTGCTCTTCTGCGGGATTTCTGTTGGCTGGATATTTGGCTCAATGTCGTCTTTCGCTCCTCTGTGCGATTTACAAATGGCAAGGTAATTCATTAGCGACATACTCCAGCCTGTCGGCGGGATGGAACCGTTACTAACCAGGTTTCGGGCTGTGAAAAGTTCTTAGTAACCGACATATAACGGCAGGAGATCGACCTCACCAGTCTCAGGGAAGAAGATCGCGAAGATAATCGTGAAGGCTGAAGCAAGAATGACGAGAAACCAAAAGATAGCTCTCCAGCCTAGGAATTCTGCTAGGATACCACCCAGTAGTGGCCCAACTGCGGGACCAAGGACAGATCCAGCATAGGTGAATCCCATCCATTTCCCACGCTCGGCGGCAGTCGCAATGTCTGCAACCCCGCCGCTAGCCAAAGCCATGGTGCCGCTGCTGCAAGCATCGCAGAATGAATAAAGCCGGATAACTGTCCTGCAATGCAAGACCGACGTTGGCAGCAATGTATATCGTGAAACACACTACGATACAGATTAGTACTAATCAGAGAGCGAGGTGTATTGGCGATGCACGAGCATAAGCAACGCGGCGATCTCCAGCGTCCGCGAGATCCCTGATAAAAGCGGGTGCCAGGCCTTGGAATATTTGTAGCTTGTTAGAAGTTTCAGCCAATATTAGCTAGAAGGCCTACCATATAAGAGGTCAGAGTCGCATTGATCAATGCATTTGAGACTTTTAGGTCCCGCGCCAAAGAATTTAAGGCTGGAAAGTAAATGGCGCCCGAAACAGGTGAGAAGAAGCCTGCCTAAGCTGCCATGAAGACAATGAAGCGTTTCTGATTCGGGGTGAAAACCGAGTGAACCTGCCCAGCCGCGAAAGCAGCAACAGTATTTTGAACCGGCTGCTCTGGCTGTAGCTCATCTTGGCGTATAGGTACCTTCTCGAAGAACTCATGGCTACAAGAGGATGTGTTGTCGTAGGAGACAATAAAGACGGGGCCGACACTCTTTGTGCGGCTTGTATGCTGGGTGCTCGCTGGTGGTAATTTCTCCTCATTATGATCGGGCTCACTAGTTTGCTGGTCGACTTCTGTCATCATCGCTGTAGGGAAAGCTTTAGCAGAGAAATTTCTTGACTCACACTGAAAGTCAAGTCGATAAACAGCAAGCAGACAGAGTCTTCTACAGCAATACAATTCGAGTTGGAAGCCCATCTCCGAGATCGGAGAGAGAAACAGTTGAGTTGTTGCGATCGGTTGGGAATGATGCACTCAGTAGGACTGCTGCCATTTCAAACGCAATCTCCGGTACACATAACCACCGAAGTGCTGTCTACAGTCTTGCAACTTTTATCTGTAGCGTGTGACCCCATGCCTTTTGGATAAGGAAAAATGAGGCTTGACTGCACACCCTACGGCGGGGTATTAGCCGGGTGCAGAGGGCAATAGGGACCACTTGTCGTTAGCGCCAAAACCGAAAACCACGAATTTATATACGGTGCACTCATCTTTGCTATCTCAGCACCAACCTCTAATCTCAGTACCCCAAGACTCGCTGAACTCGGCGAATGTGGAGGGCAATAGGGACCACCCCGTGTATGAGGCGCACGCCCATAAGTTGCACGCCCGTGAGGTACACGCCCATAAGGTGCACGCCCATGAGGTGCACGCCCATGAGGTATATGCCTGTGAGGTACACGCTCATAAGGTGCACGCCCATGAGGTGCACGCCCATGAGGTATACGCTGTGAGGTACACACCCATGAGGTTTACGCCCGTGAGATACACGCCCATGAGGTACACGCCCATGAGGTGTACGCCCATGAGGTGCACGCCCATGAGGTATACGCCTGTGAGGTGTACGCCCATGAGGTGCACGCCCATGGGGTATACGCCTGTGAGGTACACACCCATGAGTTGTACGCCCGTGAGGTACACGCCCATGAGGTGTACGCCCATGATGTGCACGCCCATGAGGTATACGCCTGTGAGGTACACACCCATGAGGTGTACGCCCGTGAGGTACACGCCCATGAGGTACACGCCCATGAGGTGCACGCCCATGAGGTATACGCCTGTGAGGTGTACGCCCATGGGGTATACGCCTGTGAGGTACACACCCATGAGGTGTACGCCCGTGAGGTACATGCCCATGAGGTGTACGCCCATGAGGTGCACGCCCATGGGGTATACGCCTGTGAGGTACACACCCATGAGGTACACGCCCATAAGGTGCACGCCCATGAGGTACACATCTGAGATGCACGTTTATGAGGTACACGACCATGAGATGCACGCCTGTGAGGTACACGCTCATGAGGTGCACGCCTATGAGGTACACGCCATAAGGTACACGCCCATGACATGCACATGAGGTACACGCCTATGAGGTGCGCCCCATGAGGTGCACGCCCTTGAGATGCACGCCCGTGAGGTGCACGCCCGTGAGATACACGCCCACGAGGTGCACACCCTTGAGGTCTGTGGTCTTAGTTTCGTTATCTCGATGCGGAGTGGTATTGGCAGCGGTCCCCTCCGCTTTGTTCCACTTGAATGGCTTTCCACGACGGGACGACCAGCGCGGCTTACAAAGCGCCGCCAGATCGCTCACAGCTTGAATCTGTCGAGCAACACTCTTTTCCCTGTCGGTTATTGACTCTCAAATGCCACGCAAACCGTGGTCCCAGCTCCAGCGAGACCTCACCTACTTATGGCATCCTCTCCCCTTCGGACATATGACCTGGATCTGTAAAGCTTGTCTTTGAAGCCATTTCAGTGTGGTCAACAAACTGGGACCCCATCCAACCAACCGCCTAACTTCAAGCTGATGTATTGCCCCAGTTCGGTAGATCCGTTCTCCTTTATACCTACTTCATCCATATCTCGAAGAATGCGATCGATAGAATCCCCCGCAACACTTAGATTGAGAATGCGCCCAATAGCACGGTGAATTTGAGTACGGAGGACCGAACCATCACCTGGGCAGTGTCTCAGCCCCTGCGCGCAACCCCGACGGCAATTGGCCTTCTCGTACCTCTCGTCTGATCTTCTCGGAGAGACGCCGGACGCCAGGCATAACACTTGCTGTCTAGCGAGACGAGGGGCTGGGACATGGGTTTTTATGGTGTCTGCGGTATTTTCCTCATTGGCTGCCCTCGCCCTCTCCCTCTAGAATTGAGTCACTTCATCTGCGTTGCCGATAGCTGTGAGGTTTATCGAGAACATAGTTTTAGCGTAGTAGCATACCGGTATCATAACCTCGGCATTCTTAAAGCTCAACGCGAAGTTTGGGCAAGCTGCCGAGGGAACATTGCTGTTGATGATGAGATGGGTCTAGTCGATGGCCTCTGACCTTACGTCTCTTCCAAGTTTAGAAAGGAGAGACGAAGAGTAGCCATTCGAAAATACGCGGGAGCCTTATTTCTCTCTTCGATAGCAGACTTTGGCTTGCAGATTGGTGGGGTCGTAGAACCCCCAGAAAAGCGCGAGCTGCGAGGAACTGAGTTCGAGAGAGGTGGATACACAGAGCAGTGCGCTTGACGGCTTAGCCTGTCCAGAAAACAGAGAATTTCGAGCTGATAAAAAGCGGCGAGGGAGGAGACATTGGAGTTTATAAAGTGAAAGTCCGGCCACGGTCGCACCGCTCGCCATAACGGAGGGTCACGCTTCCATAGCTCTAGGCCAGAGACGGCAATCTGAAATCGCCGTTTTTCCATCCAACACTCTTCAGCTGAGGGCCTCGTAAGGACTTCAGATTATGTCAGCCGTGTCAACTTGTGCCTGGGGGCCTGATGCCTGACGCGTTTGCCAGGGGGGCCGTTTAGGGGGTTTCAGTTTTCAGGCAAAAAGCTCATCGCTGACCGGCTAGCTTGGGTTACCCCGGCTCCTGTGGTCACCCCCGGCTCACCTCCGCTTCCCCCGACTCCGGCGTTAGTCGCGCACGCTCAGGGCGGCCTCACCCTAGGTCCAGAGCGGGGTGAGGTCGCTGCAGATTTCTGGTCTCTTGGCAGCTAAATTAAGGTGTCCTTTGGGTGGGATGCGCTGCTTGTCACTCTTGTACGCACCTTGCTGTTAACAGAATGCACAACGCAGCTTGAGCATGGAATCGCTAGGATGACCTCCTTCGCCAACCATGACCACGTCTCTAATCAAGCTGGCACTCAGCACATCTACGGACCGGTCTACTTGTCAGTATCCTAATGGTGATGTCTATGAAGGCTCTACTGACATTGAATTTTGGTGAAATAGTAGAGATCCCCCCTCCAATGGGAGTCGACGAACCACACCAGCCCCTCATAATCATTTACATCATTACTCTCACAGTCCGTTAAGACCGGTAGCGCATTATGTCCCACGACCTCGACTACACCAGAAGATTAAAGAACAACTCCACGAGAGAAAGGAAAAGACCGATGACACACGAACTCTAGTAGTATGGGGGCTAGGTGGATCGGGGAAGTCGCAGCTAGTGTTGAACTACGTTCGAGAATGCCGGCAAGACTATGTAGCAATCTTCTGGTTAGAAGCAGGACAGAAAGAGTCAATCGAACGGGATTACATCCAGATTTACCGACAGCTCTTCGAGTCGGTGCTGGTGAAGAGGCGAGAGGTTTTATGCATCGAAGATGTGGTGCCTGCTGTGAAGAGCTGGCTTCATAAACAGGGAGGACGATCGCTGTTGGTGTTTGATAGCGCTGATGCGATTGACGAGAGCGACGAGTCATATATTGAGCTGAATTACTTCTTACCAGATACGCCTTTAGTTGACATCATCATCACAACGCGGAGTGCACGAGCCAAGGACATAACCGCGCTGGAGGCGGTGGAAGTTGGAGAAATGGAGAAGTCAGAAGCCGTGGATCTGTTTTACAAGTGCAGCCGATTACGGTCAACTCCCGATATCGATACTGAGGTGTTTATAATAGCGGAGGAGCTCGGGAAATTAGCCTTGGCTATCACGCTGGCCGGGTCATACGTAGCCGAAACGCCTAGACTACGGTCTGACGTGCGACTCTACCTGCCGGAGTATCGCGCGCGGCGGAAAGAGCTCCTAAGTGTGAAGGCTAAGAAGCAGATCCATCGATATGGAGAAAGCGTATTAGGTACTTGGGAGATGTCATTCGCAGCGGTAGCACGACAGTCAACAGTGGCGGCAAGACTGTTGAGCTTTTTGGCTTTTTTGAATTCCGAGGATATCTTCCCCGCTTTGTTCGACAGGAAGGCATGTGCTCCAGAAGCGAGCGTACACGAAGGCAATGAATCCGATCAACGTTGGCAATCATTTCTTTCATCATCTAATACAACAATGGATCGATATGCCATAGAGTCCGCGTTTGCGGTGCTTCAGGCATACTCGTTAGTACAGTGGCGGGAGTACCAGGGCGGATACACGATGCATAAGCTGGTACATGCGTGGAGTTCCGAACGGCTAGACGAGGACGAAAGACGTCGGGTAAGCGTGCTTGCTCTTGGGCTATTGGTCCAGATCTTACCGATCTTGCAAGATCCGATCGAGAAGATCCGGATCGTACCGCATGCCATGGCCAATTTTGGGACTTTGTCTGCCATGTTTACCGACCGCCTTACTGAGGCCATAATCCTTGATTGGATCGACAAGATTGGACGCTTACTGCGGGACTTGGGTCGATGGTCTGAACTAGAGGAGATTCAGAGGTTTCATTTAGTGAAGACCAGAGAAACATTAGGAGCTGAGCATCTCTCCACGTTGACCAGTATGAGTAATCTGGCCTCGGTACTTCAGTATCGGGGCAAGTACGAGGCGTCAGTAGAGATGAATCGACGAGTACTAGCAGGGAGGGAAAGGGCACTGGGCGCCGACCATCCCGACACATTGGCCAACGTCAATAGTCTAGCCTCAGTACTTCGATATCAAGGTAGATATGAAGCGGCGGAGGAGATGAATCGACGAGCACTGATAGGAAGAGAAAACGTATTTGGCGTCGAACATCCCGATACGTTAACTAGCGTCAATAATCTTGCCTCGGTACTTCAAGATCAGGGTAGCTATAAAGCAGCGGAGGAGATGAATCGACAAGCATTGACAGGCAGAGAGAAAATACTTGGCGTCGAACATCCCGACACGTTAGCCAGTGTGAATAATCTGGCCCTAATACTTCAATATCAAGGCAAATACGAGGCGGCGGAAGGGATGAATCGACGAGCACTAATAGGAAGGGAAAAAATGTTAGGCGTCGAGCATCCCGACACGTTAGCTAGCGTCAATAGTCTGGCCTCGGTGCTTCAATATCGGGGGAAATACGAGGCGGCAGAGGAGATGAGTCGTCGAGCATTAGCAGGAAGCGAAAAAGTACTTGGCGCTGAACATCCCGACACGTTAGCCAGCGTAAGCAATCTTGCCTCAGTACTTCAGTATCAGGGCAAATATGAGATGGCGGAGGAGATGAATCGACGAGCACTAGCAGGAAATGAAAAGATTCTGGGCGTCGAGCACCCTAATACGTTGACCAACGTCAGTAATCTGGCCTGGGTGCTTCAGAATCAGGGGAAGTATGAGGCGGCGGAGGAGATGAATCGACGAGCACTGATAGGGAGCGAAAAAGCACTGGGCGTCGAGCATCCCCACACGTTAACCAGCGCGAGTAATCTTGCCTCAGTGTTTCGATATCAGGGGAAATACGAGGCGGCAGAGGAGATGAGTCGTCGAGCACTAGCAGGAAGTGAAAAAGTACTTGGCGCCGATCATCCTGACACGTTGACCAGTGTTAGCAGTCTTGCCTCGGTGCTTCAAGATCAGGGTAAATATGAAGCGGCGGAGGAGATGAATCGACGAGCATTGACAGGAAGCGAAAAAGTACTAGGTATCGAGCATCCCGACACGTTAACCAGCATGAGTAATCTTGCCTCGGTGCTGAGAGATCAGGGCAAATACGAGGCGGCGGAGGAGATGAATCGACGAGCATTGGCAGGAAGCGAAAAAGTACTAGGTACCGAGCATCCCGACACGTTAACCAGCATGAGTAATCTTGCCTCGGTGCTAAAAGATCAGGGCAAATACGAGGCGGCGGAGGAGATGGGCCGACGAGCATTGGCAGGAAGTGAAAAAGTACTTGGCACTGGGCACCCCGACACGTTAGCCAGCGTCTGTAAACTGGCCTCGGTGCTTCGACATCAGGGTAAATATAAGATAGCGGAAGAAATGAATCGACGAGCACTGGCAGGGAGCGAAACGATACTGGGCGCCGAACACCCCGACACTTTAACCAGCGTCAATGATCTAGCCTCGGTACTTCAAGATCAGGGTAAATATGTAGCAGCGGAGGAGATGGGTCGACGAGCACTGGCAGGAAGAGAAAAGGCGTTGGGTATCGAGCACCCGGACACCTTGACCAGCGCGAGTAATCTGGCCTCGGTGCTTCAAGATCAGGGCAAGTACGAGGCGGCGGTGGAAATGAATCAACGGGCACTGGCAGGGAGGGAAAAGATGCTCGGCGTTGATCATCCCGATACGTTAACCAGCGCGAGCAAACTGGCCTTTGCGCTTCGAGATCAGGCAAAGTACGAGGCGGCAGCGGAGGAGACGAATCGACGAGCACTGGTAGAGAGCGACAAAGTGCTTAGCGTCGAGCATCCTGACACGGCAACGAGTGCATGGTTGGTTTGCATGGTTGGTTTGCTGCTCTGCTACTTCGGCTATGCCGCGCTTGCTTACATCGATTAAATGCTGAATGCCACAATGACACTGGAGCTCGAGAATACAATCACAAAGCTTAAGAAAAATTTGATAAATCCGATCCAAGCAGTCATGCCCTACCACATACTCGTTCCAATTTCCCCGTATCACGGGATCGACCAAATAGACATGCGCCTTTAGCCCACATTCTACAAAGTCTCGGAAGCACTATTTGAACAGAAAATGTCTGCTATCAATCATAACACCAAGTATAATGTTTTGCAAGTACTCGATCTAGGTAGTATCCTGGGCGAGGCAGCGCTCACAACAACCAATAAGGTAAGTAAGAAGGCTTTTCCTATTAACCCTTGTGGGCAGTAACCACGAATTAGGTACCAGAAGTATCGGAATTGCTTGATTGGGGAATACGTATCATCGGCGCCGGCGAGGTTCCAGACTAACTACATACCTGAAGTAGTGTGGAAGGGATAAAGGTATGCCAAGAGGCTGGTCCCTCAACTGGGAGAACATGGCAAGGAGCGGAGGAGTAGAACTCTGGGACACGTTGGGTAGAAGGCCTGCTCGTTGTGTAGGTGTCTAAAAGTACTGTCTAGTATATGCCAAAAGACAGTCCCTCTGCCCGTGAGGGGCTGATGACCAGTTGGCCCTACCACAGTAGGCTACCTATATGGCTATCTACAACCGAATCAACAACAGAAGAGCGAAAAGTGAGCGCTTTTGAGGCGCAAAATCCCCATGACGTGGCTGGGACCATGGGAAGCGCCACATCGTTTTATATGGTTTAGTCATTATTTCGCCTTATGGATAGTGTGGTGGTATGGGTACTACCCCCTAGTATAGGCAGGCCATGGTGCATGGCTCTATATAGAGCTAGACAGCCCAACTTGGGCAAAGAGACACCTTATCTCTCCTTTTCTTCTTCCTGGCCTCCAGGGCCGGCGTGATCTCGGCCCAGACTTTACTGTACCACTAGCGTGGTACAGCAAAGTCCACTCCCCAGTAGCCACTGCTGTTACTGTTCCCTCGTGACCCTCGAACCGCCTACCACCTTCACAATAGGTATGAAGTCCCTATCTCCAACCCGTCGGTCGGGGGCGCGGCCGAGGCCGAGCGGTTTGAGGCCCCGCACCCATGAAGTTGGAAGGGTCGTAGGATGGATTGGTGCGGAGAGGAATTGTACGAAGAGAAGTTGTAGGTGGAGGAGTTGTTTTAACTGTTATTCGGTAAACTATGCGGAGGGTTTAGTATAAGTTGTTGGGAGTCTCAATATTTCGTCGTACATTCTGTTGGTCTTCTCAGTTTCAGTAAAAGTTTTCTTGACCGTTGGAGGATAAAGTAGAATGAGTGTGCTAGGTATCAATCTATCTGGGAGGTGCTGGAGTTTTCAAACACACGTTTGCAGGACTTTTGAGAGGGCTTGGTACTGTGAAAAGGAAGAGGCGTGCCTAACTAGTCTGCAAAACAATTGGGCCACGTCACCTCCCAGGGCACGGTAAAATCGCGCCCTGATAGTGCCGTCAATGGGCTCGGCGGGGGCGAAGACTAACTTAATGCATTGGGAGCATGCGTAAGGCTTTTAGTGCCTTGCCAGCTCTAAGTTAAACTAATCCCCCCGATTGGTACGGGTGGAGCGTGCCGGGTTCTAATCTGAGCAGTAGGGTCTCTTAGAGCGAACCCCCGGCTTTTCGTATGACCAAGTGAAAAGCTCCTTCGCTCGTTGGACCGTTAGGCATTCTCCCGTCGAGAGCCCCTAGGTATCGGTTTCAGTCAACACCATTAACAGCCTTGCTAGAGTACAAGGAAGCTGTCAGAGGGGTTTTGTTTGGAGGCTTATTTACGTTGTGGCTCACCTACAGGGCTTCCAGGGCTGCTGCTCACACCCAGAACTACAACCTGCGGCTCACTTACAGGACTACCAGACATTGTCAGACAGGACCAAGTGCTTGGCACTATAAAACACCCACTGTACGGATCCCATCGGTACAACCAGTGTTCAAACTCCAGCTGAGCGTCGTGGTGGCCAGGCCGCGCTTCGCTTGCCACTGACAGGCTCGTACATTCGTATAGCTCAGCTGCACAGGGACGATCCAGCTAGACAGGACCAGCTGAATGTCAGAACCATTCAGGGGCACCATAATACACCACCACATATCACCCAGCACCACAGCGGGCCAGGTGGCTTATCTGCAGCGGGGTAGAGGGATAAAGACAGGCACGCATTCGGTCATGCTACACCATTGGGATCCATTTTAGCTATAGCTATACCTATGGTACTGCCTAAACTGGCAACTAATCACTACCCAGCGCGGCCCGGCAACTGTTCACTACTCAGGACCCTCTTCGGGCCTGGTCTTCTTGCTTGCCTTGCCTGTGTGCAATGCAAGGTAGTTCAGGGTCTTTCCACGGCGTCTCTTGGTGTTGGCGTCCTCTAGCCTAGGGGGGGCCGTCGACGGAGGTAAGCCCACATCTTCCTCAGGGCTTTCGAGGTGTGTGAGGTCGAAACGCTCGGGGGCAGGCTCATCACGTGACTCCACCATTGCTGCTTTGCCCTTTGCTGCAGTTAAAGCTGCAGCTTTTTGCCGCCTTTTCAACCCTTATAGCTTCAGCTTTTTCAGCTTTTTCTTTCGCGACCAGGTCATTCTGAGCGATGACCGCAGATGTCAGGCCTGCCGCATCAGCGCGGCCGTGCTGTTTGTTCTTCCTCCACGTCTTCTTAGGGATGGCGTCAGGGGTACCAATAGGAAGCCGATCGAGGGTGTCGTTGCGCTGTGCAGTCTTTAACATCGTGTTAGCAGTTTGAATGAATGCGCTATCGAGCCGTGATTGCGCTTCAGGTCCCAGATCGCCTCGAGCTTCGATTAGCTGTAAAGTAGCGCCTGCAATATCGTTTTCTTTAGCATTAGGCGATACCACAACTCGTCGCTGCTCTCCATAGCTAGGCTGCCAGTTACTCACCGTAATAGGCGGGCAGCGAGCATGTAGTAGTAATCGAGGCAGAGGTTGGCCGGTCTGATAGCCGAGTAGCAAATGATGTTTGCAAGGTAAACCATAACGCTGAAGCAGCTCACATTCGCAACTATTCGGCAAGTCGTCGTTTATCTCGATTGCAAACTCAGACATCTTTACCCATTCATCTTTGACGAGTTTCAGCGCCAGCTTACTGACACTGCCGATTAAGAAGCTCCATGTATCGGCAGTGAGCGTCCGCAAGGTTTTTTCACCCAGGGCGAAGTCCAACCGTCAACTGTTAGATTAGAGAGGTAGTCTCAAGAAGCGGAAGTGCAAGCGAACACGAGGGGATCATGGCGAGGAAGGGCTGCGGGGAAGCCATTGCTTTATTGTCCCTTCTGCCAGGTGTGGGTCGGGCATGCCCCAAGGTCGCGAAGTGCGTATGGGTAAAACTTATGCGGGTTTATTTTTGGTACAGCGCCAAGAACTTTAAGGTTTAGATATTTACACTTTAGAAAGTATCTTGAAATTGGGCCAGATGGAAGGTTTTCGCAGATTTACTGACGGTGGGAAATTTGGCTACGTTTGATAGGGTTGGGCTTCGTTCCAATTGCTCGTTCGTATGCCTGTAAGGTGCCGTTTATTGAGGGCATTAATTCATGATTAATGAGCAGGGCAGTCCCCCGACTTCCCGTAAGACGGGTGTAGCTCCGGTGTCTGAGAATTAAGTTTAGACTTAAATTCAGGTACCCGGTTTTAGTCGGTACCATTGACAGCTTCCTTGAGGAAGCTGTTAGAGGTGTTGATTTTTTTTTTTTTTCTTTTGCGTGCCCTACGCTGCTACTCTGTTGGCCCTCATAGGCTATAGTCCACCGGGTTGATGTAACAGATCATGACGTGCACTTGGAGCTCTACGTCAATTAAGCGATGGCGCTATCAGTAGTGTATCCACCCAAGGGATCGGCCACCTATCCACTATCGAGTGACCTATCTTCCCCCAGGCCTGCTTCCTTCAATCCCCAGTTCACTTCCCCAGCGAGCACCGGCTTATGCAAATGTATTTGTGACCGCAGTATTATGGCCGTCCACGGTCTCGGGGGTGATGCCATCGACACCTGGACCCACCCGAAGTGGAAGGCGTTGTTGAAAGACTTATGCGAAGCAGATTCCCGATGCACGTATCCTGACCTTTGGCTACAATGCCGCGGCCGCCTTCTCCGACTCGACAGCGGAGGTGATCGACCACGCGAAGAGCCTGGTGGACAAACGAGAAGAGGCAGAGATACATGACAGATCAGGGTGAAGTGGTAGCATGTGGCTGGAAAGGTTAACGTAGCAGGAGCAAGGCCAGCCGCTCATCTTCATTGTACATTCTCTGGGAGGAATCGTCGTGAAGTAAGTGAGATGGAATCTAGATTTATGAATGAAGACATGGGAGACTGATCTGTGCTGCAGGCATTGTTTAAGGCGCGTCTGGAGCCACGATATCAACCCATCCGCGATGCCACACTAGGCATTATCTTCTTCGGCACCCCATACCGGGGCAATGGCAAAGCGGTCTATGGTAAAGCGCTGCCAAATATGGCCCAGACCATGACCCATTGACCACCGGCGCGTCTAGTGTCGGCACTGCAGACTAACAGCGACGTCCTCATACGGTTGACGTCGGACTTTGGATTCTATCTGCAGCAGTATCAAGTGGTCAGCTTTTACGAGCAGCGGCCGATGAAGATCTTCAGCTTGGTATGGAAGACATGTCCTCCTGCGATTATTCTGTTCATTGACTTGCTATAGATCGCCGAGAAGCAGTCGGCCTTACTCGAGGTCGAACATGAAGAACAGATTCCCGTCGATGCCGACCACAGTGCGATGCAAGTTCGCGACGGAGGACGACCCTACATTTGAGAAGGTGTATAAGCGCATTCGGCGGATGCGAAAAGGGTCACGGCTCGCCCGAGGGGAGGAGGCGGGTATGTTGGCATAAGACATTGAGAAGAAAGATCTTACTTAGGAAGCGCTGTCCTAGCGTCACGCGCATACAACATGAACTTTGAGGTACCACACCTGCTTAGTCCCGTCTTCACTGGGCAGGAAGAAATCTGCCAAAGTCTCGACTCGTCTCTATTTCTTGCTCGTCCGCCTTGAGTGGCAGTGCAACGACGCTTCGTGCTGTATAGCCTGGGCGGCTCCGGCAAGACACAGATCTGCATCCGGTACGCGCAGGTGCATCGAGAGAGGTATGTCTGATGTCCGAGATTGATAACCCACTAGACTACGATCATATTCTAATACACAACCTCATCTAGGATACTGGGGCGTGTTCTGGATCGCCATCGACACAGATCGCCCTTATCCTTCAGGTCGATCAGGACATCGAGAGTGTCAAACGAGTGTAATCCGATACCAACCATCTATTGGCCGCCCCAAAACCAGAGAAGCCGGCCGCCACGACCTATTCTTAGCGGCAAGTGCGGATGACTTCAACCATTCATGTGCTTGCCTAGACATTCACCCTACACCAGTGAGATGTCGAATCCAAGCCAACAGCAGAGTGACCGACGCTGTGTAACTGAGACGATGCAAGAAATGCCTCGCGAGGCTGCGAGGATAACTGAGGATGACAACGAACACGAGCCGGGGCTTTCTGTATAAGTATGTAACTCGCGGCTAGCACTTTCACCTAGCATCATCACATTATCCGTCACCCGGCTCGCGGCTACCAGTTCCAACCAAGGTTAAGTGCAAAATCATTCACTATGGCAGCATCCTGGCCCTCAAATGAGCCTGCTACCTCCGGACAGTCCGCAATGACAGGAGATCACATGCCCACTCAAGCAGACGAAGAGTACTTGGTTCAAGTTTCAAGCTCCACTGTCACCGATGACGATAAACCTGCTCAGATCAAATCTGCAGAGCCCTTGCATACTGTTAACAGCGACAGGTGCAAAGGTTGCGATGAGAAGCGTGGTGAAAAATATTGCGGGAACTGCCGGCAGATTCTTTGCGAGGATTGTTGGGCGCGTTTGCCCCTGCATTTCCGGAATGACCCTCGTCACCCCGCTGTGTCGTATCAAGAACAGTGAGCTATCCTTTCTGCTTTCACATCCATACACGGTTGAAAGCTGACCCCGGAAAGCAAACTGTTCAAAGAGATTGTAAATCCCCAATGGACGGACGAGCAGCGGCAACAGCAACACAAGCAGGACATGCTCACCCTCTGGTTTTCTGTTGATCGCGAGGACACCGGAGAGCTGCGACTCGAGGAGTTTCCCCGATTCGGCCGCTTGGTGGAGGATCACCGGCGGAAACACGGACAGAAGTCTCCATGTTACGCCCAGCTTGTTTCCTTCATCGGAAACACCGGGGCGGGTAAGAGCACCTTGATCCGTGTACTCGTGCAACAGCCGTGGGACATTGGGCACCTGGGAGCAGCTGAGAGGCCTTCGGTTTGTCTTCCTATCGCTGGACGTTGCGGGGACACAGTACCCACTTCTGGAGATGTGCATCTCTATGCGGCCCCTCACATAGACGCTGCGCAGGAATGGCGCCTCTTACTGTATGCTGACTGCGAGGGCTTCCGTGGAGGGAACCAGCCGGCCGCACTCAAGGTGAAACAGCATGCCTTCGCAGAACTTCACGAGGCGATCAAGGCCAGGACTGCCAGTTCCGTTAGATGGGTGAGGGAGGCGCTCTCGTTCCTCAACGGGCCACGCAAGTGGATCTTGAATCTCAAAGGCAGCCGGGAGAACGCAGTCAGGGAACTCTTCCCACGCTTACTATACAACTTCTCTGACGTCGTCGTCCACGTCATACCTTGCGCAGCATCTAGGATGTTGGAGAACGACATAGCCAAGCTTCTGGAATGGGCCCAGAACTCACAGAAGACGGCCGTCAACCGAGTCATTCTTCCGCACCTGATCGTGGTGTTGACCTTGTCCCCGAATGAGCTGTCGGACTGGGATCCTGCCAAGACCACTCCTGTAATTCTCCATGAGCATCTATCGGCTTTGGAAACAAACACCGTCATCAGAAAGTATTGGCGGATGCTTAACCAACTGCGAAACACGACCATTACGACTCTAGGCGGCTTACTGGAGCACTGCTACTCCTCCGTAACGTTCATTCGAATTCCAGACGCAGAGAATCAACATCTATTCTCTAAGCAGCTCCGATCACTCGACTCGCTCATCCACGAGGCAGCAGACAAGGCCGAGCGCACGAAGACGGAAGCGGGATGTCTTCTCACGCCGGAGATTCAGAGACGGATGTTCACAATGGCCTTTGACCACTACAAGGACAACCTGGAGAAGCCATTCGACTTCCTCGAAAGCGTATTCTCCGTGTGTCCCCTCGATGACAGTCTCTCAGCCACCTTCTTCGCCTTGCTAAGAACGACCGGGGTAGCATACCGATCTGCAGCCACGGAAGCCTCGGGACGCGAATTCTGCTCGGCTGTTACTCCCGTCCTATGCTCAACCATCGCTCTCGATTCCTGTCAATCTAATGAGAAGTACCCCGGAAGGTTGAGGGACATTTACAGAGGCAGGACCATGAATTCACAATGCGTCGGCGAGGAGAACAACGTCACGGCGACGTACCAATCGCAAGTGGCGAGGGCAATCCGCGATTTTTTCGACCGAGCGTGGCCGTGCGACTTCGTTGGCCAGGATGGAAAGAAATGTGTCAACTTTCGCCTAGCACACGACAAGGTCTACGAACACCAAGACAGCACCGGTGAGGTCATAGGTTTCGGAACATTCCAATCGGCGTTTGTGGACGAGTTGTTGCTGTGCTGGAACGACAAGATCGACGAATCTTTCCGTGAGCTAGATGACCTTCAAGGGAAGTCTGATGCTGTCGTGCATCCCCATGAGCAGTCGAATGGAGAAATGATGGTGACTTGGTCTGCTCACTGCGAGAATCTTCGAAAACTCTACTCCACCATACCCGAACTAGACCTAAGAAAGATTGAGACTTGCTCCTGGTGCTTGCGCGACAAGCCGCTGCAATTACTGGGGTGTGGACATCGTATCTGCTGGGGATGCACAGAGCTGGTGGGCGATCCCCTGACCTATTCCAGCGACGAGATGGTTTTCGTCGTTCGGAGCTGTGAGATGCACGTGTGTGAGGTACATACTCATGAGATTCACATTTATGAGACACATGCATGAGATGCGCACTTATAAAATGCACGCCTGTGAGATCCATGCTTGTAAGATGCATGTCTATGAGATGCACACCTGTGAGATACCCGCCTGTGAGATGCACGCCTGTGAGGTGCACGCCCGTGAGGTGCACGCCTGTAAGATGCACGCCTGTGAGGTACACGCCTATAAGGTGCACGCCTGTGAGGTGCACGCCTGTAAGGCGCATGCTTGTGAGATGCATGTTTATAAAATGTATGCTTGTAAGATGCATGTCTGTGAGATGCTGTCAACGGTAGATCACATCCAGGCAGCACCACAGGCAGCACCATAGGTAGTAGCAGCACTACAGGCAGTATCATAGGTAGCAGTATCATCACAGGCCGCAGCACAGACTGCAGCAGTGAAATAGGCTGTACCACAGGCTGTACCACAGGCTGTAGTAGCAGGACAGGCAGCAGAGCATTGCCATGATGTGTATATAAGACTGCTGCATATCCTTCATAGTCAATCAACGTGTTTCCTCTTCACCTCTGGATTGACATCTCTGACTTTGAGGCTTTGTGTGGCCTCTGCAACCTTCTGAAACCGCTCCACTTGTTACGCGACTTGACCTTCAAGGCGGACAAGATTAGTGAACGGTTGATGGAAACATGATTCATGCAATCGATGCTCGACAAGATTGATTCCTCTTGCTTGCTCACTAAGGTAACCTCTTAGCACTGTTTTCAACCACCATCACTGTCTGTATGCTTGAGCGGCTCGCCGCTAGCCTCGTCTTCAACGAAGATTCCCGCCAGCGGCACGTCCTCCTTCCTTTCCTGAACTCGCCTCTCCCAAGCGCCCTCCGGATCCAACGTCGCACCCACTCCTGATGCCCCGGAACCCGCCCTTGATACCCTTGGACCATTGACACGGCCGATTCGGCCGATTCGGCAGACGTTGCGGGTTATCAGCAGCAGGGGCCAGGTAACCCCGTGCACGAGTGGGTCCGCTCAAGACCTGGGCGGCCCGGCGATTGAATTCGTCCAGAGTCTGGGTGGCTCGGTAGTTGTCTCCGCCGCTGTATCTGCCGTATGCGCCGGGGGGTGCGCCGGAGGGTGGGTCGTTGTTTCCGCCGCTGTATCCGCCGTATGCGCCGGGGGGTGCGCCGGAGGGTGGGCCGTCGGATCCGCTGCCGAATCCGCCGTTGAATCCGCTGCCGTCTCCGCTGTTAGATCCGCTGCCGAGTCTGCCGCTGAATACGCCGGAGAATCGGCCGCGGTCGGGGGGTCAGGGTCGTGGGCGTCTTCGGCGACTAATTCGTCTTCGGGGATTGGTAGTCGCGGAGGGTTGGGGTCGGCGGGGCATATGTATCCCTTTGCGCGAGTTTCGCCGTCAAGGATTTGTTTCGCTCGCTCTAGGAAGGCACGTATTTCAGGGTGTTCTAGCACACTGGAGGCGTCTGGGCGGGTCCGACGATATGCCAGCACCGGTGTTAGAAGGGCCATTGGAAGGCTCGCCGTAATTTTGGTTGTTGTAGGAGCCACTGGAAGTCGGGCCGTGGCTTTGGTATGGATTCGGGCCATTGCTGGAGTAGCCGCCGGGAGGAGGGCCATTGTGGGACATGTTGTGGGTAGATGTTCACGCAGAGTTAAGTATGATGGTGATTTGTTCGTGTAAAAATAGCTTCTCAGTCAAAATCTGGCCTATTTTTGGAAGTCACCAAAGTTTTGTGCAGTCATCAGGCTCAGTCGCAACGAGGCAGTCGTGGGAGGTAGCAGGTAATGGTGGGAGGCAGCAAGTAGTGGTGGGAGGGGGCAGGTAGTGATGGGAGGCA
>Ga0335072_10002396_pt1 | contig 29109 bp, 29 predicted proteins | sample Lox_Sample_21_FD_206725 | JGI IMG/M metagenome (GOLD analysis project Ga0335072, IMG submission 206725) | Soil microbial communities from Loxahatchee National Wildlife Refuge, Florida, United States - Lox_Sample_2.1 | ecosystem: Environmental > Terrestrial > Soil > Wetlands | place: USA... | reverse complement strand
CGCGCCTGAGCCCTCACCATGTCATTGCGAGGAGCGAAGGGACGCAGGGAAATGCTTGTCTCCCGATCAAGCTCCCACTATGGCGCAGTACTCGCCAGCGTGCGGCGCGCGGCCCTGACATCCCCCGTGCTGACCGGCGACGCGTGGTTCCCCCAGGCATTGCGTATATATGTCACCACATCGGCAACCTGCCGGTCGGACAATTTCCAACCGAACGGCGGCATCGCAGGCGCGGTGGGCGCGGCATCGGTTGCCACCGCGCGGCTTCCCTCAAGCACGACATGAATCAGAGAGGTCGGTTCCGCCGACTGCACCAGCGGACTGCCCTTCAAAGTCGGGAACAGCCGGGCAACGCCGCTCCCCTGCTCCGTATGGCACGCGGCGCATTCATCGGTATAGATCGCCGCGCCGGCTTGCATAATGGGATCGCTCGCCGGCATTGGCTGACTGGGCGGATTGTTCCCCGCAGGCTGGTCCTTCAAGAACACTGCGATCGCGCGCAGGTCCGCCGTCGTCATATGCGACGACGAGTCTTCGACCTCATCAGCCATCGGCCCCGAAGCGATGGCGTGCGCATTCGCCCCGGTCTTGAGATACGAGACGATATCCTGGACCGACCACGAACCGACTCCGACATGCTCGTTGCCGGTTATGTTCGGCGCAAACCAGCCCTGAACAGAAAAGCCGCGCAGGAATTGGCCGTTTCGATCGGCGCCAAGGAAGTTCTTCGGCGTATGGCACGTGCCGCAATGCCCCGGCCCCTCGACCAGGTAAGCGCCGCGGTTCCAATCGGCGGATTGGTGCGGATCGGGCTTGAATGTCCCGGGCCTAAAGAAAAGCCTATTCCAGACCGCCATGCCGAGGCGAATGTTGAACGGGAAAGGAAGCGCGTCGCTATGCACCCGATTGTGCACCGGGTTCACTGTGTTCAGATAGGCCTTGAGCGCAATCAGATCCTGCCGCGTCATTTTGGTGTAAGCCGGGTACGGCATCGCCGGGTACAGCCTGACGCCCCCGGGGGCGATGCCTTGCGTCACGGCGCGAATGAATTGCGCATCGGTCCAGCCGCCGATGCCGGTTTTGCGGTCGGGCGTGATATTGGCACCGACCACGTTGCCGAACGGCGTTTCGATCGCCAGCCCTCCAGCGAAGGGCCGCCCGCCCGGGTCGGTGTGGCAGGCGGCGCAGTCACCCAGCACCGCCACATAGCGCCCATGCGCGATCTGGCTGAAATTTTGCGGATCCGGTGCGGCCGTCTGTGCGGCCGCGCCCGCCGAGAGCACAACGACCAACGCAGCAGCCGCCAGGCTCGATCCGATGCGACGGGAAATCATGCCTGCACCAGCGGGCCGGGATACTTGAGGTATTGCTCGCGGATCGCCTTGGCAGACCAGTAGGCAATCGCGGCAACCGTGTCGGTCGGGTTGTAACCGGCATTCTGCGGAAAGGCGCTTGCGCCCATCACGAACAAGTTGGGCACGTCCCAACTCTGCAGATAGCGATTGAGCGCGCTGGTTTTCGGATCGGTCCCCATGATCGCGCCGCCGCAGGTATGCGTGGTCTGGTACGGAACGATACTGTACGGCGCCGTGCGTGGGTGCTTCACCATCTGGCGGGGGTTCGTCTTCTGCATGATCTCGGCCGCGCGGTCGGTCAGGAAGGCGCTCATCTTCACCTCATTGGGATGGAAATCGAACGTCATCCGCATCAGCGGCCGGCCAAGATGGTCCTTGTAGGTCGGGTCCAGGTCCAGATAGTTGTCGCGATAACTGTAGTTGCTGCCGGAGCAAAAGAAGGCGATGGAGGAGAGGTAGTTGTCGGCCACGGCTTTCTTCCATTCCGCGCCCCATCGCTTCGTGCCAGGGGGCACCGGTGTGGTCTCGATCGGCCGGCCATTGGTCTGGATCATGCCGATATAGCCACCGCCGACAAATCCGTGTGGGCCGTGGTCGAAATTGTCGCCGTTGTAGTTGTCGATGATCATCCCGTTCGCACCGGAGGCGATGAACGGATTGAAAATCCTGTCGTCGTAGAACCCCTCCACGATCGAGGTCGTCTGGTAGGAGAAGTTCCGTCCGATCACGCCCTCACCCGAGTTGACATCATAGGGCTTGCCGATACCGGACAGCAGCAGCAACTGCACATTGAACAACTGAAACGCGCATAACAGCACCAGTTCCGCCGGCTGCTCCCACTCGTTGCCGCTGGTATCGACATAGGTGACGCCGGTCGCACGCGTTCCGGATCCGTCGAGATTAATCCTTGTGACCTCGCAAAGCGTGCGTGCCTCAAAATTCTGCTCTCGAACCAAAACCGGCAAAAGCGTTGTTTGCGGGCTGGCCTTCGAGTAATTGCCGCAGCCGAACCGTTCGCAGAACCCGCAATAGGTGCACGCCCCAAGGGTCACACCCAGCGGATTTGTATAGGCCTGCGAGAGATTCCCCGACGGCTGCGGAAACGGTTGATACCCAAGCTGCTTCGCCGCGTCGGCGAACATTGCGGCGGCATAGGGTTGGCGCTGCGCCGGCGTCGGATAGGGGCGCGAACGCGGCCCTTCGAACGGATTGCCGCCCGCCTGTATTTTCCCCTGCAAATTGCCCGCAGTCCCTGACGTGCCGCAGAGGTATTCGAAACGGTCGTAATGCGGCTCCAGCTCATCGTAGGTGACGCCCCAGTCCTGGATCGTCATGTCGGACGGCAGGAAGTTGGCGCCGTAGCGCTGCGTCAGGTGGGTTCGCGCGACAAAGTCGGTGGGCAAAAAGCGCCAGGTCTGTCCGTTCCAGTGAACGCCCGCCCCGCCGGCGCCGTTGCCCGGCAAGAACGAACTCCAGCTCCGGATCGGCAATGCCGTCTGCCCGGGCCTGTTGCGAAACGTCATCGCCGTCTGCGCCGGCTGCACCAGCAGCCCGTTGCGGATCGCATAGCGCAGTTCGTCCGGCGCGTAGCCCGGCGGAAAGCTGGAAGCGGTATCGCGCCACGGTCCGCGCTCAATCGCCACCACCCGCAGCCCCTCTTGCAGCAATTCGTGAGAGAGCATTGCGCCGGTCCATCCCAGACCGATCACGACAACGTCGGTAGCCGGAAGCTTCCTTGCCATGCAGACCCCGTTCGTTCGTTGTTCAACCGTGCTGCTTCAATCGCTGGCGGAGTTCCATGCCGGGCGGCCCATGATTGCCACCGGCGGCAGCGGATAGCGCTGGTTGTGACGGTCGATCCAAGCGCTGTAATCGTAACGGGCGCCGGGAAAGCCGATCATCTTCCAGCCCACCATGTCGCGATTGCCGCCGTACACCGGATCCGCGAAGAAGCCCTCTTTGGTGTTCTGCAGCAGCAATTCGAAGAATGCCTTGCTGTGAACGGTACCAAGGTTCACCGTCCCGCTTTCCATCCCACCGATCAACATGTCCTGCTCGCTTGCCGGAAGTTCGGCAAAGCCCTTGCCGGCGAATTTTTCGCGGCTCACGCGATCGAGCGCGGCGAGTGCGTGGCGATAGAACTGGGCCGGCGTGAACGGCGACTGGTCACCCTGCTGGGGCGTGCCGGCGGCGAACGGCGGCTGCATGTAGCGGCCGCTGGCCTGCCCAAACGGACCCGCGAGCTGGCGATCGATGAACATGGCACATCCGGCGTCCTTGCCGCCCGGCACCTTGTCGTCCGGCGGGATCAGGCGATCGACCAAGGCTTCGGCGATCCGGGCTTCCTCCGGTGTGAAATACTGCCACGGCCCTGGCTGTGCTTCAGCGGGCGGCGCGGCGGCGCCAGGTGACCAGGGCAACGCACCTTTGATCGTGCGCGCGTGTGCTTCACCGGCGAGCAATCCGAATACGACACCCGATACCCCTGCCAGCAGCTCACGCCGCCGATGGCGGGCAGGTGACCGATCTTGCGATAACATGAGAACTGCCTCCCTGGTGCCCCTGCGCCTAGCCCGGCCAGAGTCCGACCAGCGCACCCCATGGCCGCGAAGTTGATAACTTCCGGGAGCCGCAGCGGCCATCCGGAACGCAAGTCACGGATGAACTTCGACGGCGATCGCAGCGGCTACCGCTTGCGGCAGATGCGCCGTCGTCGCGTTCTTCATCGCCTTGCGCAGCTTCGCCAGGGCCCGCGTTTCGATCTGGCGGATGCGCTCGCGTGAGACGCGGTACTCGCTGGCCAGTTCCTCGAGCGTGGTCGGATCTTCCTTCAGCCAGCGCTCGCTCAGGATATGCCGCTCACGATTGTTCAGCGAGGGCAGTGCTTTCGCAAGGCATGCCTTCCGCATGTCGAATATCTCGCGATCGGCCAGCACCGTTTCGTAGCTTTCCGATTCGTCTGGCATGTGATCCTGCCATTGATCGGCACCGTCATCCTGGATCGGCGTATTCAGGCTGCGATCCGGTCCATTCATCCGAAGGTTCATCGTCACCACGTCACGCACCGGCACGTCCAGTACCTCGGCGATCTTATCCGCTTGCTCCGACGATAGATCGCCGGCGTCCAAGGCGTTCAAGTTCCCCTTGATCCGCCGCAAATTGAAGAACAGTTTTTTCTGCGAGGCCGTGGTGCCCATTTTTACCAGCGAAGCGGAATGCAGCACGTATTCCTGGATTGCCGCGCGAATCCACCACATCGCATAGGTCGCGAGACGGAAGCCCCGATCCGGATCGAATCGCTGGACCGCTTGCATCATGCCTATGTTGCCTTCGCTGACAAGGTCGCCGAACGGCAGGCCGTAGCCGCGATAACCGGACGCAATACGCGCAACCAGGCGCAAATGCGATGTAACCAGCTTATTGGCTGCGGCGGAGTCGTGTTTATCGCGCCACAGATGGGCGAGGCGGAATTCCTCCTCGGCCGTCAGCATCGGCATCCTGTGGGCGGCCTGCAGATAGCGCGATAGACCGGCGTCAGACGGACTGGTGTAAGCGGCAGAGGCCATGATCGACTACCTTCCCCAAGCGGCATACGGTCCGGCTTGCAAGCCGGTGCCGGCGTTGCCGATGTTTGCATCATCACTTTGTCACGCACCGACCGTAGCCCACGCGCCGGCACCGAAAGCACCAGCAACATAGGAGCCTGGCGCCAGCCGATTCCATTGATCGAGAGTACGGACCGGCAATCTTCAGTGGCCGGTCACCCGATACCAAGGTTTAACGGCGGCCGGCGGCGCGGATCGCGCGGCCGTACCTGAACCCGACATAGGGACAAGGAACCAGCATATCGAACAAAACCACCAGCGTGCGGCCTGATGCAGCCGTTGGCTCAACGGCGCGCGCCACCTTCCGATGCGAGCTTCAGCCGGTCGGCCATGCGGGCAAGATCCGGCAACGAACCGGCACCCATCTTCCGCATCACCTGGCCGCGATGCACCTTCACCGTCACTTCGCTGATGCCGATATCGCCGGCGATCTGCTTGTTCAGCCTGCCCACGACGACCAGCTCCATCACCTCGCGTTCGCGTGTTGTCAGGGTGTCGAAGCGGGCGCGCAGATCGGCCAGCGACTTCTCGTTCTGTAGCCAGGCGCGGTCCTTGGCCAACCCGACCTGGATCGCATCCAGCAGATCCTGGTCGCGGAACGGCTTGGTCAGGAACTCGATGGCGCCGCCCTTCATCGCCTGCACCGACATCGGGATATCGCCATGGCCGGTCATGAAAATGATCGGCAGATGGATGTTGGCCGCCGTCAGCTCGCGCTGGAAATCCAGTCCGCTGCGCCCCGGCAGCCGCACATCCAGCACCAGACAGGTCGGTACATTGGGCCGCCCGGTCTGCAGGAACTCGGGAACCGAGGCGAGCGTTCGCGCTTGCAGGCCCACCGAGCGGAGCAAGCTGCCGAGCGCTTCTCGGACCCCCGGATCGTCGTCGATGACGACAACGGTCGCTTCTGGTTCAGTCATTGTCCGCGCTTTTGCCACGACACGTCCGCCATGCCGGCCCCCATGCCGGCCCCCATGCCGGCCCCCATGCCGGCAAAGGAGGGGTCGCGTGTTGCGATCGACTCCGGATCAACCGGCACCCGGTCCGCGCAACCGGAACCTCCTGGCGCACGATAGGCGCGGGCGTGCCGGGCAGTCTACCCGGCTGTTACAGGCCGAGGGATCGCCGATACGGTTCTACCTTCGACACATCCATCTGAACCACGGTATAACCTGATTACCGCTGCAATAACCTCCAGGGTGGCCTAACTCCACGCGGCCTGCGGCGTCCCGCTTTGACGTTGCGGAATGCAACGTGGCTGGATGTCCGGCCAGGAGAACTTTGGTGCCGACGAAGCCGTTGATTGCCATTGTGGACGATGATGAGGCCGTGCGTCTGGCAGTGCGAAGTCTCATGCGATCCGTCGGACTGGCGGCGCAGGTCTTCAGTTCGGCGGCGGACTTCCTGGGATCGGCCGACATGGCGCGCGTGGCGTGCGTGATCCTGGACATAACCATGCCGGGAATGGGCGGCCTGGCCCTGCATCGCCAGCTTATAACGTCTGGGTACGCGAACCCGACCATCTTCATCACCGCCAGGCCCGACGACGGAACACGCGCTGAGGCACTGCGCCAGGGAGCGTTGTGCTATCTGCGCAAGCCGTTCGCGGAGGACGATCTGCTTGGCTGGGTCAACGTCGCACTCGGCCGGCCCGGGGCGGCCGGAGCGAAGTCGCCGTAAAGAATTTCATAATTTGAATGACGCCTTGACATTTGCGCACACCTCGCGTCACCCCAGCGCATACTCCACTTCCGGCGTGTAGACCGATTGCTCCTTTCCCAGCAGCGAGCTGAACAATGTGAAATGCTCGATCGGAACAGGATCAGAACGAAAAAGATTGTGGGCCTGCACGAAGCTCGCCAGCTTGGCTTCGGACGCATTGTCCAGCCGCGCCAGTGAAACATGCGGGGCGAAGCGGCGGCGTTCCGGTTCCAGGCCGATGCGTTGCAACGCGGTCTCGATCTTGTTCTGCAGGTGATCGAGTTGCGGGTTCCGTTCCACCCCCACCCACAGCGATGTGCTGCGTCCGGACCGGTCGAACGTGCCGACGCCTGACAGTGTCAGGGAAAAGCCGCGCGCTTTCAGCGTGGCCAGAGCGAGGTCGATTTCCTCGGCGCGGTAGGCGGGGGTTTCGCCGATGAAGCGTAACGTGATGTGGTAATTTTCGGGCGGCACCCATTTCGCGCCCGGAATGCCGGCATTGGCCAGCATCGCCACGCGTTGGCGCAGTTCCCAGGGCAGGTCGAGCGCGACGAACAGCCTCATGCCGGGCGGACCTCCTGCAACAACTTTTCCACCAGCGGCAGGACGTGCGCAACAACCTTGCGCACGCCTGATGCATTGGGGTGCAGCCCGTCCGGCTGCGTCAAGGCCGGCACCTCGGCCACGCCCTGCAGAATGAACGGATCATACAGCACGCCCGGGCGGTGCCCGAGCTTGTCGAACACAGCGCGGAACGCTCGTTCGTAGTCGGGACCCATGTTGGGCGGCGCGTACATGCCTTCCAGCAGCACGGGGATGTGCTTCGCCGCGAGCGTGTTCAGGATGGCCGTCAGGTTGGCTTGCATATCCTTCGGATCCTCGCCTCGCAGACCGTCATTCCCGCCCAGTTCGACGATGGCCGCATCCGCGCCGCCCGCCAGCACCCAGTCCAGCCGAGCGCGTCCCCCGGCGGTGGTATCGCCCGAGACGGCGCCATCGATGATGCTTACGTCGTAGCCGTGAGCACGCAGAGCCTGCTGAAGCTGCACCTCGAACCCCTCATTGTGCGGCAGGCCATAGCCGGCGGAGATCGAGTCCCCCAGGACCAACAGCCGGATCGGGGCGGCCAAGGCGGGCGGGACGGCCGTGCAGAACGCGATACACAGCGTGCCGATCACGGGAAACAGGAAGAGGCCGCGTCGGCGGGCGTTGGACCCGCCTTCCGTCCCTCCGGCGCGGAGGCCATATGCTGTCGCCATGGATGCCATCCCGTCGTCTCCGGCTCCCGCCGACTCCGCGCCGCTCGTCCAGGTGAGAAACCTGCATTTGACGGTGCCCGCCAGTGCTGGGCCGGTCAACATCCTGCGTGGGATCGACCTGGACCTGGGTCGCGGCGAGGCCGTCGGCCTGATCGGCCCGTCCGGTTCCGGCAAGACCAACCTGATGATGGTGCTGGCCGGGCTGGAACGGGCCACCTCCGGCAGCGTCCACCTGGCCGGGGCGGAGGTCACGGCGCTGGACGAGGACTCGCTCGCACGTCTGCGCCGTACCCATGTGGGAATCGTATTCCAGGCCTTCCACCTGATCCCCACGATGACGGCACTGGAGAACGTTGCTGTGCCGTTGGAACTCGCCGGGCGTGCCGACGCCTTCGAACGGGCGCGCGAGGCGCTTTGTGCCGTGGGCCTGGGCCACCGGCTGACGCATTTGCCCGGCCAGCTTTCCGGTGGCGAGCAACAGCGGACCGCCCTTGCACGGGCCTGCGTGGTGGAACCGCTGCTGCTGCTGGCCGACGAACCTACCGGAAACCTGGACCACGCCACGGGCGCCCAAGTGATGGACCTGTTGTTCTCCATGCGTGCCGCCCATGGGAGTACGTTATTGCTCATCACCCATGATGCGGAACTGGCCGGGCGTTGCGATCGGTGTGTGCAGATGTCGGACGGGCGGGTGGTAGAGGCGGAGACTGACCTCGCCCGCGAAGTGGGAGAGGTCGGGGCGCGATAACGCCGACGGCGAAGGTGATCGGGTCGGTACGAACTTGGTCCGTGCCCTTCCGATCACCCTCACCCTCCGCGCTACGCGCCTCGACCTCTCCCGCCGCCGGCGGGAGAGGTTAGTCGAAACCTTCCACCAGCTCCGCGATCTTCTCCGGATCTGCTTGCTCCATCACCCGCCGTGCGAACCGCGCGCAGTCGTCGATCGCCACCGCCCGCACCCGTTGCTTCACGCGCGGCACCGCCCCGGCGTTCATGCTGAACGACCGCAGCCCCAGCCCGAGCAATAGCGGCGTCAGCCGCGGCTCGGCCGCCATCTCACCGCACACCGACACCGGCATACGCATCCGCAACGCCGCCTCGGTTGCGAACTGCACCAGCCGCAGCACCGACGGGTGCAGCGGATCATAGAGAACGGCCACGTCGGTCTCAGCGCGGTCCACTGCCAGCGTGTAGGCCGTCAGGTCGTTGGTGCCGATCGAGAAGAAGTCCGCCTCCAGGGCCAGCGCGTCGGCCGACAGCGCCGCGCCCGGCGTCTCGATCATGATGCCCAGCGGGGGCAACTTCTCCGGAATCCGCTCGCCCCGGCGGCGCAGGCGGCGCGCGACGCGCTCGAACACCTCGCGCGAGGCGCGGACCTCGGCCACGGTGGTGACCATGGGCAGCATCACGCGGACCGGCCCCGCGACAGCGGCGCGCAGGATGGCGGCGAATTGCGTCTCCAGCAGCTCCTGCCGGCGAAGCAGCAAGCGAATGCCGCGCATGCCCAGCGCCGGGTTGGGGTCGGCCACCTCCGGCACCAGGCCGGCACTGGCCAGCGCCTCGATGTCCTTCTCTCCGCCCCAGTCCAGCACGCGGAAGGTGACCGGGTCGCCGTTCATTGCCTCCACGATGGCACGGTAGCTTTCTGCCTGGGTCGCCTCATCCGGCACCGTCTCGCGGTTCATGAACAGGAATTCGGTGCGCAACAGGCCGATGCCGACGGCGCCGGATTGGGCAATCAGCGGCAGTTCCATCGGCAGTTCCAGGTTTGCCTGCAGTTCCACCGCCTCGCCGTCCGTCGTCTCAGCCGGCAATCGGCGCAGCCGCGCGTAACGCTGGCGCTCCCGGGCGAAGGCTGCCACGGCACGGCGGGCAGCCGTCAGCGTCTCGTACGACGGGTTCAGCACCACCGTTCCCGCGCCGCCATCCACCACGGCGATATCGCCCGTCTTGATCGCATGTGCGACGCCGACCGCGCCCAGCACCGCCGGGACGCCCAACGCACGCAACATCACCGCGGTATGGCCGTCCGCCCCGCCTTCCTCCGCCGCCACACCCGCCAGCCGTGACGGATCCAGCAACGCGGCATCCGATGGCCGCAGAGACTCGCTGACCAGCACCGCGCCCTCCGGCAGGCCGGCAAAACTCTTGAACGGCGCGCGCGTCAGGTTGCGCACCAGGCGGCGCGCGATCTCGCGGATTTCCTCGGCGCGGCGTTCCAGGCCGGCGCGGTCTTCCGCCGCCATGCCATGCTCTACCTGCGCCAGGATCGCCGCGGCGATCGCATCGGACTCCGCCACCACGGCACTTTCGGCCGACAGCAGAGTCTCCTCGATGCGGCGGCGCACGCCGCGGATCAGCCGCGACGGACCCAACATGCGAATATACGCATCGATCAGCGGCGCAATCTCGGCTTGGCTTTCTTCCGGCAAGATCGTCAGCCGCGTCCGCAGCTTCCCAAGCTGCTGGCGCGACTGCGCTATAGCCGCCTCGAGGCGTGCACCCTCACCGGCGATGTCGGCCGCCTGGATCTTGTGCCGCGTGATCTCCGGCACCGGTTCCGACGCACCGAACACCGGCCCGATCGCCACGCCCGGCGACACGGCAATTCCGACAAAATTTCGTTCTGGACGTTTGTTCCCCCCAGCGATGGCCCGTGCCAGGCGCTTGTGCTGCGGTGCCGGCGGTTCACCCGGACTCATTGAAGCCGGACTCGACCAGCGCCGTCAGCGCATCCAGCGCCTCCCGCGCGTCCCATCCTTCAGCCCGCAGCTCGATCGTCGCGCCCATGCCGGCGCCCAGCATCATCAGCCCCATGATGGAGCGTGCCGAGACGGACTGCCCGTCCCGCAGGACATCGACCGAGGCGTTGAATTGCTCTGCCAGTGTCGCAAACTTCGCGGCTGCCCGCGCGTGCAGGCCCCTCTTGTTGGCAATGCTGACGCGCCGCGTCAGCGCGGGCGACGCTGCTCCAGATGAGGGCTCGGGGGCGGGGGCTTCGGGCTCCGCCGCAGCCGTCATCCGCACTTGCCGTTCATCTTGCAGCCGTTCAGCACATGCGACGCCGCCGCGATATACTTGCGTCCCGCCTCCTCCGCGCAATTCACCGCATCGGCGATCGGCTGGCTGCCGCGCACTTTGGCGAGCTTCACCAGCATCGGCAGGTTCACGCCGGCGATTACCTCGACGTTCCGCTTCTCCATCATGGAGATCGCCAGGTTGGATGGAGTTCCACCGAACATGTCGGTCAGCAGTACGACGCCGTCACCGGTATCGCACTGCTTGATACAGTCCTCGATCTCCGCGCGGCGGTTGTCGATGTCGTCCTCCGGACCGATGCAGACGGTGCGGACGTTGCGTTGCTCGCCAACCACATGCTCCATGGCGGAACGCAGCTCCACGGCGAGGCGGCCGTGGGTCACCAGAATCATGCCGATCATGGAAGTATGAACGCTTCCCGACCGGCTCCGTGCGGAAGCCCGCTGTCTTTGGGTTGGGTCATGGTCGTCTCAGGCCTCCTGTGCCTGAACCGGCGAGGGCCGCGCGGCCTCGCCACTTAGCCTTCCGTCCGGACGCGGGATCGAACGGTCATTCCTCAGGTCGGCGGGATGCCCTTGCCGGGCCAACTCCCGATGGGTCACATTCAGCTGCCACTCAACGCCATCTTGCCCGCCCGCCGTCCGACCGGCGATACGGGATTCCAGGAACCGAGCCAATTGCTCCACAAGAAAGACGGAGCGGTGTTTCCCCCCCGTACACCCAATCGTGATGGTCGTATACTTTTTGCCCTCTTGCACGAACCTGGGCAAGAGCATGCTGACCAAATCCGTTAACGTTCGGAAAAATTGCTGATAGTCCGCGTCGGCGGCGATGAACGCGCCAACATCAGGATCCAGTCCGGTCTTGGCCTGTAACATGGGGTCGTAGTGCGGATTCCGCAAAAAGCGCGCATCGAATACCAGATCCGCTTCCCGCGGAAGGCCGTATGCGTACGCGAACGATACCAACGACACCACCATGCGCCGGTTCCCGCCTTTGCCGGCCTCGCCGAAGAATTGCTCGATCCGTTGGCGCAAAGCAGGCAGAGGCAGGTCCGAGGTGTCGAGCGCAAGGTCCGCGGCCTCATGCAGCGGGGCTGTCAGCGCTTGCTCAGCGGCGATACCGTCGGCCACGGGAGCCTGAGGTGCCAACGGATGGCGGCGGCGGGTTTCGGTGTAGCGCCGCAATAGAGTCGCTTCGTCGGCCCAGACGAAGACAAGTTCTGCGCGCAATGCGGGATTGCTCTGCAAATGACGCAGGGCGGCCAACACGGCACCGGCGTCGAAACCGCGGGTGCGGGCGTCCACCCCGATGGCGAGGCGCCGCTCGCTGCGGGCCACCATCTCCTCCAGCATCGGCAGCGGCGGATTGTCCACCGCCTCGTAGCCGATATCCTCAAGGGCTCGCAGCGCCGATGCCTTGCCGGCCCCGGACAGGCCGCTGACCAACACCACCCGCAGTCGCTGCTCTGTCGGGCGGGCAGCGCTCATGCCGCAAAAGCTCCGGCAACCTGGCCGACGCGGCCCAAAGCGCAATCCAGCGCGAGCACGACCCGCTCGACGGCGGAGGCCTGCATGGGATCCAACCGGATCAGCGGCAGCCCCAACCCGGCATGGTGGCCGGGCATCGGCATGCGGTCTGCCACCGCACCGAGTTCCGTCACCAGGGCAAGGCGCGCGGATCCGGCATAAGGCAGCCGCACGATCCCCAGCCCACGGACCTCCAAAAGCCCGGCGAGAGCGGCTGGGGGGCTGGCGACAATGCCCTCGATATCGACCCTATCATCCGCAACGAGATTGAGCCCGCGCCCGAGCAAACGCAGGGCAAGATCAGACTTACCGCAACCGGCCGGGCCGATCAGCAGCACGCCATGCCCGTCACGCGCCACGCAGCTTCCGTGAACCTGCTGTCGCCCCTGCATGGATGCCAAGTCTGAGCCTGGCCGCTGGCAAAGGAAAGAGGGGACAAACGAGGTAAGCCGCGGGGGAAGGCCTGCCATCCCGGTTCCGCCGCCAACGCGCTGACATGCAACGCTTCCTGGATCAGCAACCATACGCGACGCGGGAACTCTCGCATGCGGTGCATCGGCTTCCGCTGCTTCTGTCCCCGGTGTGCTCCCATCTGGATTCGAGCCGTGTGATGGCATGCGACTCATGCCGCGACGCCCGTGCAGCTTGCGGCAAGACCAGCCGGTTCAGCACAGATTTCACAGATCGCATAAAGCAAGGCGCGGATGGTTCGCAGGCAGTCTCGTGCACGGCAGTTAGCCAGTAGAGCATCTGGCATGGCTTGTCATCTCTCGACGTCGCCTATGGCTTGTTCTAATTGTGGGGCCGGCGGGTCCGAACCCGGCGCCCCGGCCATTGGTCCAAAGGAATGTTCCATGCGAGCCCGTATCTACCAGCCGCCGAAGACCGCCATGCAGTCCGGCCGGGCGATGACCCATCAATGGGTGCTGGAGTTCGAGCCGTCGCAGCCGCGCCGACCGGATCCGCTGATGGGCTGGATCGGAGGCGGCAACACGCAAGAGCAAGTGCGGCTGCATTTCGAGACTCAGGATGAGGCTGTGGCATATGCCAACAAAAATAGCCTTGCATACGATCTGGAATTGTCGCCGCCGCATCGCATGAAGCCAAAGGCCTATGCCGACAATTTCCGCTATGGGCGCACCGAGAACTGGACGCATTAGGCCGTTTTCCCCCCCCGTCATTGCGAGGAGCGCAGCCGCGAAACTATTTGTTTGCGTATATGAAACATTCAAACGGAATTGGCTTGCCGCTTCGTGCTTGCCAATGACAAACGTTTTGAAAGGATCGTCCTTTGACCCGCATGAAATTCGGCACCTTCCTCGCGCCGCATCATCCGGTGGGCGAGCACCCGACGCTGCAGCTTCGCCGGGACCTGGCATTCGCGACACATCTCGACCAGCTTGGGTTCGACGAGTTCTGGTGCGGTGAGCACCACTCCTCCGGCTGGGAAACGATCGGCTCGCCCGAACTATTTCTCGCTGCCGCGGGCGAGCGCACGCAGCGCATCCGGCTGGGTACCGGCGTCGTCTCCCTGCCCTATCACCATCCGTTCACCGTGGCGCAACGCATCGTGCTGCTGGACCACCTGACCGGCGGGCGCGTCATTTTCGGCACCGGCCCGGGCGCGCTGCCGGCCGACGCGCGAACCTTCGGTGTGGACCAGATGTTGCTCCGCGCCCGCCAGGACGAAGCGCTGGGCGTCATCATCCGCTTGCTCTCCGGCGAGCGCTTCAGCTATCGCGGCGACTGGTTCACGCTGAACGACAGCCAGTTGCAGTTGCTGCCCCTGCAAGAAACGCTGCCGATGGCGGCGGCGTCGTCGATCAGCCCTTCCGGTATGCAACTTGCCGGCAAGTACGGGATGGGCGTGCTGTCGATCGCCTCCACGTCAACCGAGGGCCTGGCCGCACTGCCGCTGCAATGGTCCTTCGCCGAGGAGGCCGCACGTCAGCATGGCAAGACCGTCGATCGGCGGGACTGGCGCGTTCTGGTGTCCTTCCACCTGGCAGAATCGAAGACGCAGGCAGAGCAAGAGGCAGTGGACGGCCTGTGGTGGTGGCATAACGAATACAACGTCCGCGTGCTGGGCAGGCCCGGCGCGGTCCGCGTAGAGGACAAGTGGGACCTGCTGGCCCAGGTGAACGGCAGCGGCAGCGGTGTCGGCTCCGCCGTGATCGGCACGCCGGATGAGGCGGTGCGCATGATCCGCAACCTGCAACAGGTGACCGGCGGCTTCGGCGTGGTGCTGGGCTTCGCCCACGACTGGGCCAGCCGCGAGGCCACGCTGCGGTCCTGGGAGTTGTTTGCGCGTTACGTGGTTCCGGAGCTGAACGGCTATACGCGCAACCTGAAGGAGTCGGCTGACTACATGGCCACGCACCGGCAGGAGTTGATGGCCGGGCGCGTGGCATCGATCAAGGCAACAGTGGCGGGCAACGAGAAGGCGCAGGCGGCGCTGGCCGTGACCCTGCAGCAATTGGCGAAGACGCCGCAGGGCGGCGGGTTCCGTCCGGGCGCGCTGCCGGTGGCGGAAACGAAGGAATAGCGGTACGGAACGGCACGCGGGGCTGCCATCGCAGGCATGCCCGCGGTCAGGGTTGAACCCGCGCGAGGGTTCCGCTACACCCCCGCGTCCTCGCGGCGCCCGTAGCTCAATTGGATAGAGCACCAGACTACGGATCTGGGGGTTGGGAGTTCGAATCTTCCCGGGCGCGCCATAATTCATTGAAAATACTGAACTTTTTGTCGCCGCTGCGGCACGGACAGTTGTCGGTCGCCGCCCGGATCGGTGGAAATTCCGACAACCGTACGGAGAATTGCATCGGGTTCCAGCGGCTTACTGCTGGATGCCCCAAAAATACGGTCTGGGGCTCTGTTCGATCCGACGCTGCACCGTATCTTGGTGAGACCTTGGCGCCACGAACGTGCTGTCCGGATAAGCTCGACAGGTAAGCACCGCGGGAGGCGAGTGTTCCGTTGGCATGACAAACAACCGTGTTTTTGTGTGCGACACCGCAGTGCCGCCAACTCTTTACGCTCACGGTCCGGCCGCTGATCGGCGGACCGGGATGGTGCCAGGATAGCCATTTGAGGTAAGCAATTCAGTCACCATTGCCTCGGCATCCCCGGGCGCGTCACGGCCGACCAGGATTTCGACGATGTTCTCCGGCGTGCTCAATGGCAGGGGCGTTTCAATGTAATCTCGGTTGTTGTGCCGTCGCCGGGCAGGATCGAATGTTTCGCGTTCCCCCAGGATGATAAGGCGCGTTTCCCGCTCGCAGTGGAAACTTTCACGTTTCGCTGTCAGGCAGTTCCAAATGAGCAGCGTAGCGATGAATTCATGGTTGAGGCTGTCGAACCAGGCCTGCTGCCACCGCGGAGCGAGCTACGGGTTTGCATTCGCCGCGCCCTCGGCGAGCTTTGCGAGCTTTCGCACACCTTTACGGTGTCGAGCGAACGTAGCTTCCCTGCCGTAGATCACCTGGCCGACGAAGGCGTTCTCGGTCGGGCATGGAAGCGGTGTCTTCTGGTTTGGCTGAAACAAAGCAGGCGAAAACCCGATAGCAAAGCCCTTTCCCTTATCCCCGTAGTTGGCCCACTGGCCGGCGTCATCCCGGTGTGCGCTGAGGCTGAAGAAATAGAAGTCGAACCTTTGGTCGTCGAATACTGTGTCGAGCATGCCGTTAAGGCCGCATAGCAACGAGCGTGCGTACGGTCCTCCGCTGCGAGCTTCCTCGTCGATCGCCTGCCGGGCAATGTTCAATGAATACTTAACCTCCTCTCGATCCTTCTGGCAGTTATGAATGAAGCACTAAAGCTGCTGCTTCTCGATAATCCCTCGGAGGGCAGCCTCGACAGTGTAGTGATATAGAGGCTCCCGCGGCGTCGTTCGCAACTCGTCCGCGCGCAATTCACTCAGCATCCAGTCACGGAGTTGCGTGACCGCGCAGGCGAGCGGCCCAGGCAGAGAAACGTCGGTGGATTCGCTCACTGGCACCTCCAGACATAGGTGCAGGCATGTTGCCGCTCGCGGGGCGGATGCCGGTCAATGTCGGTCTTGAGCGAGGGGCCACCGTCTCGCAGCGCCGGTGCCACCGCCCTTGCACGCCGAATTGCCCTACTGAGGCCCAGTTCCGCCAAAGACCCGGATTCGCCGGCTGCCTGCCGATTGTTCACAGCTCGGCTTCCCCTACCCAAGGAAAGAGCGCTAAGCAGCAAGTAGGACCTGTGGCCCGTTACAACAACCGCAGTTGTGGTCGCGGCGAGGCTATGTTGGCCTGAGGAGGCGGAATCATGAGCGACTCCCCGTTTCTGTTGCCCCAACCGCCACGCGTGACGGCGGACGAAGCGCGAGACACAGCACGCTTGTGGAAGGGCATGGCCGACCACCTGGCAACGCTGCGCGACATGGCCGGCGCCAGGCACGCGATGCAGGAGAGCCAATGGTGGATGGCACACGCGATTGCATTAGGCCAACCTACGCCGCCGCCTGAGCCGAGCAAGGATTGAAGGCTCTGCTGGGGCTGCCGCGACCGCAGCCAATGCACTCGCAGGGCGCCGGTTCGGCAGCCCCGGCATCGGCCTTCCGATCGTCGCATTTTCGCGCCAGGCTATGCCGACACGCACCGTTACGACACACGTCGGTTGTCAGAAGACCCGACACGCCGCTGGACGCTATCGGTCAAACAGCCTTGGATAGCGGCAACTTGACATTGAAAAGACTGGCCTTTCCTGCAACTACGGATCTGGGGGTTAGGGGTTCGAATCTTCCCGGGCGCGCCAGCTTTCCCATTGATTTGCCGGCATTTCTAACCTTCCGGCATGACGGACGCCAGCAGGCACCGGAAGCCGTCCCGCGCTATTCCCACAACGGTGTCGGAACGGTGCCTCGTTCCACCCCCCGGCAGGTAACTGCGGGGCACAGCCGAGCGGCAAGAAAGACCGACGACGAGGGGGCAGCCCGCGGGCTGCCCCCTCCTTCGTCAGCCTGACGCGGCGACCCTGACTGGGCGCGACCCTGACTGGGCGCGACCCTGACTGGGCAATGCTGCTACGGCTGCCCTGGGCCGAGGCATGGTTCGACATCGAGGAGGGCGTGAAGCTCTATCTGGTGGTCGACGATATTCAACGCGCCCTGCTTCTGCTCGATAACCTGCGGACTGCGGAGGTCCGCCTAAGTGACGAAGGCGGTGAGAGCCTCGTTAACATTAGGTCTAGCCGCTTAGATCCCGAGGTTCTGACCCGCGTTCGGGCGAGGCTTGAAGCGGCGGGCCTTAGGTCGAACAAGTATGAATTTGCCTGGGAGCTGTCGCCTGACCGCCGGTGATCAAGCGCCCCGAAGGCATGGGCCGCATCAAGGTTACGCTTGCTGCCGTCGCTACCTGCCCCTAGCCACATCCGACCGCACGGTGCAGCCCGCCGCCGCTCTGCGACAGCGTTTTGGGGCGGGGCCGGCGGCGGTCGCCTTACCGCCGTTGTGGGTGGGAAGCGGACATTCGGATCACGCAGCGCACTCCAGCCTTTTTTGCCCGACCTGGATGGTCATGTTCATCGGCTGTTGACCATGAGCGAGCATTGTTGCTCTCCGCCCCAACCGGGCTGCGGGCCGCATGGTCGAAAAGGAATTTTGCCGCAGATGCACGCTGATGCACGCAGATGAAATCGAGACCGGAGACCTGTCGGGACGCATCATCGGCTGCGCGTTCCGCGTGCTGAACACGCTCGGGGCGGGATTTCTGGAAAAAGTGTAGGAGAACGCCTTGGCGCATGAAATGCGTGGGGCCGGGCTCGCCGTCGCGCAGCAGAAGGGCATCACGGTCTATTACAGCGGCATTGCGGTCGGTGAGTATGTCGCTGATCTGTTGGTTGAGGACGTGGTTGTCGTGGAACTGAGAGCGAGCAAAGCTTTGGATCCTGCGCATACTGCGCAATGCATAAACTATCTGAAGGCGACCGGACTGCACCTATGCCTGATGCTGAATTTTGCCAGGCCACGCCTCGAAATTCACCGTATCGCCCACGAACTTTGAATCTGCTCGGTCCATCTGCGTGCATCAGCGTGCATCTGCGGCAAAAATAAGCTTCCTCCGCTGGGGCTGAATGCTTCGGCATTTGGTTCGAAGGTCGAGCGTGCAGGGCACGCCGGTGCGAAAGTCAAGAAAAATGTACACCAAAAAATGGCAGCCAACGCCTTCACTGGTCGCTTCCTGTTCATGGCGGAATTGGCTGCACGAATTGGTGTTGCGGGCCACGCGAGTTTGATCCGGCTACAAGCCACCGCGTCCGATCTATGGTTCGCCGGTTGCCAGGCGTCCGGATGACAACCAAGCGGCCAGATCAGGCGAGAACTTCTCCCTGACCTTCATTTCATACAGCGCCAAGTCCTCCTGGGCGAAGACATCCCGCCATCTTCCGTTCGTTCCCTTGTTGAAGAAATGATGTCGGTCGCCATCGACGAACCGGTTCTTGTACTCTGGCATTAGCTGGTCACCTGCAGCTCGCATTGCCGAAAATCCCGCGGCTTCCACCAGAGACGGCCAGACTCGCTTATCGGGCTCTATGTCGAGGAAGCGGGCAATCCGCCGCATTTCCCCTTCGCGATCGGCGAGCAAATCCTGGTAATGCACGAACAAGAAGTTCGGGCGATGGCGATCCGCCCAGAAGCCAGCCTCGAAGTCAAAGTATGAAAGGTTGGGCAGTCCGTCGGCTTGTCCAGCGACAGTCGGGGTCGTTAACCATAGCCGAAAGAATTCGGCCGGCCTCTGCGGGATCAGCGGAAAGGGCCTTCCGATCAGGGAATCCTCTGCGCCAATCTTTGAAAGTGTCTCGCGCTGGGCATCTGTGTGCGACCTATACTGGTTGTGTACAGACATCACGGCATCACGCCCGTCGCGGGCGACGTGGATATATTTGACGTCGTCGTAGAGCGGTAGCCCGTCGATAGGCAGATGGGCCTTCAGAAAGCGCCGATGCGTTTGCGCCTCGATCTGCTCGTAGGTCGGTCCGACGGCCCGAAAGCGGCCATCGACCCAAGGCGACACCTGGAGTAACGGCCTCACTGCCGTATCCTGGAAGACCAGGGAGCTAACAATCTGTTGCGTCCACGTTTGACCTGATTTCGGAAAGGCCGAGATAATGATATCGTCAGGGCGAGGTCTGTAAGGTGCCCATCTCCGGCTATCCGTTGTCCAGGTCCGATACTCGCGCAGTGCTGGCCGGATCAGCATCTAAGATTGCCTCCTCCTGTCTCCCGAGCATGGAATGAATGCCACGGAGCGTCAAAGCGAGGTGGTTGTTGGAGAACCAGCAGCGCGGGCCCATTTCCCGCCACACGGCCGCCTAAGGTGATCGGTGGCAGTCCCGCCCGTGCCGAAACCGCCGAACGGATGTTATGCAAGTCGTGCCGGTTGCACTGTTGCACTCGGGCGACGTAATCGCTCCAGGCTGCCAGCGCATGCTGCACCAACGGGCGGTGGCAGGGTGAACACCCTCCTCAAATTATAGGCGAGGGCGGTCAGGCTGAACTCCGCCCGGACCTTCTCCAATCCCCGCATCAGGAATGCAGCCTGATACATCCACTGCTTGATCGTGCCGAACGGGTGCTCGACCGATTCACGGCGCTGGTCAAGAATGCCCGGGCGCCGCGCCAGCCGTGCGGCCATCCGGTCCAGCACCGCCTCGTTCTCCAGCCGCGACACCGAGCGAAACAGGTTGCCCGTACAGCGAGACCGCAAAGGACAGCCACGGCAAGCAGCGCGGTTCGCATAGTTGATCTTCTTCAGCCCACGCATCAGCGACGACGTATACGGCTGAAGGCGTTGCCCGGCAGGACAGATCATGCTGTCGGTCTCTGCCTCATATTTGAACTCGTCCTTGCGGAAGAAGCCTTCCCTGACCGAAGGACCGCGCTGCGGGCGCGGAACGTAAGGCACCATGCCCACCTTCTCGCAAGCCGCGATGTCCTCGATCTTGAAGTAGCCTTTGTCTGCGACAACGTCGATCGTCTCGACGCCGAGTATTTCCCTGGCAGGTTCGGCGGTCTCGGTCAGCAGGCCCATGTCGACCACCTGGTTGGTAACCTGCTGCTCGACGATCAGCTTGTGCTTGGTATCAACCGCGACCTGCACGTTGTAGCCGACCGCAACATGGGTGTGCGCCGCCATTGCCGGGCTGTCGGGATCAGTCAGCGAGATCTGGTTCTCCCCGGTCCGGTCCAACTCTTCCAGCATCGCCTTGCAGCGCTCGCGTCGGTCGCGAACGGCGGCGATTTTCTCCGCCAGGTTCTTGACCCGTGCGCCACCTGTGGACTGCTCGGTGGCATCGGCCTGATCGAGGCGCTGGAGATAGTCATCGAGCGTCTCGTCGGCCAGTTTGACCCGGCGAACGCCCTGGCAACCGGGATACGCTCTATCGGCAGATCACCGCTGGCGCCACCATCATCGGTTGATCTAAGTCAATTACCATTGTATGCGCATGTGGCACCGAGGCACCCACACGTCTTTTCGGGAACAGAAATGATCGACTACGACCCTGGCGAGGCCGCTCCCGCAAGTGCGCTTTATTGCCAAGTGGACCACGATGGCAAGCCGACTGCTGTCACGGCATTGATAACGCGCGGCGACCGCCTGCCCGCCGCACCTCACGGATGTCGCTGGCGGAGAATGGTCCCGCGCGAGGATGACAGCCGGCGATGGTGGGTCATGGAACGCCCGCCCGCGCCGGCCACCACCGCAAGCAGATCTCCCTGATCAGCCGGGCCGCGCCGGTGCCGGCCATTCAAGGCGGTCAGCCCCGGTCTCGTGGGTGAAGCTCGTGGGTGAAGAGAGAGGGCCACCCCCAAGGCCACCCCCAAGGCCACCCCCAGTGCCCCATCGCACCCGTCCAGGCGCCCTTCCGGCGCCGCGTGCCGCGTACACGCGAAAGGCCGGCGCCGGCCGGCCTCTCATGCAACTTTCCCGCCGCGTTAGCCGCCGGCGACGCTGGCCGCCAAGCGGGGTCCGCTAGCGTATCAGGCATGCCGCAATCGCCGTCGCGCGGCTGCTTGCTGCACATCGGTTCCGGCCTCACTTAGCAGGTGCAGCATTCTGGTTCGACAGGCCGATGGAACTTGGGGAAGGACTTCCGCCGGGCGCGCGGCGACGCGCCATGGTGACCATTGCAATCGCGATCTCGATGGCGGTGCTGGATGGTGCCATCGCCAACATCGCCCTTCCCACCATCGGCCGTGAGCTTGGTGCGTCTCCGGCCACGACGATCTGGGTGGTGAACGGCTACCAATTCGCCGTCACCGTCTCATTGCTGCCGCTGGCGTTCCTGGGCGACATTCTCGGCTACAAACGGATCTACATGGCGGGCGTGCTGGTGTTCACCGCGGCCTCGCTGTCATGTGCCCTCGCCAACTCGCTGCCGTTGCTGATCGCCGCCCGCGTGCTGCAAGGCATCGGCGGGGCAGGCATTATGAGCGTCAATACCGCGCTGATCCGCTTCATCTTTCCCCGCGCAGAGCTGGGCCGGGGCCTGGGATTCAACGCGCTTGTCGTGGCCGCGTTCTCGGCGCTCGGTCCCTCGATCGCCGCCGGCATTCTGTCGGTCGCGACCTGGCACTGGTTGTTCGCGATCAACGTGCCGCTCGGGCTGGTGGCGATCTGGCTCGCGGCGCGCGTCCTGCCGATGACCCCGCTCGCCGGACATCGTTTCGACATCCCCAGCGCCGCGATGAACGCGGTCACGCTCGGGCTGGCGATCATCGCGGTCGATGGGCTGGGACGGGAAGCCGGCGCCACCGAGGCAATCGAACTGATCGTCGCGCTCGCGATCGGCGCCCTGTTCATTTACCGGCAGCTCCAGCTTCCGGTGCCCCTGCTGCCGGTGGATTTGTTCCGCCGGCCGGTATTCGCGTTGTCGGTCGGGACTTCGATCGGCTCCTATATCGGCCAGACCATCGCCTATGTTGCCTTGCCGTTCTATTTCCAGGACGTGGGTGGGCTGTCGCCGATCGAAACCGGCCTGTTGATGACCCCCTGGCCGGCGATTGTGGTCATAGTAGCGCCGATCGCCGGGCGTCTGTCGGACCGCTATGCAGCCGGCATCCTGGGAACGATTGGGCTGGCGGTCATGACCGCCGGCCTGGTGTCGGTGCTGCTGTTACCCGCGACACCCGGTTACGCCGACGTGGCGTGGCGGCTCGCGGTCTGCGGCCTGGGTTTCGGCTTCTTTCAGTCCCCCAACAACCGTCTGCTGGTCGGCAGCGCACCGGCGCATCGCAGCGGCGCGGGATCCGGCATGTTGGCGACGGCGCGGCTGACCGGACAGACTTTCGGGAGCGCGCTGGTGGCCTTGTCGTTCGGCCTGGCCGGCGCGCGCGGCGGCAGCGCGGTGGCGCACGGGACCACGCTGGCGCTCGGCATTGCCATTGCGGCGACCACCGCCGCAATGATCGTGAGCGCGATGCGTCTGCGCGCGCGATAGCGACGGCCGCCATGCTCGGCTGCCATCCCTGGCCGATGTAGGGTTATCTCGTTGCGGGCGGCGAGGCGCGCGCCGCCCCGGCTGCTGCGATGTGCCGGAGATGCGCCATGCACGTGCGCACGATCGGCGCACAATACGCGTCCGGCGCGCCGGTCGCATTCTTTTCCCCGGAATACAGAATCTGGGTGACGTGGCCGTTCGTTACCCGGAATGTGGCGTGGCAATAGCCGCCGTTGCTGAACGACATCCCACCGATGATGGGAATGCCATAGCTGTCGTTGCTGGTCGACGTCGCATCATAGGTCAGGATATCAGTGTTGCCAAAGGTGCTGTGCTGGTCCGGTGCGCCGAGACAGGCTTCCAGGTCCACCTCCGACATACCTATCAGACGACTCTCCGCGTCGCGCGCAATGTGGGAGTCCTTCACGGCGCAGGCGCTGACCAGTGCAGAGACAGACAAGAGCAATACCGATTTGGTCATACGGCTGGGCATCCTTGCGGTTGTGCAGCCGCTAAATGAGCATGGACAGGCCACGCGGCAACCGCGGGGCAGCCCGATCTTGTCGCTTCCTCCGCGCGCCGCGCCCGGGGTTTGCCGCGAATACCGCCAGCGGCGTCACGCCTGAATGGCAGGCCGATTCCCAGTGAAACAGACGGTCCGGATGCGTCGCCCTGTCAGCGTCCTGTCATTCGCAGACCTGGTTGCGAGGAACATCCAATCAACGCCACCCGTGGTGATGATGGTGATGATGATGGTGATGATGGTGATGATGATGATGGTGATAGAAATAGGGGCCATAGGGCCCGTATCCCGGCGCGTAGTAGGGCCGGTAATAGGCGTAAGGCGGCGGCGCTCCGTAATCGAAATAGAAGTACCCATTAACGGGCTGTACTTCGGCCCGCGCCGCGTCATCCGCCTTCAACAATGCGACAGCATTCGGCACTGGGTTCAGCAGATCGGCATAGGAAGATGCCTGCATCGCCTCCGCCAGATTGGCCCCCGGAGCGGCACCTGCGTGCGCGCTACCCATGCTGGCCAACCCGGCAACCGCGCCGATCAAGCCAACGGTCTTCTTATCCATAGCAATCCTCCGGAATCGGCAGCCTGATGCGATCAACATCCGCAACGCGGTTTAACAACATCCGCAACGCGGCCTAATTGTGGCGGGAATCATCATATTGCAGCCACTATGAATGACGATAATAGCAAATGCCGGGTTCAGGACTGCAAAATTGTGTCTTCCTGCAGAGGAACGCTCCGAACTTGTGAACTTGTGTGAATCAGGAACTTCAAACCCGTAACGGCGTTTGTAACCCACATATCGGGCCGCTTGGCTCGCAACTTATCGGAGGGATGGTTATGCACAGAAAGACCGCTGGTTTGATCGGCACCGTGGCCGGCCTGGCGACGATGGGAGTGGGTCACGCCGCCATTCCGCCGGCCCCCAGCGCATCGGAAGCGCTGCAGGTTTCGTCCTATGCCGACCTGCTGGCACCGGTACCCAATGCTCTCGATCTGGTGAAGGCAGACGACGCGGCACGGACGCAGCAGCCACGGCCGGCAGGCGAGCTACAGCTTGCGCAGTATTACGGCCCACCGCCGGCCTATCATCATCACCACCATCATCACCACCATCACCACCACGCGTACTACCGCCACCATCACCATCACCACCATCACCACAACACCTTCGTCGGAATCCCTGGCGTGGGTGGCGTCGTCGTCCGCTGACGCGTGCGTGATCCGCGCGAGGCGAAAGGTCAGGTATCCTGCTCTTTCGCCTTCGCCCGCGCCGCCCGCAATATCTGGCGATAGGTGCCATCGAACACGGTGTTGGTGGACGAGGTCCACATCGACGGCTTGCCGAGCGTCTCACGGCTGGCATGGATGCGGCGGCTGCGCAGTTCGCGCTCTGCCGCTTCTTCCTCATCCATCGGCACCAGTTCGAATTCCGGTTCCGCCGGCACAAAGAGCATTTGCATGAACGGCTCGTCCGGCCGGAAAACGTGGACACGCCCTTCCGGCGGCGTCTTGAATATCACGAAGGAAATGATTGGCCACCAGCTTGTGCGCAACAGCGCCGGGACTGCGATCGGCACGTCGTCTGCCGCGGATGTGTAGAAGCGTGGGTGCGGCTCGGTCCGCACAGCCATGTTGTCCGGCACGTTCAGGTCGAGCAGGAGCTGGTAGCTGTAGTAGTCGTCGCCAAAGGATCGAAACGGCGGCCAGTTGATGCCGGTTCCGGGATCGGGCCCCCAATCGGATTCCAGCACCACCCGTCCATCGCGCCTGGTCACGCGCAGCTCATTGTCGAACGGATAGAACAGTTCGATACCGTATTGGGCGCTTTCGACAAAGGGCATGCAGTGCCAGCCATATTCGTGGGAGCCGTCGCGCCGTGGTTCCGGCTGGCCGGCCCATCCCGGCACTTCCATTTTCGTCCGGCGCGGATTCAGCCGCGGTTCGAAGAGTCGGTATTTGACGATGCTCATCGCAACCCCTCGTTTTCACCATAAGAGAATTAGGACGACACGACGAGCCAGCCAACTTGCGGTAGCGTGATCAGGCGAGCGGCTATACGCCTCGTGCAGCGGGCGGCGACCCGGCGGCCGCAGCTTTGCGGGCATGGCCGCCGGCAGGCCCGCATTGCGATGCGGGCGCCGGCACAGCAATCTGCCGCAAAGCTGCTCCGGCCCCATGGGGCTGCGCAACGACAGTGGACAGACATGGCCGAGCGTATAGCGACATCACCCGTGGAAACCCTTACCGAAACGGAGGCCGCCACCGAGCTGGCGCGGCTGGCGAAAGAGATCGTACATCACGATCGGCTGTACTATCAGCAGGACGCGCCGGAGGTCACCGACGCCGAGTACGACGCGCTGCGCCGCCGCAATGCCGCGATCGAGGCGCGCTTTCCCGAGTTGATCCGCGCGGACTCGCCGTCGAAGCGCGTCGGCGAAGCGCCCGAGAGCGGCTTCGCCAAGCTGCGCCACCGCGTGCCGATGCTGTCGCTCGACAATGCGATGAACCCCGAGGAGTTTGCCGAATTCTGCGCCCGCGCCCGGCGCTTCGTCGGCCTGTCCGCCGACGCGCCAATGGAGTTCGTCGCGGAACCGAAGATCGACGGCCTGTCCATCAACCTCACCTATGACCATGGGCGCTTCGTCCACGGCGCCACGCGCGGGGACGGCATGATCGGAGAGGACGTCACCGCCAACCTGCGCACCATGGATAGCGTTCCGGACCGGCTGCACGGCCACGCGCCGGCGCTGATCGAAATTCGCGGCGAAGTGTTCATGACCAAGGCCGACTTCCTGACAATGAACGAGGCGCAGGCGAAGGCCGGCCAGAAGGTCTTCGCCAATCCGCGCAACGCCGCGGCAGGCAGCCTGCGCCAGCTGGATCCGAAGATAACCGCGGGGCGGCCGCTGCGATTGTTCGCCTACGCGATGGGCGAAGCGAGCGAAGCCGTGGCCGCGACACACTGGGAATACCTGGAACGGCTGCGGCATTGGGGATTCGACGTGAACCCGCTGTCGAAGCGCGTGCACGATGAAGCGGCAGCAGCGGACTTCCAGGCGAACATTGCGGCGGAACGGTCAGGCCTGGGCTACGACATCGATGGCGTCGTTTATAAGATCAACGACCTGGCTTTGGAACGCCGCCTGGGCTTCGTCGGCCGCGCGCCCCGCTGGGCGATTGCCTGGAAGTTCCCCGCCGAGCAAGCCATGACGGTGCTGCAGGACATCCGCATCCAGGTTGGCCGCACCGGCGCGCTGACTCCGGTGGCGCGGCTGGAGCCGGTGAATGTCGGCGGCGTGCTGGTGCAGAATGCCAGTCTGCACAACGAGGACGAGATCGGCCGCAAGGACGTGCGCATCGGCGACACTGTCATCCTGCAGCGCGCCGGCGACGTGATTCCGCAAATCCTGGGCGTGGTGCTGGAACGGCGCCCGAAAGAGGCGAAGCCGTACGAGTACCCCGAGCGTTGCCCGGTCTGCGGCAGCCACGCCGTGCGTCCGCCCGGCGAGGCGGTGCGGCGCTGCACCGGCGGGCTGATCTGCGCCGCGCAACAGGTGGAACGGCTGATCCACTTCGTCTCGCGCTCGGCTTTCGATATCGACGGGCTGGGCGAAAAGACCATCCAGGAATTTTACGACGAGGGCTGGATCAGGACGCCTGCCGATATCTTCCACCTGCCCGCGCGCGAGGCGCAGATCGCGGAACGCGAAGGCTGGGGCAAGACGTCGGCGCGCAACCTCTCGCGTGCAATCGAAACGCGGCGGCGGATCCCGTTGGAACGCTTTATCTATGCGCTCGGCATCCGCCGCATCGGCGAGGCGAACGCGCGATTGCTGGCGCGCCACTACGGCAGTTTCGACAACTTGCGGATGCAGATGTTGGCGGCCACAGAAGTCGGTTCGGAAGCGCGCGAGGAGCTTGGCAGCATCGTCGGCATCGGTCCGTCGATCGCCACGGAACTGGCGGATTTCTTCGACGAACCGCGCAATGTAAAAACCCTGGACGCGCTGGCCGCGGAGCTGACGATCGAGGACGCTGCGCGCGTTGCGGCGGCGGACAGCGCAGTTGCCGGCAAGACGGTGGTGTTCACCGGCTCTCTGGAAACCATGACGCGGCCGGAAGCCAAAGCGCGCGCCGAGGCGCTGGGTGCCAAGGTAACGGACAGCGTCTCAAAGAAGACCGACCTGGTCGTGATCGGTGCCGATGCCGGCTCCAAGGCGCGCAAAGCCACGGAACTCGGCGTGCGAACCATAACCGAGCAGGAATGGAGGGAATTGGCCGGCTTATAACCTCTCCCGTGCGCGGGAGAGGTTACGCCGTGGGCATCGTCAGGAACGCATGCGCGGCGTGCCAGAACGCCTGCCGGTTCCGGCACGTGCTCAGCGCATGTGCCGCACCCGCAATGACAATGAATTGCTTGTCGCCGTTCGGCAGCTTCTGGAAAAAGTCCCACAAGTCTTCCATCGACGCGATGCCGTCATGCTCGCCGCGCACCACAGCGACAGGCGCCATGATCTTCGCCGGCTCGATCACCGGCAGATGCGCCGTCATGTCGAGATAGGTGCCGGTTGGGACCGTGTCCCCATGGACCAGTTCCATGTCCGCCACCGCCGCGGCCACGGCGGGATCGGTGGTGCCGGGCTTATCGCGCGTGAAGATGCTCTCGATCATGGCGCGGTCACGCAGCCGGCGATTGTGGGTCCTGAAGTATTCGACTTGCTCGGCGCGCTTCGCCAGCGTGGGCGAGCCCTTGCCGGTATAGGTCAGCGCCGTCAGCACCATGCGCCCCACATGCTCCGGCTCGGCCGTGGCGTAGGCGGCGGCGCGCAGCGCGCCCGAGGAATCGCCCATAAAATGGCATCGTGACTGGCCGGTCTCTCGCATCACGACCTGTATCGCCGCGCGCAGGTCCTCGACGCCGCTGGCGATATCGGAGTTGCCGTCGGTGCGGGCGGACTTGCCGTAGCCTTCGTGGTCCATCGTCCACACGTCAAAGCCATAACGGGCAAACACGTCCATCTTCGAATACTCGCCGGCGCCCGGCACAACCAGGTCGAAGCAGGTCATTGACGACATCGATGAACCGTGCACCAGGAACAGGATGGGCCGTGGCGCTTCGCCGGCGCGCGGGGCACCAACGCGCTTGCGATACATCACCAGTTCGATTTTTTCGCCGCCGCGGGTCTTGTGCGTGCGGTACTCGTGAAACCACGCCGGGGCGGCCGCGTCGGCGGGCGCCGTGGTGCGGGCGGCGGACGTGGTGCCGACCGCTGCCTGGCGCGGCAACCCCGGGTGAGTGTCAGATGATGCGGTCATGGACTTCCTGCCTTTGTACTGCCCCCACTGGCGGGGTGTTCCCATCTGGTCATTGCCAGGGGTGCCGCACCGAAGCAACCGGCGCCCTGAAGCGCCCGGTGTAGCTTGAAGATTCGCGGCTGACGCGGGCGCCCGCCGCGGTGCCAGACTGCACCGATGCGATGATCCCGGCGCGTGCACGACGGCGCGCTAGTGCCCTGAGTCGCTCATAACGCTGGGTAGAGCCGCTTCAGCTTGACGCGAGCGTCGGCAGTTGTGAACTGCCAGTCCGCCTTGGTGTGGTTGGTGTTGCGGCCGTTCTCCCAGGCTGCAACC